>ENA-OSEO01004147-OSEO01004147.1-sediment-metagenome-genome-assembly--contig:-NODE-4147-length-15744-cov-6.071871_pt1 | contig 15744 bp, 17 predicted proteins | sample MGYA00237883_ERZ534232 | MGnify/ENA metagenome assembly ERZ534232 | reverse complement strand
AGGACCGGCACCGGCGCCTCCGGGCTGATCCGGTCCGCGTTGCCGTAGACGTAGACATCGAGCATGAAGTCGCCGACGACGAGGATCTTCGGCGCGCCGAGGTTTCCGATCGTTTTGAGCAGTCGTTCGTACATGTTTGGGCACAGGTCCTAACGATTTACGATTCGTGAATCGAAGACCACAAATCATAGACCAAGCGGCATTCTACCGTCCAGAACGCGGTCAATCAAGGATGTCAGTGCTTCCTCGCCGGTCGTGATCCGCAGGTCGATGGCGAGGTATGCCAAGGACGGAGCACCCTCCGGCAAGGCCAGCCGGGTCATCTTCGTCCAGTCCTTCTGCGTAGTGAGCACCAGGGAGGCCTGTCGCTCTTGGGCCTGTCCGTGCACGGACTTGAGGTCATCGGCTGTGTATTGATAGTGGTCGTCGAACGCCCTGGATTCGACTACATCCGCACCCAGCCATTCCAATGTTCGGAGGAACGCCTGTGGGTTGCCGATGCCGCAGAATGCGTAGACTCGCATTCCTCGCATCTCCTTGAGCGGGATCTCCGCTTCCCGAGCGGTTCGGATGCCGACGGGGGCGTGAATGGACCGGGCAATCACCAGATTGCGATTGACGGCCTGGATCTCCTGCTCGATCTGAGACAAGGTCTCGTCAGGTACCTGATCGCAGCGTGTCAGGACCACGGCGTGGGCTCGTCTGAGACCTGTGACAGGCTCCCGCAGCAGGCCGGCGGGCAAGATTCGACCATAGCCGAAAGGCAATGTGGCATCGATGGCGACGATGTCCAAGTCACGCGCGAGCCGACGGTGCTGAAACCCATCGTCCATGACGAGCACCTGAGCTCCATGGCTGCGAATCGCCTGTGTGGCCCCGGCCACACGGTTTGGGTTAACGACGACCGGTACACCCCCGCACTGGGCGGTCAGCAGGGCAGGCTCGTCAGACGACTCACCTTTTTGCGTCTTGTAACCACGGGTTAGGATCGCACCGCGGAGTTGTCTTTTTCGCAAGTATCGGCACATCCAAACCACCAACGGCGTCTTGCCCGTCCCGCCGGTGGTCAGGTTGCCGACGCAGACGACCGGAACGCCGGCCCGGTGGCTTGCCAGTAATCCACTTGAGTACAGGCGATTTCGCAAACGGACGACAGCGGAATAGGGCCAGGAGAGCACTGTGAGCACACCTCGTGCCGTGCCGGCAGGGATGCCGTAGAAGCTCCTGTCTTGCGCCGAGATCAGGTTCAGATACGTCTGATGGCTCAATTCGAGATTCCTGCCAATGGACGCACGACCAACCCGAACCTGCGTCAATCATGTCCTGATGTGCCGATCAGCAGACTCTGACCAGCATGGGGTCGCCGACCTCTTTGGCCTTCTTGGCGCCGAGGAGCAGTTCGACCAGTTTCAACGCGAACTCGATGGCGGTACCGGGACCCTGGCTTGTCACACAGTTGCCGTCGACTACCACGCGCTCGTCGCTGACCATGGCGGCATTCAGCATGCCGCGGGCCGTGGGGAAGCAGGTTGCTCGGACCCCTTCCAAGAGCCCATGCGGATGCAGGGCGACCGCCGGCGAGGCGCAGAGCGCCGCATACAGCCTGCCAGCGGTTTTCTGCTTCTTGAGCATTCCGATCAACTCGGTCGAATCCCGCAGGTGCTCCGCGCCGGGCATCCCGCCCGGCAGGGCGATGCAATCGTACGTCTGGCCCACGCAGTCGACGATCAGAACGTCGGCCACGAGTTTGACGCCGCGACTGGCGGTCACCAGGAGGTTGTCCACCGATGCGACGGTCACCTCCGCCCCGGCCCGCCGGAGCGTGTCGATGATGCACACCGCCTCGATCTCTTCTATCCCGTCGGCGATGGGAACCAGTGCCTTCTTGGCCATATCGACCTCCCTGACGAGAAGCACGAATATCGAAACTCGAAATCCGAAACAAACTCCAAGCACGAGACTCGAATGACCAAAATGTTGTCGCCAACCAGCGGGAGCCGTTTCGAGTTTCAGGTCTTGGTTATTTGTGCTTGGTTCGGGTTTAGTGCTTCGAATTTCGGATTTTCTTGATGATCGCATCCGCCATCTTACTGGTTCCTACGGCGGTCGGATCGTCGCGGTTTTCCTTCATGTCGTAGGTGACGTCTTTGCCCTCGGCAATCACCGCGGCGACCGCATTCTCGAGCCGGTCCGCCTCGGCCACCTTGCCCAGATGACGCAGCATGAGAACGCCGCTGAGGATCAGCGCGGTCGGATTGACCTTGTTCTGGCCTTTGTACTTCGGAGCGCTGCCATGGGTGGCTTCGAAGGTGGCGCCCTTTTCGCCGATGTTGGCGCCGGGGGCAACGCCCAGTCCACCGACGAGCCCGGCGCACAGGTCGCTAAGGATATCGCCGTACAGGTTGGGCAGCACGATCACGTCGTAGAGTTCGGGCTTCTGCACGAGTTGCATGCACATGTTGTCGACGATGCGGTCCTCGAATTCAATGTCGGGGTAGTCCTTGGCGACCTGCCGACTGACCTCGAGCCACAGGCCGTCGGAGAACTTCATGATATTCGCCTTGTGCACGCTGGTCACCTTTTTGCGGCCGTTCCTGCGGGCGTAATCGAAAGCGAACCGCACGATCCGGTCGGTCGCGGTCACGGAGATCGGCTTGATGCTGATGCCGGCATCGGCGCCGATCCGACGCTTGCTGTGTTTGTTCAGCCAGTCGATCAGCTCGAGCGTATCGCCCTGGTCTTTCTGGTACTCGATCCCGGCGTACAGATCCTCAGTATTCTCCCGGACGATCACGAGGTCAATGTTCTCGTACTTGCTGCGGACGCCCTTATAGCTCTTACACGGCCGCAGGCAGGCGTAGAGGTCCAGACTCTGACGCAGGTACACGTTGATACTGCGGAATCCCGTTCCCACGGGCGTGGTGATCGGCGCTTTGAGGGCGACGCCGTTCTTCTTGACGGACTCGATCGTCGCCTCCGGCAGGGGGGTGCCCAGCCGCTCCATTACATCCACGCCGGCCTCGGCGATTTCCCAGTGAATCCCTGCCCCGGTGGCGTCGATGCACCGGCGAGCCGCCTCGGCAATCTCCGGCCCAATGCCGTCCCCGGTAATCAGCGTAACGTTCGTCATCTCCTGGCTCCTATTCTGAAAATCGGTATGCTACCAGGGGACCTGCCACAGGTCAATCGTGGTTCTCGGGGACTTCGGGAGTGGTTCACAGTGATGCCGTGAGGCGTTATCTTTGCTGTCCTTACCGATGCCATCCACCGGCGCATAGAGAAAACGTGCCCTTACGGGCACACCACAATCGTGCTCTGCACAGGCCATTCTTCGGGCCAAGACGCGGGTGAGCGAGGAGAGGGCCTCAGTCCCACTTGAATCGGACTTTGTTTCCGACCAAGGTCTCAACTCGCTGCTTGACGTTCTCCCGCTTGACTTGCACGTCCTTGAACTTGGCGATGTCGTCCTTGCTGCTGGTCACCTGTTTCTGGAGGTCTTCCACCCGCTTGAGAAGCTGCTCGTAGGCGATTTCCTTCTGGCGAACGATCAGATCGTATCGCCGGGCGACCAGCTCCTCGATCTCGGCGCCCAGCGCCTGCTTCTTCGCATCCGACTTCTCATTGCGATACCGTGCACACAGTTGCTCGGTTCTCTTCTTGAGTTCGAGGTCCTCCTTGAGGACGACCGCCAACTCGGGACTGGAGTTCTCCGCTTCGAAGATGTAGCCGTAGCGGTTCATCAGATTCTCGAAGCCCTTGAGGTACAGTTGTGGGTCCTTTTCCTTGAGCTTCGTGAGAGCTTGCTCCTCGGATGGGTAGTTGGCCTTGAGCCATTCGAGGAATCGGTTGTTGCGCTCCTGGCGGCGGGCCTCCCACCGCTCGCGAACGATCTGATCGATCTCCGGACGACCCTGCTCCCGCAACTCGGTCATGAACTGGTCCGTGTTCCTTTTGCGGAGTTCCGTGAGGGCCTTGGCCTTGGCGGGATCTCGCTTCTGGATTCCCTCCAAAATGCGTTCGATCTGCTCCTGGGACAGGTCTCGTTGCCAGTAGGGCCGGGTCTCCTTTGGCTCATCCTTCCAGATATCGGTGGTCGCCTTCTGCGCCTGGGCCGTAGCCAGGACCACCGTGGTCCATCCGCCGATCAGTGCGATCCCCATGGCAAACAGGGCCACTCGACGTAACTGCATCGCTGCTATCTTTTCCAAAACTCGGTCTCCATCGCCATGAGTTCCAGTTCGAGCTCATCCAGGGTCTTTCGGCCCTGGATGTCGGTGTCGCCGGCCTCCAGATCCCGCATCTGGGCCTCGATTTGGCGGATTTCCGACGTGAAGTAAACCAGGTCCGGATCATCGGCCGCAAGGTTGTTGCTTTCCCAGACCGCCGCCGGGAGGATCGAGGCAAAGGTAGTACTTGGACTGCCGGCAGGGTTGCGGCCGTGCTGTGCAATCAGGATGGTCATGACGAGCGCCGCGGCGGCCGCCATTGCCCGGCGGAAGATCCGAATTCGCCGACGCCGGTGCAGGGCCGACACGATCATCTGAGTCTTGATGGCCGAAAGGATCCCGCGACTGGGGGTCGGGGCCGGACAGCCCGCCATCATCCGTTCGACGGCCTTCAAATCTTCTTGCGTCGCCCGCGCGGTGGATTCATCCATGAACTGCCTGAGCAGTTCCGACAAGTTTTCGTGTGTCGGGTCTCTCATAACGTTCACCCTTCACCCCTCCATGAGTTCCCTTAGTTTCTTCAGACCTCGGTGCAGCTTGGACAGGGCTGTCCCGATAGGTTCGGAGCGGAGCTCGGCGATCTCCTTGAAGCTCAGTTCCGAGTAGAACCGCAATGTAATCAACTCACGGGTATCGGCATCCAACCGGCCCACCTGAACCTGGAGCCTGTCGAGTCGCTCTTCGCCGTTGTCGGACAGCCGGGACTCATTCAGATCGGGCTCCAGCTCCAACTCAGCCCGGCGGGCATCCAGCAGCTTGCGACGCCGCTGCTTGCCGCGGAGATGATCGTGGAAGATATTCGAGGCGATTTTGAAGAGCCAGCTCTCAAAAGCGCCGCCTTTGTACGACCCGATCTTCTCGACGAGCTTGATAAACAGCTCGCTCAGCAGCTCGTCGCTGAGATCCCGGTCGCCCGTGAGCCGATAAAAGTAACCGTAGCAGCGGCCGGCGTACATGTCAACCACCTGCGCAAAGCAGTCAGCGTCCCCCGATTTACAGCCATCGATGATCCGGGCTAATTCGACGCTTCTACCCATTCGTTGTATCGGTGTTCAGGACGAGAAGACGTTTGTCCACAAGGGTTTATTGCAGGGCTTCACAAAATGAGCGGCCACGCATTCCACTGCCTCACGCGTGGCCCGACCCCCCACTCCGGCGGTTTCGATCGTTCGTGGATCGGCTCTACCCTGTTCCGGCCGGCGGTGTCGTCACGCCCCGGCCAGGGCCCGGTCCGGCCATCAGACGGGCCACGTGTCGTCCCGGTCCTCGTCCGGCTCCTCCTCGTCGAGCTTCCAGCCCTCCGATTCCTCCATTTCACTGATCTCTCGCTGGACATATTTGAAGATCTTGTCCTGCAGGGGGCCGAGCTTGCTGTACCATTTCAGCATGTTCTGGTAGCTGCCGAGCAGCATATCGAGCCGGATAAGCTGCCATTTGGCGATGCACTCAGGCTCTTTGATGTTGGAGAACGGGTCGCACCGGAACACTTTGCGTCCGTCCGGACCCTTCTCACAAAGCTCGCATTGATCGCACTGGATCATGATTTTGTCCTTTACACAAACCTTCCGCCTATGCTAAACTTCATTATACGATCCGGGACCTGCCCGGGGCAATGAATTTACCCGATCAGTGGAGAAGTACATGGCCAAACCAAGACGCCGAAGGAAGATCGGAAGCAAGAAACGACGTACGCGCTGGAAGATCCGACATAAGATCAGCTAAGACCATGGCCATGCAGGACTTGGCCTCCTGCAGCGGACCCTGATGCCGCCCGGCGGCTCGATACGCCGGGCGCGCAAGACGAGATGAAGCGTTTCCGCGTAGTCTTCAAACCTGACGATCAGGAACTCTCCATTCACCAGGGCGCCACTCTCCTTGAAGCCGCACGACAAGCGGGGATCATTCTGACCACGCCCTGCGGCGGCAAGGGCACCTGTGGCAAGTGTGTCGTCAGACTGCATCCCCCTGGCGAGCTCGTCCTCGCCTGTCAATACCGCGTAGAGAGCGATCTGGTGGTTCTGGTTCCCCCGGAATCGCGTTTCTACGAGCACAAGATCCTCGATCATGGCGTACCGGTCGCGGCCCAGGTTCGTCCCAGCGTGTATCGTCGATACGAGCGAGTCGCAGGCACCGGCGGGATTCTGGGGGTTGCCGTCGATATCGGTACGACGACCGTGGTCGCCAAACTCCTCGACATGGCCAGCGGCAAGTGTCTGGCCACGCAAGCCGCGCTCAATCCACAGACCCAGTTCGGGGATGACGTGGTCAGCCGCATCCACTTCGCCCAGTCCGCAGAGGGGCTAACCGGCCTGCACAACGTTATCATCGATTGCATCAACGATCTGGTTCGCAAGCTCTGTCGCCAGGCCGCGGTCGATGGATCGGTCATCTACGAAACCTGCGTCGTCGGCAATACGACGATGAACCACATATTCCTCAAGTACCCTGTCGAGCAACTTGGCCGCGCGCCGTATCGGGCATATTCCGTCGAGGCGCGCGATGTCGCGCCTCGTGAGATCGGCCTGTTCATGAACCCGGCGGGCAATGTCCATTGCGTCGAGAATATCGCGGGCTTCGTCGGCGCCGACACGACCGCGGCGGCTCTGGCCGTGGACATGGATTATGTTCAGGACAGAATCCTGTTGGTGGACATCGGGACCAATGGCGAGATCGTCCTGGGCACGCGCGAGAAACTCTACGCGGCCAGTTGTGCCGCCGGACCGGCCCTCGAGGGGGCCCGCATCCGGTACGGCAGCAGGGCGGCCGACGGGGCCATCGAAGCCGTCGTGGCCAACGAGGATATCACGCTCGAGACGATCGGGAGCACTCCGCCCCGCTCGATCTGCGGCAGCGGGCTGATCGATGCGGTTGCGGTGCTGGCAGACCTGGGTGTGGTCGATGCCACCGGCCGCCTCGCCGATCGACAGGGCCTCCGCGAGGGTCTGGCGAGCGGCATCGTCTCGCGCCTCCACGAATACGAGGGGCAACCAGCCTTCTGTTTGGCATTTGACGGCGGGTCCACCCGGCCCGGCGTGGCTCTGACCCAGAAAGACGTCCGCGAGGTCCAGCTTGCCAAGGCCGCGATCCGGGCCGGTATTCGCATCCTCCTGAACAAGCTCGCGATGACCGACGCGGATATCGACAGAGTGCTGCTGGCCGGCGCGTTCGGCAACTACATTCGCCCGGCCAGTGCGGTGCGGATCGGTTTGCTGCCTAATGTGCCGCTCGACCGCGTCCAGTCTGTGGGCAATGCCGCCGCTACCGGAGCCCAGATGCTGCTGATCAGTGACGAGTGTCGCGAGCGGGCCGCGAGACTCGCGCAGAAGATCCAGTACGTCGAGATCGCGCACGAGAAGGACTTCTCCGACCTCTTTGCCGAGGCCATGTTCCTGAGCCCGTGATCCCCTACGAGATGCCGGTGGATCGTAGGAGATAGACGAGATAGACGCCGTAGAGGATGAGCAGGACGACGCCGCCGGGCCGGCGGATCGTGCGACCGCCTGCGAGAGCGGCCGCCACGAAGGCGAGACTGACGCCGATCATGATCCAGTAGTCTGCGCCACCGGCGAATCGCGCGCCCACCGCAAAGGGGTGGACGAGACCCGCGACGCCTGTGACGAAGATCGTGTTGAAGATGTTCGAGCCGACCAGATTGCCCACGGAGATGTCGTGATGCCCTTTGACGGCGGCCACCACGGACGTGACGAGTTCCGGCAATGAAGTGCCTATGGCAACGATAGTCGAGCCGATCACGGCGTCGCTTAATCCGATCCGGCTCCCGAGGGTGACCGCACCGGATACGGTTGCCCGTGCGCCGATCGCCAGCGTGACGAATCCCAGGAGGACATAGAGTATATCGCGGCCTGCCGTTGGGGCGGGCTCGATCGCGCTGTGCAGTTCCTCGATCTGCCTCTCCGCCCCCTTGGTGCGGGCGGTACGCACCGTGTGCGCGACGAGGACGGCGAAGATGACCAACAGGAGAATCCCATCGAGTCTCGACACCGTCAGATCGCGGAGGACCGGCCATAGCAGCATGGCTGCGGCCAGCATGGCGGGAATCTCCCGTCTCAGGGTGCTGGCCTGGACTCGCAACGGGTGGATCAAGGCGGTTACGCCGCCGATTAACGCGAGATTGGCGACGTTGGACCCGTAGACGTTGCCGAGAGCAATGTCTCCTTTGCCGGCGACCGCCGCGGCGACGGCCGCGGCCACCTCGGGGGCGGACGTCCCCATGGCGACCACCGTCAGACCCATGACCAGGTGGCTGATCCCCATCCTCTCGGCCAGCCCGACCGCACCGCTGACGAGAAAATCAGCCCCTCGCCATAGCAAGAGCAGTCCGACGACCAGGAATACCAGGGCCCAGGCCATTGCGTCTCATCGCTCCTGTATCTGTCTCCGGCAACACCTGCCAAGTTGCCCGCGCGTGAGGGGGTATGGCCTCTTTGGAGTTCCGCGTTTACGCGGTCTCACACCGCCGGACGGCGGAACTCCAAACCCTATCGTCCGCCAGACTTGGAATCAGCGAAGCCGTGCGTCGCGCTCACGATGTTGCTGGCAGCGTCGGATTCCGCTCAGACCCGCCCGACGATGATGCAGGCGTTGTGACCGCCGAAACCGAAGGAGTTGCTCAGGGCCGTGCGCAGCTTGGTCTCTCTCGCCTTCAGGGGGACGTAGTCCATCTTCAAGTCGCACCGCTCATCCGGGTTCTCAAGGTTGATCGTCGGTGGGATGACAGAATGATTGATGGCCTTGACCGAAGCGATCAACTCCACGGCCGCGGTCGCGCCGAGCATGTGCCCCAGGCAACTCTTGGTTGAGCTGACCGGGATCTTATAGGCTTGCTCGCCGAAGACTATCTTGATGGCCATGCTCTCCGCAATGTCGTTCAACTCCGTGCTCGTCCCGTGTGCGTTGATGTACGTGATATCTTCGGGATTGAGCTTGGCGTCGGCCAGCGCCAGCTTCATGGCCATCGCTGCGCCGGCGCCGTCCGGCAGCGGGGCGGTGATGTGATAGCCGTCATCGGTCGCGGCGTAGCCGAGCAGCTCCGCATAGATCCTTGCGCCGCGGGCTCGGGCGTGCTCATATTCCTCGAGAACGAGGATTCCGGCGCCCTCGGCCAGGACGAAGCCGTCCCGGTCACGGTCGAACGGGCGAGAGGCGGCCGTCGGGTTGTCATTGCGGGTGCTCAAGGACCGGGCCGCACAGAACGAGCCCAAGCCGATGGGGGTGCAGGCGGCTTCGGAACCCCCGGTGACGACGACGTCGCTGCGCCCGCTGGCGATATTCCAGAAGGCCTCCCCGATGGTGTGGTTGCCGGAGGCGCAGGCGCTGGAAACGGCGAAACTCGGGCCGCGCAGCCCGAACTGGATGGCGATATTGCCACTGGCGGCGTTGGACATGAGCCTGGGCACGCAGAAGGGGGACACCTTGCTCGGCCCCTTTTCCAGGAGCCGGACGTGCTGCTCTTCGATCTCCTTGATCCCTCCGATCCCTGTACCCACGATGGCGCCGACGCGATACGGGTCTTCCTTGGCGAAATCCAGACCGCTGTCTCTGACCGCCTGGATGGCCGCGGCCACCGCGAACTCGCTGAACCGGTCCATCCGTTTGGCTTCCCGCCTGTCGATATACTTCGTCACATCGAAATTCTTGATCTCGCCCGCGAAATGGACGGGATAGGCGCTGGCGTCGAACGATGTGATCGTCGAGACCCCGCTGCGGCCTTCGCACAGCGCAGTAAACAACTCCTCGACGGACTCAGACAGGGCGGTAACGCAGCCCAAGCCCGTTATAACCACTCGGCGTCTATCCATTGACTCTAAGCGCTTTCTTTCTTCTTGGTCTGGGCGATGTTGATGATGTACTCGACGGCGGCTCCGACGGTCTGGATCTTCTCGGCCTCCTCGTCGGGGATGCTCATGTCGAATTCGTCCTCGAATTCCATGACGAGTTCGACGGTATCCAGAGAGTCGGCGTTGAGGTCGTTGATGAAGGAGGTTTCACGAGTGATCTCGGATTTATCAACGCCCATCTGCTCGCTGATAATCTCGATGACTTTGTTCTCGATCTGCTGGACATCTACCTCTTCGATACTCACTGCTGTATCCTCCTTAACTGGATCAGAATACTCACTGGGCCTTCGTTGCGATTCCCTGGATTATCGTGTACATTCACCACCCTCCAGATTTCGGCCGGTATATTACCGACTGGGGGGGGCGCACACAATCTTTTTTTCTCTTTTTTACATGGCCATGCCGCCGTCGACACAGAGGACCTGTCCGGTGATATAGCCGGCGTCGTCGTCAGCCAGAAAGGCGACCGCCTTGGCCACGTCCTCGACGTTCCCGAACCGGCGGACCGGGATGACCTCCATCGCGGCTTTCTTAACTAGGTCCGACAGCACCGCGGTCATGTCCGTCTGGATGAACCCGGGAGCGATGCAATTGGCCGTAACGTTCTTCTTGCCGATCTCCCGGGCGATCGACTTGGTCATGCCGATGAGCCCGGCCTTGCTGGCGGCGTAGTTGGCCGAGCCGGCCTGACCCATAACCCCCGCCACCGAGCTGATATTGACGATGCGACCGAACTTGTTGCGGATCATCGACCGGGCGGCCACCCGCGTGGCGGTGAAGGCCGCCCGCAGGTTCACGCTGATGACCTTGTCGAAATCCTCATCTTCCATCTGAATCATCAGCTTGTCGCGGGTGATTCCCGCGTTGTTGACCAGGATGCCGATGCCGCCGTACTCCGAGGCCAGCGTTTCGAGAACCTCGGTCAGCTTGTCGGTCTGGGTGATATCGACGCACCGCGTAACGACCCGGAAGCCGACTTCTTTGACCGCCTGTTCCAGCTCCTTGAGCTGGTCCTCTCGGATATCCAGCCCCGCGACGATGCGACCCTGCCGGAGCAGTTCAAATACGATCGCCCGGCCGATTCCTCGTGCGGCGCCCGTCACTACTGCCAAACGTTTCTCAGCCATCCTCTCGATCTCCAACTCCTGATTTTATAAGCATTTACAATCTGGGCGGCATCCTGCCGAGGCGGGGATGCTACGACTCTCCGACGACCGCCTTGAGGGAGGTCAAGTCGCTGATGTTGGTCACCTTGGTCTTCCTGTTGATTCGTTTCATAAGCCCGGTGAGGACGCGGCCGGGCCCGATTTCATAGAATCCCTCCACTCCGTCGGCCAGCAGCCGGTCCATGCATTTGTGCCACAAGATCGCACTGGTAAGCTGTTTCGTCAGGCCTGTTGCCATCTCCTCTGGCGTTCCATAGTATTCTGCTGTGATATTGGCGATGGTCTTGGCCGAAGCGGGCTGCGAGATCCTGGCCTGAAGCAGTGCCTGTCTGAGGGCCTCGGCGGCACCGGACATCAGAGTCGTATGGAAGGCGCCTGCCACTTCCAGGCGAACCGCCTTGGCCGCCCCGTACTTCTCGGCCAATTGCTCGGCCCGCGCGCAGGCGCCGAGGCTGCCGCTGACGACGATCTGGCCGGGGCAGTTGAAATTGACCGGTTCGAGCAGTTCGCCCTGGCGGGCCTCGTCGCAAAGCTGGCAGACCTTGTCCTCATCCAACCCGATCAGGCTCACCATGCTGCCCTCGGTCGCGTCCGCCGCAGCCTGCATGGCTTCGCCTCGCTTGCAGACCAGGCGAAGCCCGTCTTCGAAGCTCATTGCGCCCGCCGCATAGAGCGCGGTATACTCGCCCATGCTCAGGCCTGCTGTGACGTCGGGCCGCAGATTCATCGTTGCCGCGCTGGTCCGCAGGATCTCCAGCAGCGCGGCCGACGTGACGAAGATCGCCGGCTGCGACATCGTCGTGCTGTTGAGTCGTTCCGCCGGACCCTCGAAACAGACCTTTCGCAGGTCGAACCCGACGATATCGTTGGCTTTCTCGTACATCGCGGCTGCCGTGGGGTAGCCCTGGGCGACATCGGCCCCCATACCCACGGCCTGGGCGCCTTGCCCGGGGAAGAGAAATGCGGTTTTCATTGTTCTTGTCCTTGAACCGTGATCGTACGCCGCGGTCGGTCCCGCCGGCGGACTTTCAGATCTCGATGACGTTGGCGCCCCAGGTGACTCCCGCTCCGAACGCCACCAGAATGACGATATCCCCCTTCTTCAGGTTGCCCTGACGCATGCACTCGTCGAAGGCGATAGGCACTGAGGCCGCCGAGGTGTTGCCATAGTCCTGAATGTTGACGAAGACCTTCTCGTCGGGCAGTTGCAGCCGCTTGGCGGCCGATTCGATGATCCGGGCGTTCATCTGGTGTGAAATGACCATTTTGATATCATTCACAGTCAGGTTGCATCGGGTCATGCACTCGGTGACTGCTTCGACGATCCGCCGGACCGCCTGCTGATAGACCTCCCGGCCCTTGATCTGCATGAAGATCATGTCCGGATCCTCCAGCGGCTTGCGGGCCGGATTGCGGGATCCGTATGCGCGACAGCACAAGGATTCCCAATAGGCCCCATCCGTTCCCAGCGTGCTGTACAGGATGCCTCGTCCGGCGTCCTGTTTGCGCTGCAAAACCACCGCGCCGGCGCCGTCGCCGAACAGGATGCAACTGGTTCGGTCCTTCCAGTTCGTGATCTTCGTCAGCGTCTCAGCCCCGATGACCAGTGCGCTGTTGAGTCGCCCGCTCTCCATCTGCTGCTGAACGAGGTGGAGGGAATAGACGAAGCCACTGCAGGCGGCCGCCACGTCGAAGGCCCAGGCCTTCTTGGCCCCCAGTGCCTGCTGCACGAAACAGGCGGTCGACGGAAAGACCATTTCCGGGGTGATCGTGGCCACGATGATCAACTCGACCTCTTCTGCCGGCAGATGGGCATGCTCCAAGGCTCGTTTGGCGGCCTCGGTGGCCAGGTGAGCCGTCGATTCTTCATCCGTCGTAATATGGCGAATCCTGATCCCCGTCCGTGTGACGATCCACTCATCAGAGGTATCGACCATCCGCGAAAGGTCTTCGTTGGTCAGTATCTGGGCGGGAACGAAGGAACCGCATCCGGTAATGACGGCGCGGTTCGCGGGGAGGCGATCCTCAGCTTTTCTCTGCATCCGTTGTCCTTACGCCAGCTTCCGAGAGACACTCCATGATCTTGTCATTGATCTTCTGCGTGTGGCAGGTCCTGGCGGTGCGGATGGCGTTGCGGATCGTGCGGGCCTTGCTGGCGCCGTGACAGATCAGCGCGGTGCCGTCGATGCCCAGCAGGGGAGCACCGCCGTACTCGTTGTAGTCGTGCTTCTGATAGACGCGCATGATGATCGGCTTGAACATCAGTGCCAATTGCGGCTGCTCCTGCATCAGTTCCTGCTTGATCGCCCGGAACAGGCTGTCCACGGCCCCTTCGGTCAGCTTCAGGACCACGTTGCCGACGAATCCCTCGCAGACCACCACATCGCAAATCCCCCGGAAGATGTCTCTCCCCTCGATGTTTCCGATAAAATTCAGACGCGGGTCATTTCGCAGCATATCCCGTGTCTTCTTGACGACCTCGTTGCCCTTGGCCTCCTCTTCCCCGATGCTCATCAACCCGATGCGAGGATTCTCGATTCCGAGGAAGTTGTGCGAATAGATGCTGGCCATTAGGCCGTATTGGTACAGGTTCAGAGGCTTGCAGGCGATATTGGCGCCGACATCGCAGATGGTGACCGGTCCGCTCGGGCTCGGGAAGACCACCGCAATGCCCGGCCGGTTCACGCCCGGCAGGGTGCGCATCCGCATCTGGAACGCCGCGACGCAGGCCCCGGTGTTGCCCGCGGAGATGACCGCGTCCGCGTGGCCGAGCTTGGCCAGCTTGGCCAGCACACCGATGGAGCTGCGCGGCTTCTTGCGCAGGCTGTCGATCGGCTTCTCATCCATCCCAATCACGTCCGGCGCATCGGCGATGCTGAGCCGCTCCTTGTCGTAGGTCATAGCGGCCAGCTTCTGCTCCAACAGGCCCTGCGGACCTACCAGGACAATCGCATCCTCCTTGTCGATCTGGGCCAACGCCTCCAGGGCTCCGGCGATGATTTCATCGGGGGCGTAGTCCCCTCCCATGGCATCCACTGCGATACGCATGTTCAGTCGGTTTCCTCCTTACCGAGCTTCAGGGTCAGGCTGGGATTGACATATCCGCAGTTACTGCACGCCGCATGCGGCAGCTTCGCCTGGCTGCACTTGGGGCACAGCGTATAGTTGACCGGCTTGAGCGCCTGATGCGCCCGCCGGGTCCGTGAGCGGCTCTGACTGGTTCTTCTTGCTGGTAGCATCGTCAACTACTCCAAATCTTCGTCACATTTCCACACTGGCACCCTCTCGCCATTAGCGTAAACCCCCTTAACTATCTTACTGACGACCGAATGTCAAGGGAAAATCCTCAGCATGCGCACCCCGCACCCCGCATCCGGTCCTGTCCCCGGCCGGTAGCGGTGGGGAACCCCTCAATCAATGGTTCCCGCGATCCCGGGCACGCCAAAGACGGGCGAACTCTCCCGTTTGACCCGGACCGGCAGATCGCGTTCGGCCACCAGGTGATAGCCTTGCTCCTCCATGCACCGACGGACGAATTCCCCCTCATAGGTGCCCAGACCTTGTGTGCGACCCACGTCGGAGTAACGCACCGCCTCGGCTTGGCACGACGCGAGGGTCTCCCGCGTCTGCTTGAAGCTCTTGCCCTCCTGATACCAATACTTCGCACACCCGCTCAGGACGCACAGGAACAGCACCAGGGCGCCGGCGACGCATACCTTCATTCGTACACTCCCGTCTCCCTCCGTCCGCCCGCCGGTCGACAGACGCTCGCGTGTGCCTCAAACCATCCGTAGTTCGACCCATCCGTGGATCGGCCCGGCCCAAGAGGGCGTGATTATGTCCTTTCGTGCGCCCTTTGTCAATGCTCGCTCGGCAAAGTCGTGCAAAAGGCCGACGTGCACGCAATCATGTGTCTGCCTGTCCGTTGTCCAACGGACCCTTCGCCTGTGCTTCCTGTCGAGATCCCCTGATGGTTCATGGGGCTGCCAAGGGGATTCTTGACAGTCGTACCCCCAGCCCATAGAGTGAGGTGTATGGCGAAGACATTGTACATAATTGACGGCCACGCCCATATTTACGCGGCATACTACGCCCCGATGCGCGAGCAGCTCAGCAGCCCTTCCGGCGAGCCGACCAAGGCGACGTACGTCTTCACGATGGGTCTGCTGAACCTGATCAACCGGCAGAAGCCGGACCTGCTGGCCGTGGCGATGGACTGCAAGGCCCCGACGTTCCGGACGGAGCTCTTCGCCGAGTACAAAGCCAATCGGCCGCCTATGCCGGAGGATCTGCCCGTCCAGGTGGACCGGATCAAGGAGATCCTGGAGGCCATGCGGATTCCCGTCCTGTGCCTGGACGGCTATGAAGCCGACGACATTATCGGCACGCTGGCGAAGAAGGCGGCCGCCGACGGCTACGACGTGTTGATCTGCTCGAAGGATAAGGACGTTCTGCAACTGCTGGACGGCCGGATTCGCGTGTACGACATCAAGA
>ENA-OSEO01004145-OSEO01004145.1-sediment-metagenome-genome-assembly--contig:-NODE-4145-length-15749-cov-30.183895_pt1 | contig 15749 bp, 18 predicted proteins | sample MGYA00237883_ERZ534232 | MGnify/ENA metagenome assembly ERZ534232 | reverse complement strand
TGCATTTATTACTTTCTTTTGCTCATTCTTAGAAAGGCTCTTTGCTCGAATTAGTATTTGCTTCTCACCAGCCGCCTGAATAACGCTTTTACCCAACCCGAATTGGTCTATCTCGTTTCTTATTTGAGATACTGATATGGATTGCTTGAATTTGATATCTAAAAGAGTCCCGCCCTTAAATTCTATACCACGGTTTATACCCCTAAAAGCAAGGGATAATATACACACAGCAACCAGGCTAGCTGACACTGCAAGCCATATCTTTGATCTACCGATAAAATCTATATTGAAATTCATTTAGGAAGTCACCTCTTTTACTCCTGACATCACCGGATTGGAGAAAATCTTCAACGGAGCCAGCAGTCCCAGTGCTGCTCGTGTAAAGAAAAATGACGTTAAAAGATCGCAACCTATTCCAAGCATAAGAGTAAGAGCAAAACCCCTAACCGGTCCTATTCCAAAGTAAAACAAAACGGCTGCAGTAAGAAATGTGACCAGATCTGCATCCAGGAAGGTCTTGAAGCCATGAGTATATCCTGTGTTCATCGCGGTTCTTATGCTTTTCCCGCTTTTTGTTTCCTCTTTTATTCTCTCATATACGATAACACTTGAATCCGCTGCTGAACCCAACATAAATACTATACCGGCAATACCGGGTAAAGTCAGACTGATTCCCGGCATATTGGAGAGTGTAAGTATGGCGTTTATTGCTGCCAGTGAGCCCAGCAACAATGTAATAAATATCGAAAGGGTAAACCAGGAAAGAAGACCATAAACCCGATAAAAGCCTAGCATGTATAATGCAACGATTATCAGTCCTATAATTCCCGCTCTCAATCCCGCTAGCAGCGAGTCACGTCCAAGGGTCGGTCCAACAGTCTGATTTTCGGATATCTCTAATTCAACCGGAAGTCTTCCGGTCTGCAAAACCAGTGCCAGGTTTTTTGCTTCATCTACGGTAAACTTACCGGTTATCTCCGCCTTGCCACCGTAATGTGTTGATTTCAGAACAGGAGCTGATTGTATTTTATTGTCAAGAATAATGGCCAGTCGCTTTTCAAAGAATTGTTTTGCCAATTCATCGAACTTCTTGCCACCCGAGTTTGTGAATGATAGGTTGACTTTAGGTTTTCCTCCTGTTTCCTCATATCCGACACTTGCTGAACTTAAAGCGTCCCCTGTTAATCTGAGATTATCAGGAAGAGTTACAAAAGGGTTTTCTCCTTTTTTTATCATCTCGTTAAGCTCTTCTTCCGTTAAGCCGGCATACTCATCCTTTACCGGTTTAAATTCAAGCAAAGCGGTTTTTCCTATAATGTCCAGAACTTTATCGGGATTTTTTATTCCGGGAAGCTGTACCATAATGCTTCTTGAGCCCTGCCGAGATATCTGCGGTTCACTAACACCTAATTTATTAACCCTCTGCTCAATTACAGATACAGCAAGATCCATGGTTTTTGAAGTAACTTTAGTACCGGATTTAGATTTTGCGGTTAAAATAACATTCATTCCGCCCTGAAGATCCAATCCCAGTTTCGGAGGCTTTTTAATAAGTAGATATACTGATCCTGCCACTAAAATAAAAATAAATAAAAGCGACAGTATATATTTTTGCTTATTGCTCAACCTTTATTCCCCCTCAGTGATGAGAGTATTAACGATATGTTAAAAAGACAAACCTTTAAAATATTACCACAGGTAAAGCTAAAAATTCAAAGATATTTTAAATCATTTACAAATAGCATAATTAGCACTTAGTACATTTTACGGCATTTAAGTAACTAATCCTGGAGCCGATCAACAGAATTCTTTGTAACTTTTATTTTAATATTATCATCTACCTGGATGGTTACGCTATCATCGTCGATAGCTTTAATAATGCCGTATATCCCACCACGCGTGATAATCTTATCTTCTTTCTTTAGTTCTGAAACAAGCTGTTGGTGCTTCTTCATAGCAGTTTGTTGCGGTCTAATTAGGATAAAGTAAAATATCGCCAGCAAAAGCGCAAACCAAATGACATTTACAATCGGCGTATTCAAAATAAACAACTCCTTTCATAATTTATCAATAGGTTCAACGAAAGAATTGGAAATCCTGCCCTTTCTATTACATTTGAGATGTTCTCTCCAGATCAATATTTGCTACAAACTCTTTCCGGAATTGGTCAAAACGGTCTTCAAGAATCCATTGCCGTGCCTGTCTCATTAAATTAGAAAGAAATGCCAGATTATGTAGGGTAAGCAAGCGGTGTGCCAGTATTTCTCCCAGCATAAACAGATGCCTCAGATATGAACGGGTATAATTGCTACACACATAGCAATTACATTTCATGTCAATAGGATCCAAATCGATCTTATGCTGAGCGTTTCGTATATTGAGACGTCCGCTTGACGTAAAAACCGCTCCGTTGCGAGCCATTCTTGTCGGTAAGGCGCAGTCAAACATGTCAATACCCTGTCTTATAACCTCCAACAGACTCGTAGGATTGCCCACTCCCATCAGGTATCTAGGTTTGTCATCAGGTAAAAATGTTACGGTTTCGTCCAGAATCTCAAACATCATGTCATGGGGTTCGCCAACACTAAATCCACCGATCCCGTATCCCGGAAAATCCAACTCAGCTGTTTTTTCCACACTAATCTTTCTAAGTTCGGGGTAAATACCTCCCTGAATGATCCCGAATAATGCTTGTTCTTCTTTCTTGTGACTTTTTTTGCATTTTTTCGCCCACTCAAACGACCGATCGACAGCCGCTTTTATCTTGTTTTCGCTTACTGAAAAGGGAGGACATTCATCAAGCACCATAATAATATCCGCCCCAAGACTTTGTTGTATCTCGATTGCTTTTTTCGGCGACAAGAGGTGACTGGAACCATCATAAACCGAGCGAAACTCAACTCCATCGTCGTTGACCTTACAGGATTCAGACAAACTGAATATTTGAAAACCACCGCTATCCGTAAGAATCGGCTTGTCCCAGTTCATAAACTTATGCAATCCACCGGCAGCTTTGATTACTTCCAATCCCGGACGTAAATAAAGATGGTAGGTATTGCCTAGAATTACCTGTGTCCCTACTGAATCAAGCTCCTCGACAGTTAATGTTTTAACTACGGCACGTGTCGCCACAGGCATAAAAACCGGTGTTTCAATAGTACCGTGATCGGTATAAAGCTTCCCGGCTCTTGCTCTTGTATTTTCATCTTCGTGTACTACCTCAAATTTAAATGCCATAGCAGAAATAGAATACAAGCCAACCATTAAGGATGCAAGCAATTGAAAAACTTAAAAAAGAATCGCTTGTTCTTGCTTTAAGCAAGTTTATTAGACAATAAGCATGGCATCGCCAAAACTGAAGAAACGATATCGTTCTTCAATAGCCATTTTATACGCTTCCAATATAAGTTCCCTTGAGGAAAAAGCTGAAACCAGCATTAGAAGGGTAGATTTGGGTAAGTGAAAATTCGTAATTAGCGAATCCACTATCTTAAAATCATATTGAGGGTATATGAATAGGCTGGTGCTGCCTTGGTATTCTTCAACCTGCCATTTACCCTGCTTATTCTTAAATACTACAGTCTCTAGCACCCGTGCCGCTGTGGTCCCGACAGCGATTATTTTACCCTTTTCGTTAATTGTCTCATTTATAGAATCTGTATCTGCTTTTCTTATACAAAACTTCTCGCTGTGCATTTTATGCTCTTCAACTTTTTGTGATTTAACCGGCCGAAATGAATCCAATCCGACATTCAGGGTAACCGAAGCTGTCTTTACTCCCTTTCTTTGAATTGTTTCCAATAGTTCCTCAGTAAAGTGAAGGCCCGCGGTGGGTGCTGCAACCGCTCCCTTGTTGCATGCATATACAGTTTGATAGCAACCTGGATTGATAATATTATTATGAATATAAGGAGGTAAAGGCACCTCTCCTATGCTTTCCAGAATATCCTGAAAGCATCCCTCATATTCAAATGTTACCAACCGCTTACCTTCGGGTAATCTTTCTTCTATAACCGCAGTCATCTTGCCCTCTCCAAATTCAACTTTTGTTCCTTCCAGTAACCTGCGACCCGGCTTAACAAGAGTCTCCCATTTCCCGGGGGTAACTTCAGATAGTAAAAGGAATTCAACTTTTCCCCCCGTTTTTGCCTTTTTACCAAGAATCCTGGCAGGTATTACTCTGGCATCGTTCAGCACCAAACAGTCTCCGGGGGATAAATAATCAAGTATATCGGTAAAAACACTGTGTTTAATGGTGTTTTTTGAACGATTAATGATCATTAGCCGGGAGGAATCTCTTCTTTCTAATGGCTCTTGTGCTATTAGCTCATTAGGTAAATTATATTCAAAATCCTTAACTTCCATTAATCTTCCTATCGATGTTTTAAGAAAAATATAACTAAATTTATAATAATAGTAATGACAATGCTGGCAATTATACCTGTCCCCAGCGGAAAATAGAATGAAAAATTGCCTTTTTGGTAATGAATGTCACCGGGTAGGTGTTGCAGACCTGTGATATTCCCCAGGAAATATATTATACCGCCGGTCAGCAGCAGAATTACAGCAAACATTATAATCATCTTACCCAAATCCTCTAAATTCATTTCTTCTCAACATTCCTTTTTTTGTCGGCTTTTCTACCCTTCTTGCAGTACCGCTCTTTTTCGCTGTATATACATCCACAATACTTCTGCCGATAAAGATCATATTCTCGCGAAATAGAGATTGTGTCCTTCCATCCATTTCTGAAATCTTTGTACAGAAATGGTATTTTATGTTCAGAACCAATCGATTGACCTAATTCATTTATTAAATCATGCTTCTGATGTGGACTTACAAGCATAGTGGTGGTAAAAACATCGAAGTTATTATCTTTCGCATATTTCGCCGTTTCCGTTAAACGCAAGCTGTAGCATAACGAACACCTGACGCTCTCTTTGTGCACAATATCTTGAAAATATCGCTCCATCTCATAATTGCCCTCAATAAAAACAATATCCTGACTTTCACAGTATTGTTCGGCACAACCTCTTCTACGTTCATACTCCAGGTAGGGATGTATATTCGGGTTAAAAAAGAAGGATGTAATTTCCAACTTATCCGACTGCAATTCCTTTAAGGGATATGTTAAACAAGGAGCGCAACAAGTGTGAACGAGTACTTTCATTTTTAATTCACCACTGCTTATGATGTATAAAAAGTCGATAATCTCTTTATGGCCTGTACTTTTTGGCTTCGGTCAATTTTTGCTTTATTAACCGCTTTTTGTAAAATCTCAATCGACTTATCGTAATTATCTCTGTCAACCGGATAAGGATAGCCGTCCTTTCCGCCGTGCGCAAAGCTGTATCTTGCCGGATCTTTAAAGCTTGAGGGTACACCGTATACCAATTCCGAGATTAAGCTTAATGCCCTAATAGTTTTTGGCCCAACTCCCTTTATTTGAAGAAGGCTCTCAAATCCGTCAGGTTGCTTTTCGTAAGTTTTTAAAAATATTTTTTTTATATATTCAGTATTTATATTTTCTTTTTTAACCGGGTGATAACTTGGTAATATCAATTTTTCTACTTTGCTTAGATCATTTATCAAGCTTTTCGGGTTTTCTCTTGCTAGATTTGCCGACATCTCTCTTGCTCCCAAGCTATCAGCGGCAACCATATTAAGAACCTGGTTTTTTGAGTCACAGCAAATAGCACGATGAGGTTCATTAACGAAATCTTTTACCGCACTGCTTATCCAATGATATCTTCTTGCATAACGATTGTTTTCATTCATTCCTTGCTGAACAACACACCACGAGCCTTCTTTTGTAAAGAAAAAGCAGTGATGATAAAGTTGAAAACCATCTTGAAGAGCAGCACTGTCAACTTTCGCTACCATTTTACTTGCGTAAACCAAACCTTGTGAATCATAACTTATTTTATTGCAAAAATCCTCAATCTCGTCAGGCGTCTTTCTTGATGTCCTTCCTTTTCCACCGGCAACAAAAAAGCCAAGGTCATTCTCTAAACCCTTTATGCCTTCTTTTAAAGATCCGCACACCGTAGTGGTTAAGCCCGAGCTGTGCCAATCGAAACCCAGAACGCAACCAAAGCTCTGAAACCAAAAAGGATCGGATAATTTTTGCAGCATTTCATTCGGACCGAATTCCGAGACAATAAATATCGCAATCTCTCTGGCCAGGTTTTTCATCCGCCCGAAAAGCCAAGCGGGTGCTTTTCCATAATGAAGAGGCAGATCCGCTGTTCCTGTTTTCAATCCAACACCTCGCTTTATCCTTCACTTGCCAGTTATAATTTACACCTTTAGACTTCGTGCCGCAATTTTTGTATTAATGTTGTTTCTAATTCAATTTATATTTTTTATTTAATCAGTTGAAATTTGATGGGATTTATTTCCACCTTATTTTGCTGCCTTCTTGACGAGTACATTTATGGCAAGTAAAATGCTATTCACGATAATTATACAGGAGGTATCCATGCCTACATACGGCTATAAATGCGAAAAATGCGAACATCACTTTGAGATTTTTCAAAAAGTTAACGACGCGCCGATTAAAGTCTGCCCTAAATGCGGAGGCAAGACCACAAAGATCTTTTATCCTGTTGGGATTATTTTTAAAGGCTCCGGATTTCATATTAATGATTACTGTCGCCCCAATAAGTCTGAGAATGATAAGAAAGAGCCTGCTGTGCAAAAGAAGGAAGAAAGTACCGGGGCGAAAAAGGAAACCACAAATAAGAAGAAAACTCCCAAAGCCAAAAAGCAAGAAAAGACCGCATAATATCTTCTCTTTTACTTTCTATTTTTATTAATTTTAAGGTCTAATTGCATCTTGTATTCTTAATATTCTCAAGTGCTTCCCTGTAAGCTCCAAAGGTCCTTTGGTCAAACAAGACAAATACTACGTTAGTAATTGAGCTTGCGCTCTCCATAAATTTTGTAACTGCCTCAAGAGCGATTGCGGCTGCTCTTTCAATTGGATATGCGTATACCCCTGTGCTTATAGACGGAAATGATATTGTATTAAGCCCTTTTTTTTCAGCCAATTTAAGACTATTCCAATAAGCGTTTCTTAGAAGCTTAGGCTCGTTCTTATTTCCACCATACCAAACAGGTCCAACTGTATGAATTACATATTTTGCCGGTAGATTTCCGGCTGTAGTAATTACTGCATCTCCTGTCGGCAAACGCCCTTTTTTTGACACAATATTTTTACAATCTTTTAGGATTTGGGGTCCACCGGCTCGATGAATCGCTCCATCAACACCGCCTCCGCCCATCAAACCGCTATTAGCTGCATTAACAATCGCATCGGTTTGTTGTTTGGTGATATCTCCCTTGGTTAGCAACAAAACTGAGTTATTAATCTTAATGCTTGTATTTTCCCTGTTCTTCTCATTCATTTTACCCAAATTCCAATACAAATATTATGCCATTTCTTGCAGCTTTTTCCATGTTTCACTTATTGGTGTCATCATAAAAAAGGTTAAGGATATGAAGAAGAAGAGGCTTGCTGTAGTGCTAAGAAGGTAATTTCCTTTTGCATAATTCCAGAAACCCAGGTTCAGGAACAACATAGCAATTATAGCGAGGGCGGGTTTTATATTTCTCTCCTCGGAAATTCTAATCCAGGTGCTCAGAACAAAAGAGCTTATTAGAACCTCCATGGTACCCATTATCAGCACCACAAGCGTCAGAATGCGAATCATTTCCCCAAGACCTCCTTGTATTAATTTTACCACACGAAGGCAACTTCTCGTAATTTCTAAGCCCGCATTCCAAAAATTTATTCGCTCTTGGCTCCATATTTTAAAACAAGATGCTATTAAAGTACTGGTTTCTGTTTGAGATTTTATTTTAGACAAAAAAAGAGGCAGCCATAAGCTGCCTCTTTTTCCTTCCTTTTCTACAAAAATAGCATATACTCAACAGTTGTATTGGCAGAAAAAGTAATTGCCATTATTACCCCAAGCACTGTAAGAAGAATTGCTAAGACAAAAGATATTATAAAAATAATTACTGCCCATTTTGTCCACTTTCTCTCTTTTTCCTTTAGCTCTTCAATGCTTAGATACTTACCGGTTTGCCAGGCTAGCTCATTTCCTTTTATCCCTAAATAGATAGCGATGCCCAACGCAACCAAGCTACCTATGGCGGGAACAAAGCAGGCTATTAACCCAATAACGCCCCACATTACCAGACCATGACCAAATGCCCATATCCAACTTAACAGGAAAGCTCCCCAGTTCCATTTCTTAAGAAACGGATCCGTAACCGCCGTGCTTGTTACCGGATGAGCATTTTCTACCGGTGGCGGGGATGTTACGGGTGCTTTTAGTGCCTCCTCGGTTACTATTTCCTCTACCACAACCTCTTCCCCACAAGAGGGACAGAACCTTGCATCATCTCCTAAGTCCTTACCGCACTTCGAACATTTCATAAATAGTGCCTCCTTTCCTGCTTAAACATTGCTTTCTATGCATATTCTGCCTTCTAACGGACTTTTCGCCAAAAGCCCTGCAATTCCTTGTGTAACTTTTAATCGATTCCCTGCAATAAATATAACGCCTTTTCCACACTCCTAGTATAGTTCAATTATATATTTTAAAAGATGCATTTTACTGCCTTATAGACATTTTTACATTGTAACTAACCTTGTTACCATCTTCCTTTGTCTGTGTATAATACATAATTTCCTTTTTTCCACCAATATTTAAATAATCCGGTGAACCAAGTGAATAATCTTCTTCTTCAAAGATTACATTTCCATCTATTAAATCCCATTTCATACCATCCTTTGAAAGAGCCATTTTTATATAACTCTTTTCTTTTTCAGACATTGTATAGTACATGACAAACATACCGTCATCTCTAATGTGTACATCCGGATCACCGGCTCCTTCTTCAATTAAATCAACACCATCCGCTATCCAGGTTTTACCACCATCTTTGCTTACGGCCGTGCTTATTCCCCCTTGTGACCCATAAACCCTTATGCTTCCATCAGGTAAAAGCAAAGAATCGGCCCCGCTTGTTACAGCATTCTTGTCTTTTGACAGATCTGCTACAGCTCCTAAAATCTCAAAAGACAGCCCATCATCCGAATATGCCAAATTAAGCTTTTCACCGTAATCGCTATCTTCCTTGCCGCTTTTCATAATCCCTGTATTATAAAGCATCATATATCTTCCGCTTTTCAACCTTAGGATTGAAGGATTCCGAGGAACCTCTTCTGCTCTTTGTATATCATCAATGCCTATATTGGTTCTTACTGTCTGCTTAAAACTATTTCCATCAATTGATTCCGCGTATTCAATGTAACCTTCTTTAGTAAAATAACATCTTATTTTTCCATCAGATAGCAAAATTGATGACGTACCATTAACGCCAGATAATATCTTTTCCTTTATTGTTTTCCATTTTTCAAGTTTGCTTGATCTTGTCTTTGTTTTTTGAACTTGTTCGTCTTTAATACTTGCATCCGTCTTTTTGTCTTTTTGGTTTCCGCAATTAACAGCAGTCAAACTTATTAATAAAATTGCTACTAAAAAAAGTTGATTCTTTATTTTCATCTTCATACTCCCCGGTAATTTCCATCATTATCTATAAAACCCATCAAATGTCAGAAATGTTTCGAGTAATTATTTATCTTCCCATATACATGGAGCAACGCTATCGACTTATAAGATAACATGCACTTTCTATCAAGGACACAATAACATTATAATGTTATCTACTTAAACAGCCTCCTCCGGTTCCTTTGGTTTACTCCAAGCAGTATCCCTACAAGGACTGCTCCTATGAATAGAATATTTGATAAAAAATCATGACCATAAATTATTAAAAATATTCCTCCGAAAATAAGCGATGCAAAAATAACTGAGAGAGCTATCGCGTTTCTTCCCTTATTTGCAGAATTAATTGCATTTACAATCTCGATTGTATCTATCCTTGTCTTTATCTCACCTCGTTCCATTTTCCCGATGACCCTTTGAATCTGATTTGGCAGAGCTAAAAAGATCTTGGCCATATCTTTTGCCTCACTGGCAATTATTTCTGCAAGAGGCGGCTTCATGCGTTCAATCATATCCCCCATATACGGCCGCGCTGATTCAATAAAATCAAATTTGGAATCTAGTCCTGATATTAGCCCCTGCAGTGTGCCTGCAGCTCTTCCCAGGAATGCAAATTGGGATGGAATTGTAAGGGGCTGTTCATACATTATCTTTCTTATGTCTTCTTGAATAAGCTCCAGCTTTTCGAAGTCTAAGTCATTTGATGTCATTTGAGAGTAGTTATCGAACAGCCATTCCAATGTGCTTTTAATCGGAGCAAGGTTAGCACCATGCCTAATAAAACCGAGTTTTTGCAGAGCCGATACCAGACCATCAATATCTCTTTTTACTACCGCCAACGCTCCCTCTTTAAATAGTTCTCTCATCTTGGGAGTAATCTCTCCGACCATTCCAAAATCTACGTATGTGATACGTGGCCCCGGTAGAACAAATAGGTTGCCCGGATGAGGGTCGGCATGAAAAAAACCATCATCAAGCACCATTTTTAAGAAGCTTTGAAAAACTTCATGCGCAACCTCGTTCCGGTTTATACCTGCCTCTTTGATTAATTCAAAATCCCATATCTTTATACCCTCTATTGCTTCCAATGTTAGTACCCTGTCTCTAGTATACTCCCAGTACACTTTGGGTATGGAGATAATTGCACTATCTTCGAAATTTTGCTTAAACCTCTCCGCATAGAAGCCCTCACGATAAAAGTCAAGCTCATCGCCCAAAGTACGAGCAAACTCTTCTACCAATCCGGGTATGTCATATCTTTTTCCAGCCTTAGTAAATCTATATAGTCCGTCCATCAAATAGCTGAATATTCCCAGATCTATGTTTATATATTGTTCAATTAGCGGACGCTGGATCTTAACTGCTACTTTTTCTCCATTTTTTAAAACAGCCTTATGAACCTGTGCTAAAGAAGCTGCTCCTTCTGACTTTTTGCTAAAATCAATAAAAATATCTTCCAGAGACATACCAAATTCAGCCTCTAGCAAAGCTCTTATTTCGCTGAATGGAGCTTGCGGCACTTCATCTCTTAATTTCGCCAGTTCAGTTAGATATTCTTCCGGCATAACGTCTGCTCGTGTTCCTAAAAATTGCCCCAACTTAATTAATACGCCGCCAAGCTTTAATGCTGTTTCCCTAAACTGCACAGCTCTTCTTTTATGGATAGCTGACATGCGTGATCTAGCCATCTTTGCGCCAAATCGTCTCATTAACCGGGATTCTCGCCAGAAATCAAATATTATCCCTAAAAATAGGCGCACAAAAGCTATAATTCTCTTGTTCTTGTGTATCTGTGTGCTTCCCGGCATATTTATCCTGTCTTTTTCTTTTCGTTTTTAGCAAGAATATCTATCTTCTCGTTTAGTTTCTCAAGAAGAGTTTTCACATCTTCCAGTTCTTCTTTGGTGGCAATACCGGCTTCGTCGATTATATCTTTAATCTTTTCCGCTCTTGTTGTTCGCATTTCTTCCAATCGTTCCTGTGCATGTTCCTTAGCTTTCTCTGTTGCCTCTTTGTGTTTTTCCCTAAATTCTTCCATCCGCTCTTTTCTCATTGCATGATAATAAGACGACTTTTCATCCATTCTGTCTGCCGCTTCATAACAAAAGAGAAAGAAATCCTTCAAATTCTCAAACATTTGAAATCACCTCCCAACCAACTATATTTTACAATAAAATTGAGAATAGTAACCTAAATATACAAACTCACTATCGCACGAATGTGAGCTTACATAAATCTCTCTATCCTTCATAATCATTTTATTAGTTCTTGTAATCCAATTATGTGAAGCTTTAATTGAAGTATTTATTTTGTTATAAATATTTTATCGATTAATCAAACTCGAGGAGATTTTCCAGCCATGAACAATATTCGCAGTTTGAATGACGGGCTGGAACCGGGGAATTTAGAAATTCTATTGCTTCATAAAAAATGCTTCTTGCTGATTCTATATTAGTTTCAACCTCAATTGTGTTAACATGAAACTCTACAACACCTCCGCTTTTTACCTGTTTTGGATGGTAGAAAACAAGATATGCAACATCTCCTACTTCATATCCATTCTCCCTGAACAATAAGGAGTAGCAATCAAGCTGCAGTCCATAGAACTTCTTCACATCATCTATTTTTGGAGGATAACCTCGTGTTTTATAATCAATCGGTATATAGTAATTGTTATCTATCAAACAGTCATCAATTGCGCCCCGAAGCAATGCATCCTTCTCTTTATCATAAAACCTTAGCCCAGTTTTCCAGTCCCTCCATTTACTAAGAAGCGGAATATCCTTCATTAGTTTCCCTTTGACCATTCCGTCTATTTCCGGTGGTAACATATCTTTCATACGATACTGGTCAAAATAGGTTTTTATAACATTATCCATACCGCCGGGCAAAGTAGGAAATATGCCCCGGGGTCTGCGTATCTTCTCGTTTATATGGAGCCAGAAGCACCTTGGACATTCTTTGTACAAATTTAATGTAGACGGTGATAATTGAATAGTCATAACTTTTCCCTTAATTACCTATATCAACCCCATTGGACCTTCCTTATACAAAACAATGCAGCGTATTGCCGGGTCTTTCCAATCGATTATATATTTTAGAACAATTTGTTTTCTCCGTCAGGCAGATTTACTCCCAGATGTTTATAGGCTCGCTCGGTTGCAATACGGCCTCGCGGTGTCCTCTGCAAGAAACCAATCTGTAACAGATACGGTTCATATACGTCTTCAAGGGTTTCCGTTTCTTCACCAACCGATACTGCTAAGGTGCTCAGTCCAACCGGGGAACCACTAAATTTTTCAATAAGGGTCATCAATATACGCTGGTCCACTTTATCTAAACCACACTCATCAACTTCAAAGAAAGCCAGAGCTTCATTTGCCACATCTACCCCTACTTTTCCATCTCGCTTTACTTCCGCATAGTCCCTGACTCTTTTTAGTAGCCTGTTTGCTATTCTTGGTGTTCCCCTTGATCTCCGCGCAATTTCCTTCGCGCCATTCTCATCAATTATTATGTTAAGAATAGATGCCGAGCGTTTTACTATTGTTTCCAAATCCCCTTCTTCGTAATACTCAAGACGACAACAAACACCAAACCGGTCGCGTAAAGGTGATGTTATCAAGCCGGTTCTCGTCGTAGCGCCAACCAGCGTAAACTGAGGAATATCCAATCTCAATGATCTGGCGCTGGGTCCCTTTCCGATTACTATATCCAGCTTGAAGTCCTCCATTGCCGGATATAGTATTTCTTCTATTGCACGATTTAGGCGATGAATTTCATCAATAAAAAGAACATCGTGGGGCTGTAGATTAGTAAGTATCGCCGCCAAATCTCCAGCCCGTTCTAAAGCCGGACCTGAAGTCGCTTTAATGCTACCTCCAAGTTCATTGGAGATAATATGCGCCAATGTTGTTTTTCCTAGTCCCGGAGGCCCTGTTAGAAGTACATGATCTAATGATTCCCCACGATTCCTAGCCGCCGTTATGAAGATAGTAAGATTTTCCTTTATCTTAAACTGCCCCACAAAATCCTGCATTTTCCGGGGACGTAGAGTCTTATCATACTCAATATCTTCAGGAGTAAGTTTTGAAGACAGGATTTGCTCTTCCAATGTTTAACCTCCAACCAAGTTCTTTAGAGCATACTTTACCAGCTCTTCAGTTGTAACTTCTTCCGAACCGTATGGGAATGCTTCCAGGGATGCATTTGCTTCAGCCGCTGAATACCCAAGCTTTATTAATGCTTCTCTGGCTTCAGCATGTACTGATTGTACAACCGCTCCATTTTGCAGACTACCAGCTACTTCAAGCTGCGGTATTGATATTCTTTCCTTTAGCTCAAGTATTAAGCGTTGGGCACTCTTTTTACCTATCCCGGGAATAGCCGTTATCAAATCAACATCATTTGAAAGAACGGCTTTCTTAAAAGTATTAATGGAAAAAGCGGATAAAATTGCCAGGGCGACTTTCGGACCGATTCCCGAAACGGATATTAGTTGTTCAAAAAGCTCTTTTTCACCTTTCCCGCAAAAACCAAATAATTGCATTATGTCTTCGCGGACATGAAGATACGTATATACAGAAGTTTCTTTGCCTTCTGCCGGTACTTTTACAAGACAATTAGTTGACATCATCACATCATATCCTACACCACCAACATCAATGACTATACCTTGAAGACCTTTTTCTACTACAGTTCCTTTTAGAAATGCAATCATTTGCTATTCCTTTTCTATTCTTTTCAAGTCCGTTTACCCTTTATGCCATTTCCCGTTTCAATCAGCAATCCCATCTTTTTTGAATTTGCATGACAGATCGCCACAGCCAAAGCATCAGCTGCATCATCGGGCTTAGGAACCTCGGGTAAATTAAGCAGCATTTTTACCATCTGCTGAATTTGGTTCTTTTCCGCTCTTCCATATCCTGCTACTGCTTGCTTAACCTGCAGTGGTGTATATTCAAACACTTCGAGGCCACAAGAAGCTGCTGCTACCAATATAGCACCTCTGGCTTGTCCGACAGACATAGCCGTTCTTGTGTTGACATTAAAAAAGAGCTCTTCAACTACAAGCTCGTTAGGATGATGCATCCTTATCAATTTTATAATACTACTAAAAATTTGATGGAGCCGTTTTTCTTTAGATAAATCCGGTTTGGTGTTTATGCTCCCGCAATCTATAAAACAAACCTTGCTTTCATTGCTATCAATTAAGCCATATCCGGTTATTGCTAATCCCGGATCTATTGCCAGTATTCTCAAAACCCCTCCACCATTTTGATATTCCAAAAAGCGAACATGTGTTCAGTATATCATAGATAGTTACCGGGTCAATTCTTTTCTGGAAATAATAATCTAAGTTGTATTTGCGTATAAATCAAATGGTCTTATCTATATATCTACCAGCTACGCTGGTTCCATCTCAGCCAGAATATCATCGGGGATGTCAAAGTTTGAGTATACTTCCTGTACATCATCATGATCTTCCAAGGCGTTCATTAATTTTAGGACTTTCTTAGCATCTTGCTCATCGAGTTTAACAATATTTTGAGGAATCATGCTTATTTCCGCTGACGAAGGTATTACACCATGCTCCTCTAAGGCTTTTCTTACTTGCATAACATCCGAAGGATCAGACATCACTTCCCAGTTGCTCTCATCATCGGTTTTCATATCGTCGGCTCCTGCCTCAATCACCAGATCCAATAAATCCTCTTCGGATATACCGGAACCCTTATCTATAATTATTCGTCCTTTTCTTTCAAACATCCAGTTTACACAACCAGTTGTTCCAAGCTTACCATTGTGACGGTCAAAAATATTTCTTATATCGGATGCTGTTCTATTCCTATTGTCGGTCATTGCCTCTACCATAACGGCTATGCCACCGGCACCATATCCCTCATAGATAATTGTCTCATAACTCGCCCCGGCAATTTCCCCCGTTCCTCTTTTAACCGCCCGTTCTATATTGTCAGCAGGCATATTGAAATCTTTTGCCTTACTTATTGCCGCTGCAAGATTATGGTTCATATCAGGATTTCCTCCGCCTTCTTTTGCGGCAACAGTAATAGCTCTAGCCAACTTGCTAAACAATTTGCCCCGTTGTGTGTCGGTACGGGCTTTCTTGTGTTTTATGCTTGACCATTTTGAGTGACCGGACATTAT
>ENA-OSEO01004143-OSEO01004143.1-sediment-metagenome-genome-assembly--contig:-NODE-4143-length-15752-cov-4.431707_pt1 | contig 15752 bp, 7 predicted proteins | sample MGYA00237883_ERZ534232 | MGnify/ENA metagenome assembly ERZ534232 | reverse complement strand
GTCCCCGTCGTGCCGGCGGCGGAGTCACTGGAGAACAGCACGCTCTCAATCGTGGTGAAGCCGGTATTCGTGACCGTGCCGACCACTTCGTTGTTCAGGATGATGCTGAACTCCTGGCCGTCCTGCTGCAGCGTCAGGGTGTTGTACGCGCCGGCCACCATGTTCGAACCGGTAATCTCGGTCCAGCCGGGCCAACTGCCGTCGGCAGAATTGGCGTGAATCATCGGACCACCCGGCCAGGAGTAGACCTCGACGAAGGCGCTGCTGTCGGCGCTGTCGACACGGACGTGGACGTTGAAGCTGGCGTCCGCCTTGAAGTCGAAGGAGACCTTCGTATCGCCCGCGACGGGTCGGGAGATCCCGCAGCGCACCCAGTCCGTGGCTTGCGTGCCGGAGATCAGAACTTCATTGTCCACGATCTCGACTTTGATGGTTCCGTTGGTCTGCGTAGACCAGCCGTTCCCCACGGCGCCGTTGGGCCGGTTGAAATCGTCCTGGAAACCGGCCCCCCAGGCGCTGGTCACTGAGAGCATACAGACGAGCACAGCGAAACTTCGTATCTTGTTCATCATACTTCTCCATCCAAAAGCTGAAATGCAAAGTCAACCTCGGCCACATTGACGACCTCGTGGCCGTTCGGTGCGTTTCGTTCCCAGGTTCATCCATCCCCCAGGCGGCCCCGGCCGCCCCCGCGACCACGTCCGGATACGCGACGCGGTCGTGAGGGCTGGTCCGGGCCTGCCCGAGGAATTCCTTCCTCCACGATCCTGTCGAGGACTCTACTGGCCGGCGATGGAACGGCCGTAACCGACATCGTCGATAAACACGATGCCGGTGCCGCCGGCGGTCGGAGCAGCCTTGTTGCCCACGCCGATCACCAGTTTCTTGACCCGGCTCATATTCACGCCCGCCAGATCGCCCATCGGGATCACCCATCGCGTCCAGTCGGCCGCGGTGACCGCCGTGCTGCTAATCGCCGTGGCGCTCTTGCCCGCGCTATCCGTGACGGTCAGGTACATGTCCGCCGCGTCGTTGTACTGCGAGCCAGCGATTACGACGCCCGTCCAGGCGCCGGTGACGCTGCCCGTCGCGGTGACGCTGTCGAACTGGAAGGTCCGATCCTCACCCGCGGCGTGCGACGTAACACACAGACCGATGTGGACGGGGCCGGTCATCGGAATGACCGCCGAGCCCACCGGGCTCCAGGTCGTCCCATTGGCCGAATGATAACCCGAGAGGTTCTCGCCGACCCGGTCGATCTTGACCCAGTACGGCGGTGCGACGACCACGGTGCTGTCGTTGCTGGTCGACGCGCCGGCCGTGGCCGACCGGTACTGGAAGCTGGCGCCGTTGGCGCCCGGGGTGGTGATGACCATCATGGCGTGCGTCGAGTCGCCCGTGAGGCCCTGGCGGATCATCACGCCGCCCTTGGCCCAGGTGTTGGAGCCGGTGCCGCTGCTGACCACGCGGGCAACCATGCTGCCGTTGCCTTCGAGGGTCTTGTAGGCGTAGGTGAATTCATCGGTATTGCCCCAGATGTCCGCGCCGGCCCCGGTCACGCTGATCTTGCCGGCGGTCTCCACGATATCGACGGTCGCGAGAGCTGGGTAGCCGCGGGTCCAGACGCACAATTCCGTCGCGCCGTTGCCCGTGAAATTCTGGGGCGTGGCGAATTCCCGCTCGGCCTCACTGTAGAACGGAGTGCCGGTGTTGTCATACGTCAAGGGCATCGATTGCGCGCCGCCGTGAATGATCGCCTTCTCGGCAAACGGCGCCTCGTCATACCCGACTTGGGAACCGGTATTGTTGACCCAGCCGTCGATCCAGGTGTCGTAGATGCGATTGTCGTCGTCGTTGTAGCTCTCGAAATCCTCGACAATCGCAAACTCCTCGGTCGCAAAGCTCCAGACCTCGCCCTCGTAGGGGCCGGCGCCGCCGAGTTCATTGACCTTCCAGAAGTAGGTCGTGCCAAAGTCCAGCGCGGCAGGAATGTAGCTGTGTCCGGCCACGGTGTCCGCCAAGGTCAAGGCGTCCGCGTCGGTGCCGAGGTAGACCTCATGCGACTCGGCTTCGCGGCCCGGCCGCCAGTTCAGCTCGCTGTCGACGCTGACACCGGTCGCGGCCGCCGCCGGCTCGGGCTGACGCGCCTGTACCGGGACGTAGGAAAACCGTACCTCGCTCAGACCGGTCTGCGGCGCGACGCCGCCCCAGTTGGCGTTGATCGTCAGCTTCACGAACTTGGCCATGGCGCTGCCGAAATCAACGGTGGTATTGGCCTTGTAGGTCGGCGAACCGGTCGCCCGCGTGAACTCCGGCACGCCCTCCAGCACCATCCAGGCCTCGCCATCGACCGAGTATTCGACGGTCACGTCTTTGGCGCCGAAGCCCAGGAAGGCCTCGATCAACTGGTTCGAGTTCCACACCAACATTTGATGCAACTTGTAGACGCCGTCGAGCTCATACTGAATCCAGTTCGGCTGTATGCCGGAACTCATCCACATCTGCGTCAGCACTGTGGAATGCTCGTCGGCGGCGTTCAGGCCCGAACCGTTGACAGTATTCTCCGGCCCCATGCCCGTCTGGGAACTGGAGGCCGTGGCCAGCACGTTCGCGATCGGATAGCCGAACGGCTCGACTGTGAAGCTCCAGATTCCGCCCTTGAAGATCGTGTTGTCCGGGGCCGCATTGACCTCATCGACCCGCCAGTAATAAGTCTGGCCGAAAGGAAGCAGGCCCTCCGGATCGAACTCCGTGGCCGTCTGGCCCTGGCTGGCGAGGATGCCCAGCGGATTGGCTCGGTCGGCGGCATTGACGTCTTCCAGGCTGGTCCCCAGGTACACATCGTGCGTGGCGGCGAATTCGCCCGGGGTCCAGGCCAGCGCCACGTCCTGCGGCACGTCCGTCGCGCCATCTTCCGGCGCCGGCTCCACGGCACTGCCGCTGACCAGGTCGAAGCCGGTCATGATCTTCAGGACTTCCGCCAACTCCATGCTCCGGTTGTAGATGCGGACATCATCCATCATGCCGCCGAATTCGCGGGAGGCTTCCTCGGTATCTCCGATGAGGACATTGGCGGTGCTGGTGGTTCCCGGCAGTACGGTCCCGGCGCCGGCGCTGCCCTGCGCGGTTCCATTGATGTAATAATACTGGGTTCCACTGCGGACCATGGCGCAGACGTGGGCCCACTCATTCCGCGGCACCGTCCCGGTGCTGGTGGTGCCGACATAGGCACCGCCCGGTCCGATGCTGAAGTGCAGGATGCCGGCCGAGGTCGTGTAGAGACTGTAGGACCGCGGGGCGTTACCCTTGGAGATGATCCCCTGGTAGCCGCCGCCGGGGAACTCGTACCGGGTCATGTTGACCCACGCCATCACAGTGACGCCGTCGGTGACGCACAGGGACGGATCGTGCGGCACCTGAACGAAGTCGTTGGTCCCGTCGAACTGGAGGGCCTTGCCGAAGTAGCCCTCGACATAGATGGGACCATTCATCAGGGTTCCGTCGTTGCCGTACATACTGGAGTCATGGGCGACGGTTCCGGCCCCCTCCTCGAACCACCACCAGCCGACCAAGGTCGGGTCCGCGCCCAGCGCCGACCACGCCGGCGCCAGCAACAACACACAGAGAGCTGCAAGAATAGATCGCTTCAGCATTGTCGTCCTCCTTCAGATATGTGATGCCTGGACACCCTAAGCTCGTCCGCTGACACACCCAAGCCACGACTGCGGACTCGAATACATCCTATGCCATCCGGTGCCGCAAAGTCAAGAAAAACCCGCTTTTTCGATGGAAAGAGGGGCGACCCCGTCTCGTGGGCACACCGGCTCGCGCCGGGCAAGCCGGGCCATTCGGGCCGCACAGGTCGAGGCGTGTCAGTCCACCGGCGACAGGTCCATCTCGAGGGCGTGTTCGAGACAGTAGGCCCGGATCTTCTCGACCATGATCCGGCCGTATTGCGTCGCCTTCGTCTGGCCGACGCCTTTGACGTTGAGGAACCGCGGCACGGTCGAGGGCCGTCGGCGGGCCATGTCCCGAAGGGCGGTGTCACCAAAGATGACGAAGGCCGGGACGCCTCGGTCGCGGGCGAGCGTCGCCCGCACCCGGCGGAGAGCTTCGAACAACCCCCTGTCAACGCCCTGCCAAGCGTCGGTGACTACCTTGGCTTTGCGCTGGGGTCTCTGTGCCGAACGCAGCAATCGCGGGACCACCTCGCCCTTGAGGACCTGCCGACCTCCCGCCGTGACGGCAAGCACGTTGTAGTCGCCGATCTTCTCCAGATAGCCCTGGCCGGCCAACTGTTCAATCCAATCGTGTACCGCCCGGTTGTCGTGCTCGCGGAGCAATCCGTACGTGCTGAGTTGGTCGTGCCCGTTCTCCAGGATCCGCTGGTCGCGGGAGCCGGTCAGGACCATTGCGGTGTAGGCCCCGCCGAAACGCTGGCCCAGACGAAGAACACAGGACAGGATCTTCTGGGCGGTGACCAATGCGTCGTCGATCGAGTCCACGTCGCCCAGGCAGATATCGCACGCGCTGCACTCGTTTCTTCCGAGCGATTGCCCGAAGTACTCGAGGATCGCCTTGCGCCGGCAGATGCCCTCGGTGCAATAGCTGTACATCCGGCTGAGCTTCGCGAGGGCGATCTCCTTCGCCTGCGGGTCCATCTCACGCATCAGGCTCTTCCAGGTGCCGTAGTCGCCGCCGGAGTAGAACAAGCAGCATTCGGCCTCCAGCCCATCCCGCCCGGCGCGGCCGCTCTCCTGCTGATAGTGTTCGAGCGATTTGGGCATCCCGGCGTGGATCACGTAACGAACGTTGGACTTGTCGATCCCCATGCCGAAGGCGATGGTCGCGACGATGGTATCGATCCTCTCGGCGGCGAAGTCATCCTGGTTCTTCTTGCGGAGATCGTCCGACATGCCGGCATGGTACGGCGCGACGCGGCACCCCTTGGCGGTCAGCGCTTCGGCCATCTCTTCGACGTCCCGCCGGCGGATGCAATACACGATGCCTGATTCGTCCCTGTGGCGGTCGATCACCTCGCAAACCTGCTTGACGATCCGGCTGCGCGCCTGGACCTTGTAGATCAGGTTGGGTCGATCGAACGAGCCGACGAGCATGGCCGGGTCCTTGAGCGAGAGCTGTTCCGCAATGTCGTGGCGGACCTGCTCGGTGGCGGTCGCGGTATAGGCGCCGATCGTCACGTTGGGGAAGATCTCCCGCAGTGAGCCCAACTGGCGGTACTCCGGCCGAAAATCGTGACCCCACATGCTGATGCAATGGGCCTCGTCGATGGCGATGAACGACAGGTCCAGCTTCTGCAGGAACTTGCTGAACGACTCCGAGACCAACCGCTCGGGCGAGACGTAGAGCAGCTTCAGTTGCCCCTTGCGCACCTGTTCCAAGGCGAGATCCCGTTCCTCGGGGCCCTGGGAGCTGTCGATCCGCGCCGCCGGCACGCCGCACTCGGTCAACGCGTCGACCTGATCCTTCATCAGCGAGATCAGAGGCGAAACCACCACCGCCAGACCGGGCAAAGTAACCGCCGGGGTCTGGAAGCACAGCGATTTGCCTCCGCCGGTGGGCAGGACAACGATCACGTCCCGGCGTCGGCAAAGGTGCTCCATCGCCTCCTTCTGCAGGGGCCGGAACTCTTTATATCCCCAGTGTTTTTGTACGGTTTCTGTGAGTCGTTCGATCAAAAGCCACCGTCTCCAAGGCATGCAGGACCGTTTCGCATGATATGTTATACGTTCCGCGGGCCCGGCAGGCCAGGGGTCTCCCTGTCAAAAAGGCAGCAGAGAATGGGAGTTGCGGATGCACGGTTCATCTAAGCTCAAGCCGTACAAGCATTTAGGTTCTTCTCTACCGTTTGGCATAGGGATTGCACCATTCTCTCGCGACAACGTATAATGATCTGGCATCCAAGATCTAAAAGCGCAGATAGCGAAGGTGGTGCAATATGGATAGACTGTGGAACAATCTCAAGACGACGATGCTGATGGGCTCCCTGATGGGCCTGTGTTTGGCGATTGGGTACCTGATCGGCGGCCAGGGGGCCCTGCTGCCCGCGTTGGTCATCGGCGGCGTGATGAACCTGTTCGCCTACTATTTCAGCGACAAGATTGCCTTGGCGACGATGCACGCGACGGAGATCTCCGAGCAGGATGACCCCGAGTTGTGGAGCACCGTCGAGCGGCTCGCCCAGCGGGCGGGTCTGCCCATGCCGCGGGTGTACGTCTCCCCCGCTTCGGCCCCGAACGCCTTCGCCACCGGACGCAATCCGAGCCATAGCGCCGTGTGCGTAACCGTGGGCTTGAGGCAGATTCTCAACCGGGAGGAACTTGAAGGCGTCATCGCGCATGAGTTGTCGCACGTCAAGCACCGGGACGTCCTGATCAGCACGATTGCCGCAATTCTCGCCGGCGCGATCACTTGGCTGACCTACATGATCTTCTGGGGCGGCAGCGACCGGCGCTCCAACCCCCTGGTCAGCCTCCTGATCCTGATCTTCGCCCCGCTGGCGGCGGGCCTGATCCGCATGGCCATCAGCCGCTCGCGCGAGTTCGAGGCGGACCGCATGGGTGCCGAGATCGCCGGCAGCGGTCGCGGCCTGGCCCGATCCCTCCAGAAGCTCGATGCCGCCAGCCGGCGGATTCCGCTCCGCGTGCCGGATGCCCAGGGAAGTCTGTTCATCGTTCAGCCTCTGACCGGCAGCAACATGGCCAAGCTGTTCAGCACGCATCCGCCCACCGAGGAACGCGTGGCGCGGCTGCTCGAGATGGATCGCAGATATTGATAGTTGATTATGGATGATGGATGATTGGAGACGGTCGGCAAATCATCCATTATCCTCCATCAATGATCAATGGAGCTGGTCTTCCAGTCGGGCTCCCAACCCCATGATAGGTCCAACAGCGGCCCGGTTCGAGCCTCCGGGAAGTCACGTTTCCACGAATTCTCATCGCCGCCGATCATGGGCGTGTCCTTGCGACGGATGATCGCCATTCTCGTGCGGGAGTTGTCCACCTGGCCGAGATCGACCTCGCTCCGCGTGAATAGCACGTAGTCGCCGTCCGGTGAGACGCAGCCGCCGTACATGTGCCGTTTGTCTTCCGCGTAGAGTAGCTGCCGCTGCGTACCGTCCGCTTTGGCGACCCAGAGCTGCGCCCAGCCCGGTTGGCCTGGGACGATCCCGCGTGAGTAGATGACGTGCTCGGAGTCGGGCAACCAGTCCGGCGTGCAGTTGTAGCGGTCCGTCTCACTGACCGCCAGGATGCGCCCTGCTTCGACATCCAGGCACCCCACGGTCCAGGCAATGCCCAGGCCGTTGGCGGTGCCGGTGAACTGCTTGCCGTCCGGCGACCAGGTCAACTGCTGCACGATGCCGTTGCGAGGGAGTTGCCGCACGACCTGTCGAGTGGCCAGATCGACGATCTGAATCCCCCTTCTGTCCAGACAGGCGATCTGTTTGCCGTCGGGCCCCCACGAGGCCCAGGGGAAATAGCTGCCATACGACGCCGCATTGCCGCCATCGGTATCGGCGATTACCAGCTCGAACAGCCCGTACGTGTTGTTGTCCACCTTCTCGCCCACCGGCATGCGGTAGTACAGCAGTCTCTCTCCGTCTCGCGAGAACTTGGCGCCGGCTTCGTTGAACCGGCGCGTATCGGTCAGTCGCCGGCGGTCGGAGCCGTCCGGACGCGTGAGGAACAGGTCCCAGTCGCCGCCATCATTGGCCGCACTGAAGACGATCCAGCCCTTGTTGCGCACTTCCGAAACCAGCTCCGCCACCGTGGCGAGGGCATCTTGCCCTTGCTCTTGTTCTTGGTTCGCAGCACGCGTTTGAGACTGACGAGGCGAGGCCAAGATGGCCTCGCGACGCAAGGGCGGGACGCCCTCGCCGCACTGCGCAGATGTCCAGCAAGGTTCCCAGCCGCTGGGCAGCGCCAGGACCGGACCGCTCCTGGCGCCCGGATGAAGCGCACGCAAGTCCTCGCTCGCGCCCGTGATGATCGGGGCATCCGAGAGCCGGATCAAGCCCATGGGAGCCCCGGCGTTGCCCGGGTCGCCGTCCTCCTTCATGTTGCCGGTGAACAGGACATACTTGCCGTCCGGCGAGACGTGCCCGCCGTAGACGTGCCGGCCGTCCTCGCCATAGACGAATCCGCGTTCGCGGCCCTCGGCATCGGCTCTCCACAGTTGCGTCCAGCCGTAGCCATCGTTGCCCTTTTGGCCGGCCGGCCGATTGGAGAAGATGACATTGCGACTGCCCGGGAACCAGTCGGGCGTGCAGCAGTCGATCCGGCTGACCGCGCTGACCGCCCCTGTCGCTGCATCCATCCGCGCGACACTCCAGCCGGTGCCGAACGAATTCGCCACACCGAGCAGCGTTTGGCCGTCCGGCGACCAGGTGAGTTGCTGAAAGAATCCCTTCCGTTCCAGCGTCCGCACCGTCTGCCGGCTGGCGAGATCCACGATGGAGATCCCTTGGATCGACAGGCACGCTATCTGCGTGCCGTCCGGACTCCAGCTTGCCCAGGGATGCTCGCCGCTCGCGCCAAGCACCTGTGCATTGCTTCCGTCACTGTCGGCAAGGACGAGCTGCCCCTGCGCCCCATAGCGGTTACCGTCGATGCTCTCGCTGCGGGGAAGTCGCCGATACAACAAGTGGCGGCCGTTTCGGGAGAACTGCGGGGCCGCCTCGTTGAATTCCGCCGTGCGCGTGAGATGCCGCAGTTCCGAGCCGTCGGGCCGGCACAAGAACAAGTCCCAATCCCCCGCCTCCGAACGGGCACAAAAGACGATCCAGCCCTTGCTCCGCACCTCCTGGGCCAGGGTCCGGACCGACGTGTCGTCTTCGACCGCAGCAGAAGCGGTGCGTGATACGCACCCTACGCAGACTAACACAGCAACAACAGCGAGCCGATGCATGGACATCTCCTACCGTCGTTCGATGGACCAGAACCGCACGCCGTAGGGCTCCAGCGAGACTTCAAGGTCCGCCTTCTCACGCGTCAGATCGACCGGTCGCTCGGATTTGAGCCGGGCGTTCTCGTCGTTGCTGGTTGTCACGGCGTCAAGGACAATCGGCCGGGCCGTGAGGTTGCCTGGCGCGTCCGCCAGATTCAAGCTGATGCGCGCGGGTGACGTCGAGTAGTTCCACACGAGCACGTTGTACAGTTGGAGATACTCGTCCCAACTCGCCAGGCCGTGAATCGTTTGGCTCGCGGAGGTCACGCGCAAACGCTCGCCGGTCAGGCGCGAGAACAGTTTGAAGGTGAAGTAGGCGGGGCGGATCACGTTCTGGTAGTCGAAGAGCCCATCGTACTGCGGCCGGCGGTTCCACCAACGGTACATGAACATGGTCCCCTGCGGCGACATAAACTTGGCAAAGGGCTCCATCGCCACGTGCCAATCGCGGATGTGGTAGTAGCAGGAGTAATCGAGCCCGGCTTCCTTCATCTGCCAGATCACCTCGGCCACGAAGCACGGCTGAAACCGCGGGTCCTCCGGCGGGTGCGACAAGTCCACGTTCCACTCGTTCAGCATGGTCTGGACCCGGAGGCCCGGATGCTTCTTGAGCAGGCCGTTGACATGGTCGATCGTGCCGCGGACCTGCTGCGGGCTGCTGCTGTAGATGTGCCAGGAGACAAAGTGCAACGGGACCTCCTCCTTCTCACAGAACTCCAGGAGAGCCGGCAGGATCGGCGAACGGACATTCGCCAGAGCCGGTCCGCCGACCAAGGCATCGGGATCGGCCCGCAGGATCGCCTCAACGGTATGCTGGTAGTACCGCGTGTAGTTCTCGGGCTGGAAGCGGTAAGGGCAGCCGCCGCTTTCACCGATGTCCGGCTCGTTGGCGACCTCCCAGTAGCGAATCCTGGGGTCCCGCTGCCGGTAGTGGCGGACCATGCGGAAGATCAGTTCCTCCCAGCGGTCGTAGTCGTTCGGCTCAACGATGTCCTGATCGACAACCGGAAAGAGTACCTGCGGCTTGAAGCAGACGCACATGATCGGCTCGGCCCCGGTCCTGAGGATCGTGTCTACCGAACGGTCCAGCGCGTCGAAATGGTACCGCCCCGGCGCCGGCAGCAGATCGAAATACTCCTGGATGAAGAGGCGGATCACCGCCGGACGCAGCGCTCGGATCTCCGCAACCCGATCGTCCCACATCGGCTCCTCGGAGAGTCCCCCCTGCCCCAGGGCCATGCGCTCGATTTGCATGGGTTCCATCCGTTCGGCCATCGAGACCGTCACCGCGACCGTCTGCTCCTGCGCAGACGCCGCGGACACGACCAGAGCAAATACTGCCGCCGGGGCGATTCGCAGCTTCATAGGATTCTCCTTCGTCAGTACCGGGACACGATCTCGTAGCTCTCCTCAACAGGGTTCTCGATGACCACCCATTCCTTGCCTGCATCGAAGCCGGTCCAGTGCTGACCGTTGACGATGACGGACCGAATCGGCTTGGCTTGCGGATGGCGGAACCGCACGAGCAACTGCCTGGGCCTGACCCTCGCCGGCATCCGGATCTGTGCCGTCAACGTACCGGAAGCGGTGTGGCTCTCGACCGCCAGTGAAATGTCGCCATAGTAGGTCGGCGCCCGCTCGACCGTGATCCTCTGCCCGTCGGCGAGCCACTTTCGCGGCGTGGCCGGCAACAGCAGGAGCGTGTCATCATCGCGCTCATGGATAAGCATGTGACGGTACAACTCGAACCACGCTCCGTCCGTGCTGGGCGGGCCGAAGTACTGACCCCAGGTCCAGCGATGCTCGACCGGCTCCAGCGCCGAGTGGCTGAAGGCACAGGCCATGTAACTGTAGAACGCGCGGATCACCGCCTCGGGCTCGTCGCGAAGCAGATACGCGGTCGCCTGCGGATTGTAGACGGGCTCGTTGGCCATGCCCCAGCCGTGGAGATACAGGTTGTCCTCATGGTCGTGGAGGAGGGCATCGGCCAGAACACCCTGTGCAGGCAGGGCCTTGAGCCGCAGCAGGTGCATCGCCCCGGTGTCCACGTCGGTCGGATACCACTGCTCCAGCATGCGTCCGGTTGTCTCAGCCTCGCACGGCACGTACGGCGACCACGTGCGGTCCCGCAACTGCACCAGAGGCGAGCGCGTGGCGGCCCTGCCGAACGCACGTTCGACCGACCGGCGAAAGGCCTCCGCGGCCTCGGAGCACTCCCGGGCCCGCGGATGGCCGGCCCGTTCGAGGGCCCGTCCCATCAGGTCGAATGCAGCGTACACATACGCCTGCGTGAACGCCCACACGCCCTCGCCCGTCAGATCGTTCAGTGGCGAGCGGATCAGGCCGTGAGCGGTCCCTTCGTTTCCGGATGCTTGGCGTACCTCCGCCAGACACCAGTCGAGGGCCCGTAGGGTTTGAGGAAGCAGCCGATCGAACGCCTGCCGATCTCCGGAGAGAAGGAAGTCCCGCGCCACGACGTAGATCATCGAAGGCGTATAAACGCCCCAGTTGGCATAGCCTTTGACGTGGCCGTTCGGCTCCTGATTGTTCCGGTACATCGCGAGGAGTTCCTCGGTCGCCACATCGTGATAGCCACGCAGCGCGTAGATCATGTAATCCACGTAGACCGCCTGATTGACCGGCCAGGGAGTCCCGCGCTGGTCGTACGCGAAGTTCGAGTACGGCAGATCGATCCGCACGTCCTCCTCTTGCCCGCCGTGACGCCGGGGCAAACGCAGCGCGTGCCAGAGGTTCGCGCGGTACAGGTCGTTGACCACCTTCTCGGGAACGCTGAACTGCGCCCCCCGCCGCAGCCAGCCCTCCCAGAACCGTAGCGTCGCGTCGCGGCAGGCCGTATATTCGAGCTTCGCGAGGGTCGGGACATCCTCCGGCGCCACCATTGGAGACGGCAACTTCACCACGAATTCCCTGCTCGCTCCTCGGGCCAACTCAAAGGTCAGTACGACCTCGCTTGCCATCCACCGTCTCTTCTCGCGGTCCTTCGTGGTCTCATTCGTCGTGTCGCACGAAGCCACCGTCAGCCCGGAGCCCTCAACGGCAAACAGCACCCGATGAGTGCCGCTCTCCTCGAACACGGTCGTATCCCCCTGACTCTTCCATACCAGCGCACTGGTGTCATCCGCCGGAAACTCCCGCCGGTGATGGACTCTTACGGACACCGGGCCGACCTGATCCCGCAGGCGCGTGACCGTAACCTTCTGCAGAAGGACCATGGGGATGTCGCCGCGTCGTTCGTCGGGCGGTCCGTGCAGAGGAAAGGCGAATTGCTCGACCTCGTATCGCAGGCCCTCTTGCTCCAGGGTCGTCGTAATGACCGGCAGGCCGTCTTGCAGCCGCTGGGTACTCGTGACATCTTCTCCGAGATCGAGCCGGAAGCGAAGTCGGTCAGGGTTGCCGTAGTCGTTCCAGACCCCGGCCCAGCGGTCGATCCCGAATTTGTACAGGGCGCTGTCCCAGGTTAGACCGACGATATGACCGGGCGCCGGCTGGGAAGAATGCTGGTACGACGGACTGCCCATGTCCTCCCATCGTGACGTATATCGCTCGTACGTCGCCTCGGGCTCAGCCCGTACTCGCTCCAGAACGCGCGAGCCTTTGAATGCTTCGAGCCTCCGGCAATGCTCCTCGAATGACGGCGCGTCCGCGCCCACGGACACATGGACATCCAGCGACGGTACCCAGAATGCCTTGTTCGCGAGCAATTGGTCCACGGTCACCGTGAACCCTTTCGTACCCGCACGGTCTAATTGAACGGTCAGTCGGCGTGGATCAGGCCGGTACGCCGGGTCCCGCTTGAGCCGCCGGGCGGTATTTGCATCGCACTGAGCCAGATAATCCGTCCAGAAGCGATGGATTTTCTCGTTCGGTTTGATCTCCAGCGGAGCATAATGAAGGGCGAACGCGACGCCATCCACATCGCCGCAACCTGCCTGCGTCTCGCTCGTGACATCGCCTTGATCGCCGGCCTCCAGCGCAATGCCGCTGACACTTCCAATGGTGGCTTCACAAGCCGCCAGTTGCACGTGGAACGTGGTTGTCTCAGCCGACGTGTGGCCCCAGGAGATTCTGAGCTTCAGTTGCTCGTGCCCGTCCGCCGCGGAGAAGGCCAGGACTGCCATTGACACGTGACAAATCGCAATACAACCGATCCGCGTCATAAGGACATCTCCCGAGCCAGGGTGCACCGACCATTCATCGGCCGACGCAGTAGAGATTCTGCGCGGTGCGGATGAACAGGCGACGGTCGGCAATCGCGATCGACGACTGGATGGCCGGCTCGGCGATCTGGGTTTCGAACAGGACCTTGAACTCGTCGCCGCCCGCCTGGAATACGACGATCTCGCCGGCCTCGCTGATGAGGTAGATCTTGCCGTCGGCCGCGGTCGGCGAGGACCACCAGGGCCCGCGTCCTGTGAGCCGGCCTTGCCAGAACACGTTGCCTGTCTTTGGATCGAGGCAGGCCACCGTCTTGCGCCGCAGGCCGTCGAAGACATAAAGCCGGCCTTCATAGAACAAAGGCGTGCTGCAATCCGGCGCCGCCGCGTCGAACTCCCAGAGGATTCGTCCGGCCTCGGCGTCACGAGCGGGCGGTTCCAGAGCAAACACCGCGTTGTGCTTGTGGCGCGAGCCGAAGATCAGCCCCTGCCCGGTCACCAGCGACGGAATGACCCGCGAGTCGCGGATCTTGTCCTTCCAGTGCTCGAACCGCCACAACTCCTGGCCGGTAGCGGGATCGTGGGCGGTGATGAAGTCGCCGCCGGTCAGCAGCAGTTCGGTCTTGCCTTCGCGCACGAACGGCACCGGCGTGGAATAGGTCTCCATCCCCTCATCGAAGGCATTGGTCTTCCGCGTCTGCTTCCACAGCTCGCGCCCGGTCTGTGGATCGAGCGCCAGGAGGAACGAGTCCAGCGGCCCCTCCGCCGGCGGTTCCCGGTAGGGTTTGTCCCGCCGGATCAGGGTGATGTACAGCCGGCCGTCGTACAGCAACGGGCTGTTGCTGTAGCCGAACTGCAACGCCAGGTTGCCGTACTCCTTCTCGATGCCGCGCGACCACAACTCTTTGCCCTCGTAGTCGAATCCGACGAGGGTCCCATCGCCATACAGGAAGAACACGCGGCTCCCATCCGCCGCCGCCGAGGGCGAGGCCATGTTGTTACGCGGGAGCTTGCGGGGATTGGATCCCACGTCCTTGCGCCAGAGCACCTTGCCCGTCCCGGCGTCGAGGCACAGCGCCACGAAGTCCCCGGTCCCCTTGACCGTCGTGGTGACAAACACGCGACCCTGGGAGATGACCGGCGTTGCTCCGCTGGGTCCAGGCAGAGGAGTCACCCATGCGATCCCCTCGGTGGCGCTCCACGAAGCCGGGACATTGCGTTCGTCGGTCGAACCATCGAAGAACGGCCCCCGCCACTGTGGCCAGTCCGTCGCGCCAGCCGCCATGGAAAAGACCAGAATCCAACCCAGAGATAACACACAGTACTTCGGATGGCTCATTCACGACTCTCCTGCATGATTCAGAACGCCCCGGAATACAACCCAGCAGCCTGTACATCATACCCGATCCGCCACCGGTGTGCCATAACCGCCTTCGGGACGTTCCCTCGGCTGTAACGAAAACACGCCAAGATCGTCTTATTCCAGGTGCACTGAAGGAGAAGCCGCAATGAAGACCAGATCGAGAGTCCTTGCCTTGCTGATGTGTACCTGGGCTACATGTCTTCTCGCCGCCGAAGGCGGGCGGGAACCGACAGAATCCATCGTGGAGAAAGCCCGTCGGGCCGCCGGCGAGGGGAAGATCGCTTACAAGCTGACCACGACCGACGAACTCAAGGAACTGCTGGGGCCTCCTGTGAGCGAGAAAACGAGCCGGGACGGCGGCATGGAGATGCTCGTGCTCGATTACGCCAATCTGACTGCCCGCTTCGCCAGGATGAGAGACTTCAACGCTCCGTTCACCCTCCGAACGCTCGCCGTTCCGGGCAACTGGCTCGACAAGATTGTGGGAGGAGCGGCACAGATCGATATCGGCCAGGATCGGCCCATCGAGTTGCGCACCGAAGCGGACCTCGCCAAGTTCGATCCGTTCTGGGGATACGCGGGCGTCTCGCTGGCCAATCTCGATCTGCGGAACCGCGCGGCCATCCTGGAGAAGATGCCCTTCGACAGCCGGACCGGATGGCCCGCCCCCGACAAACTCCCCGAGGGATTCGACCCGAGCTACCGGCTGGAGGAGGGCAAAAATCCCGGTCTCGGCGTCCGCGCCCTGCACGCCCAGGGCATCGACGGTCGGGGCGTGGGCATCGCCATCATCGACCAACCGCTCTTGCGGGAACACGAAGAATACACGAGACGAATCGCTCACTATGAGCCGATCGAGGTATTCATGGTTCCGGTACAAATGCACGGCCCGCCGGTGTGCAGCATCGCGGTCGGCAAGGACTGCGGCGTGGCCCCAAAGGCATCACTTCACTACTACGCCGTCCCTCCGTGGAAATGGCGCGGCAACCAGCCCTGGGCCGACCTCTTGGAGAAGATCGTCGAGTTCAACCAGACCCTGACCGACAAGCCCAAGATCCGAGCCGTGAGCATTTCGCTCGGCATGTTCTCACAGTGGCCGAACCATGACGTGTGGCAAGCGGCGGTGGACAGGGCCGCGCAAAACGGCATTCTCGTCGTGACCTGCGACCCGGCGTTCCTGCCGATAGCCACCCTGCGACGCGATCCGAACCGGGACTTCGATGATCCCAACTCCTACAGGACCG
>ENA-OSEO01004139-OSEO01004139.1-sediment-metagenome-genome-assembly--contig:-NODE-4139-length-15774-cov-4.339237_pt1 | contig 15774 bp, 11 predicted proteins | sample MGYA00237883_ERZ534232 | MGnify/ENA metagenome assembly ERZ534232 | reverse complement strand
GGTCGCCCACTTAATGCCATTGATTTCAATCTGGTCGACATTGTCCGCGCGCTAAAGGACAACGATTGGGAACCATCCGCAGAAGCTGCACTCCTCTCGCTGTGCGCTCGGGAATTCGGAGTGGACGCAGTGGAACGTGCCATTGATGTGGAGTATGTTCGAGATAGATGGAAAGGAGAGATGACAGTTGAATGGCATCACCGGGCTTTGAGACCAGGTGAACTGGCGGTAATGAGTTCCCGCTATCCTGCAACGCGTTGTTCAGAGGAGTCCCGTCGGTATGTTGATGCGGTCCTTGCCTTCCTTGATGGTGATGTGGATGGCGCGGACGTATGCGAGATTGGTCCGGGCACGGGTCGCATCACGGAACGCCTCGTAAGAAGGGTCAGCAAACTCACATGCGTTGACTTCAGCAAACAGATGATTGCTCGAAACCAAGAGAGGCTGGGGCAATTGAGTGGGCACGTCACATACTGTCTTCAGTTTGCACAGGACTATGAACCTCCGAGGCGACACGATGTACTCATATGCTCGCTCGTTCTAGTTCACAATACGGATAGCGACGCGTTCTCGCGGTTGGTGCGCATGATGCGCGGGAGTGCGAGCAGTATCTTTCTTTTCGAACACATCGATGACCCGCGAATGCCTCATTTGCATACGCGATTGCGCAGTGAGCGAGAGCTACTGGCGGCGTTCCGAGGCTACAAGGTGGAACGACGTCAAGAGTGGAATCTCTTTGAGGACTCGATACTCTTCGTCAAGCTAGTATGGGAGGGCTCCGCCATTGAGAGCCAGCCAAGTGCTCCGAACCTCCCCAGAAGTACGAAGAAGAAGCCATCAGGGCAGAGAAGAAGCCGTAGGCTTTTCAGGTACGATGCCTTCATCAGTTATCGTCACTGCGAGCCAGACAGAACGACTGCCCGTGCGCTGTGCGCTGAGCTAGAACGTACTGGTTACAGAGTTGCCATTGACGAGCGAGACTTCACACCCACAGCCGCATTTCTCGAAGAAATGGAGAGATGTGTCAGGGAGAGCCGCTTCACCCTCGTGCTCATTTCCCCTCGTTATTTCAAGAGTGGAAACACTCGGGAAGAAGCGGTCATCTGCAGAGTGCTCGATATGGACGAACAAAAAGGTCGGTTGATTCCGCTGATCTACGAAAGGACGGAGATGCCCACATGGTTGTATAACATTGTAGGCATCGATTTTACGGCTACCGATCCCATGGTTCAGCCAATCGACCGACTGAAAGACACCATGGGGAAGAGCGGGTCGTATCCTGAGTATTGATTGGGGAGCCTGCGGGGGGGCCGGGCGACAGTTACCATTTTTCGCGGGGGCTGGGCTGCTGTGCAAGCACGGCCGAAGCGGCCGTGCCGGGGGGAGTCTTCCGCGTTGCGGCCTCCGGCTGGATGTGCGAGCGAGGCGCTCGCTTGTGAGTGTGCGGACGGACCGGGGGGTGTACGCAGCACGCTTGCTGCCGGTGGCCCCAAGGCGGTAAAGGGTTCCCAAACGCGATGCATCGCGTTTGGGGTCCCAACTCCCGCCGCGGGCGGCGGTTGACCGAATTGGGCTTCGTCCGTAGAATGTATTTATGCGAACCAATGCGACAGAGCTTTCGGATGAGTTGAGGCAACGGATCAGAGAGTCTCTGACGCCGCTGCACCCCCGGAAGGTGATTCTGTATGGTTCCTTTGCTCGGGGCGCGGCGGGGCCGGATAGCGACATCGACCTGATCGTCGTGCTGGACAGCGACACCGTGCCCGCAACGTACCGGGAACGGAGGGACAGTCGCCTTGCCGTCCGGCGGGCCCTGGATGAGCTGAACCGGGACTACGCGCTCGACGTGCTGGTTTACACCGTGCCGGAATGGAGACACTTTCAGGAAACAGGTAGCGCGTTCTTGCGAGAGGTCGTCAGCGAAGGGGTAGAGCTGTGAAGCCGGTCACTCAGGCGTGGCTCCTCAAGGCCGGCGAGGATCTTGAAGCGATCCGCACCCTGCGAGGGAATCCGCAACTGACCGGAGTCATCGCGTTTCATGCCCAGCAGTGCGTCGAAAAGTGCCTGAAGGCCGTTGCGGAAGAGCGGGTTGGGACCGTGCCGCATGTGCACGACCTGAGAAGGCTCTGGGGCGTCGTCGCGGACCAGTTCTCTCAAGCCCTGGATGTCGATCTGCTGCGGGAATTGACGGACATCTACACGAATTGTCGCTACCCCGGCGACCTCGGATTACTGCCCTCCGGCAGACTGACGGAATAGGACGCCGCCAGATTCGAGCAGTTTGCCGATCATGTGTATCCGACAGTGCTGTCCATGCTATCTTGAGCCTGCGGCGGCTCGCAGTCGAGGGAACTGGCGGGGGATAGCCTGCTGAGCAGGCACGCCCGAGGCGGTCGTGCGGAGGGAGTTTATCGCTTTACGGCCTCCGGCTGATACGCGAGCGAAGCGCTCGCTGGTGAGGGTGTCGATGAAATATGGGGTGTGCGCAGCACTCCTGCCGCCGGTGGCCCCCAGGCGGTAAAGGGTTCCCAACTCCCGCCCCGGGCGGCGGAATCCGGATCGGTCCGCTCCTGCTGCGATCCGAGGAAGACGGTGTGCAAAGCACACCCTACCGGCTCACCCCGAGACCGGATGCCGGGAAGGCCAGCGCGAAACGCGGAACGCGGGCCGCACCTCCTACACAGAGGAAGCGGTAGGGCAAGCTCCACCCTACAAGACGCCTGCACCCCCCCTGCCGTCTCATCTCCGTATTGCTACCTATTGAAATCTTGCTCTCACGCGGAGATTTCTGCGAGTGTGAACCGTAAGTGATTGAAACCGAAAGAGTTGGGTCTCTCGCAGAGACGCCAAGATCGCAAAGGGCAAACACTTCAGGTTCCGGTTTTCTTGGCGTCCTTCGCGCCTTGGCGAGAGTAGGTTTTGGTTGCGGCCGAGCGCAGCGAGGCCGCGCTGGGGTTTCCGTGCCCTCCGTGGTTCGAAATCTCTTTCTTACCATCCATCACGGAGATCACGGAGGACCCGGAGAATGCATGAACTCACGCGGGAACCCGAGGGTCGGACCCACACATTCCTCAAACCGCCGGGATCGCGCGCGGTACGCACCCCACGGATTCCTTTTTTCGCCTTCTTTCGTTTCTTTCGGCCATCCCCAAATCGGTCCGCCCAGGCCTGTATTCACCCCTATTTCGGTCTGGCTCTGGGGTAAGCGATTCCCGCAACCGAATTCCTATCTCCATTCAGGCCATTGTTTGAATATTGCACAACAATCATCCAAATCGAAGTAGGAATAGCAAAATTCGTGCAACATCTCAGGACCCCAAAATGGGTGTCACTGCAAATTTTTTTATTCCTTTCGCCGCATGAGCTTACGGCGTGCGCGCCCATTTCCGGACACGGATCTTTCGACAAACTCGTGCAACATCGGGCAAGGGTAGAGAGACGCGTTTTTCTCCCGGCGTCTCTCCCATCGCCTGTAAAGCGATGGTCAATATCTACTAATCGCGTATCCCAACGCGTTGGCAATAGAACTCAAAAGGCAAAAGTGAGAAGGCAAGAGCATGAGTGAGAACCGCCAAGAACCCGTCGGAATCGAGTCACAGGACACGAGTCACGAGCCACCATCCGCACGAGCGACGAGCGACGAGATCCGAGCGACGCTTCCCGCCCCCTGCGCCCGCTGCTGCGCGAACTGCCGGTGTGTGATGACGTTGGAGAACGGCGGCCAGACGTGGCTGGCCTGCCCGAACCGGCCCGGCCGGCTGGGCCGGCTCACCGTCGTTCGGCCCTGCGATACGTGCCGGGACTTCGAGCCGAAGAGCCAGGTACAAGAGCCGACGGAGCGGACCCGGCTCATCCCGCTGGTCAATATCGACGGTCTCTGCGCCATGGTCGATCCGGCGGATTATGAGTGGCTCCGTCAATACACCTGGTACGCCGAGGGCAGCCGGGGCACGATCTATGCCTGCACCTTCTGCAAGGGAAAGAGGTGTCCCATGCACCGGATGCTCATGAACCCGCCGGCAGGCATGGAGGTGGACCATAAGAACCGCAACAGTCTGGATAACCACCGGATCAATCTGCGGAACTGCACCCATGCGCAGAACGTCCGCAATCGCAGCTTTCGTCCGGGAGTCTCGCAGTTCCGCGGCGTCACGCCACGCCGGGGCAAGTGGCACGCCTGGATCCGGTGTGACGGCAAGCCCCTGTCTCTCGGTCTCTTTGACGATCCGACCGAGGCGGCCCGGGTCCGTGACCGCAAGGCGATCGAGGTCTACGGGGAATTCGCCTACCTGAACTTTCCGGAGGAGATGCGGGGCAAGATCGTCAGTCTGCAAGGGACGATCCGGGCCCGATCCCGCGTCGGCGGCGCGTCGTTGCGGGTCGTGCGCGCCCCGGTCCGGCGCGTTCGTCGTTGCGGGAAATCCCCGGCTCGCGGGGCAGGACTCGACTGGGGGCCGCGGCGCCATCCCTCGGCGTTCCGCGTCCCCGGCCCCATGCAGAGACTGCCCCACGTGAAGGCGCTGCGCGTTTTGGCACCGACTCCTTTCGCGTCCCCGCGTGCGCCGGTATCCGAGTTCGGCCGAGAGGGCTTTTGCGTCGTTGGCTGCATCGTATGCCACTCGACACCGGCTCTTGACGCGTCGATTCGCCTGGCGACTGCGCCCGTCCTGCGGGCCCGCCCGCCCTGAAAGGACGGTGGACGCAGTCCACCCTACCACTGTTGCCGAAACCGTGCTGACCCTTGGACGGCGTGGGATTGTCCACAATCCGCAGGACCGGCACCGGTCTGCCGGCATGCGGTGAATTCTCGAACGGAACGTCCGAATATCGTGAGGCCGACTGTTCTGAAAACCCTTGGAGGCATCGCTTGCGGCTGCCCTGGTGTATTTTTCCCGGCTGCCGCCAAATTCGGCGCGTCGCGGCTAAACCGCCCGCGCCGTCGCGTCGATAGTCTTTACGAAACAGCCGTCGAGTGGACCGCGTCGCGATCCGACGACGGACAACAACAGACAGAATGGCCCGGGTGGCTGGGGCCGAGAGGCTCGCAGTCGGGCGGGAGGAGCGTATCGTTACTTTCGACATCACTCTCAAAGATTACCTCAAGGAGATCGACGAGGCCGCCCTGCTGACGGCCCAGCAGGAGTACGAACACGGCAAGCGGATCGTGGAGCAGAACGACCCGCTGGCGCGGGAGCAGCTCGTGCGGAGCAACCTGCGGCTGGTCGTGAACATCGCCAAGAAGTACGGCGGGCGGGGCATGAGCCTGGGCGACCTGATCGAAGAAGGCAACCTCGGCCTGATCAAGGCGGTGGACTATTTCGACCCGGACCGCGGGACCCGCTTCAGCACGTACGCGGCCTGGTGGATCAAGCAGAGCATCAAGCGGGCTCTGCTGGAGAACATCCAGCCGGTGCACGTCCCAACGTACATGGTGGCCCTGATCAACCAGTGGCGTCACACCTCCGCGGAGGTCGAGGGCCGGGTCGGGAGGAAGCTGACGCTCGAGGAAATGGCCGAGCTGATGCACGTGCCGCTGCGGAAAGCCAAGGTGATCCACCGGATCGTGGAGGTCCTCGGCAACACGGGCGAGAGCCTCAGCCCGGACGACCAGGACGACAACGTAGCCCTCGAATCGACGCTGGAGGACGACAACACAGGCCGGCCGGAAGATTGCCTCGTCCAGGACGAGGAGAAGGCCAAGGCAGTCCGGCTGCTCCAGGAGTTGGATCCGCGCGAGGCCGAGGTGCTGAGACTGCACTACGGCCTCGGTGGGAAACGGCCGCTGAGCCTCAAGGAGATCGGCAAAAAGCTCGGCCTAACGAGGGAGCGAATCCGCCAGATCCGCCGAGACGCCCTGACAAGTCTTTACCACTACATGGAAGGGGAATAGGATTTGCTATTTACGATTCGCGCGCGAGGACTTACCATGGGGTGTCAGAGTCTCAGGATTGTCCCGTCGTATGATTCCGTTCCGTGCGGCCGATGGGACACAAGAGCAAACGGGACATCGTAAATAGCAGGTTGCCATGGCGAACCAGCGTATCGATCTGGCGCGGTATATCCGCGCGATTCCGGACTGGCCGAAAGAAGGGGTCCTGTTCCGAGACATCACCCCGCTGCTGAAGGACCCACAGGCCTTTCCGGCGGCCATCGAGGCCCTCTGCGAGCCGTTTCGCGGTGCGGAGGTGCAGTATGTCGCGGCTGTCGAGGCGCGGGGGTTCATTTTCGGCGCTGCGGTCGCGGCCATGCTCGGTGCCGGCTTCGTCCCCATCCGCAAGAAGGGGAAGCTCCCCTGGCTCACCGAATGTGCCAGCTACGAGTTGGAGTACGGCGTGGACAGCATTGAGATGCACCGCGACGCCATCCCGGCCAGGGCCGGTGTTCTGCTGGTCGACGACCTCCTCGCCACCGGCGGCACGATGTGCGCGGCGTGCGAACTCGTCGAGAAGGTCGGCGCCAAAGTCGTAGGCATCGCCTTCGTCATCGAACTGACGGACCTCCGCGGCCGTGAAAAGCTGGCTCCCCACAATATCCATGCCCTGATCTCCTACTGATCTGCACCCTCCGGGGAACCTCGGCAGCGCAGCTTAACTCCTTATCAAACAATGAGTTAGCGTCATTCCACGATCAAAGAACCCTTGATTGCCCAGTGAAGACCTTCCCTGTCGTAACAGAATGTTCATGTTTTTTGATTGCATATTGTAACATTTGGTGTCATAGTGCGTCTTATAGAGCAAAGGTGATACCTTATGCAACTGATGTCGATTGAAGATCTTGCCATTTACTTGGGCGTGGCCAAGCGGACCATCTACAAGTACCTCGCCGATGGAGATTGCCCGCCGTACATCAAGCTCAGCACCAAAAACATCAGCTTTGACAGGGCGGATGTCGACGCTTGGCTGGAGTCCAAAAAGGTCTACCCAGAACGCGGAGGTGAGAAAGTGAATGACGCACACGCGGGCAGCAATGGAAGCACGCCAGCGCCAGTCGATTCCGACCGATTGCCCTGGACGCCACGCGCCCAGGCCGCGGTGGACGCGGCTCGTCGGCAGGCACATGACGACGGGTTCGCCCAGGCAGGCACCGAGCACCTGCTGCTTGGGATCCTATCGGTCAAGGAGTGCCTCGGAGCCACGATCCTCGAACGCCTCGACGTGTCGGAGAAGTGCCGCCAGCACTATGCACAGGTGCCGCACGCGCCGGAGAAACGAGTTCGAGGCAGGGTCTCGCTCTCCGAGGACATCGAGAAGGCGACGCAGTGCGCCCGTGAGCAGGCGAGCCAGTGGGGCCATACCTACCTCGGCGCCGAGCATCTGCTCGCCGGGATTCTCCTGGCGCAACGAGGGGTCGGATTCCAGATCCTCAACGACCTGGGTGTCACATTAGATCGGGTGCGGGAGGAGACGGCCAAACTGATCGTGTGTCGCCCAGCATCGAACCCATAGCCCAGGGGCGAGAATCGCCCAACCACGAAAGAAAGGAACCAAGAGATGTATACCTTTGTCGCCTTCATCGCCCCTGGCATCCCGGAACTGCTGTTGATCAGCGTCCTGACGGTTGTCATGGCCGTCGCGCCCATCCTCGTGGTGATCTGGTTCGCCCGCAAGATACTCGAGAACAAACGAGAGAACATGCGACTGCGGCTGGAAGTCGGCAAACTCGCTGACGAATTGGAGCAAGTCCGCAAGCAGCAGATCTCGAACAAATCGATGAAATAGGGGCTGTCTCCCCGGCCCCGCAGTAGTGAGAAGAGCGTCGCTCGTCGCTCGGCCCTCGTCGCTCGCGGGGCCGTGGCCCGTGCCCCGTGGCCCGAAGAGGCGTACATCGCGAAGCGTGAAGCGCTGGACCCGCGGAGCCCCCGTTCGTAGTGACGCCGTCAGGCGTTATCTTCTATGCCCCGCGATACTCGACCCCGGCGGGCAAGCGCCGGTACCGGCCGCCCCTGACGACGCCTTGATGCCTGTTTCCATGCCTGACCGCAAGAACCTGCCCCCAAGCCCCCCCCTCCCCAGGCACGGCCCCGCTGCGCCCTTGAAGAGGGACCGCGTACTCTTCCCTCGCGAAACGTCGTTCAGTCCACTCCATCCAATAGCTTCAGTTGCCTGTCATCGCGTGGCGCACGTCTTCGTTTCGGGGGGAGCTCGAGCGCGTTTGCCGCACGAAGCTCACCAGCTGCAATCAGGGCGCCGACGCAGATACGATCCAACAGCTTCGCTTGCTCCGGCTCCAACTCGACCAGCCACCCGAGGACATTCAACAGGTCGATCAGGTCGGTGGTATATTCCGCCAGCCAATGGTCGGCTTGGATTTCTTCGAGTTTTGAGGGCGGGCGACGATCTCCCATCAGGGGGCGCTCGCGATTCTTCTGCCGATAGCTGAACCACTGTCGCAGGACCTGCTTGCCGGAGACTTCGTAACTCCAAACGGCCGGGGGTACAGGTTCGACATAGCCGTCTCCGATCAGAAGGCGTTGCCGCGCAAGGTCGTAATCGATAGTCTCGGGCATACGATCGGGAGTGTCCGGAATAGCCCCTTTCGCCGGAAGGCGCGGGGCTCGATCCTTCGGCAGGCGAGGCGGTCCCTTGGGCCTTCCTTCTTCGGGTGAGACAAACCGTTCGCCGTACGTGTGCAACCAGATCACGCGACGCCCAAGCTGCACCGCTTCTTGGAACAGATCGGGCGCGCCGGTGAGCGGGATTCGCAGGCCCGGCTGGACAAGGTCCGACCGGAACCGTTCCGTGAACGCGGGGTGCGCCGCCACCGCAGCGAGATAGGCCATTATGTCTTCGGTATTCAGCGTCCAGCCGTATCGCTGACTCAGAAACGCCAATAGCGCCGGACGTACATTTGGCTCGCGTGTCTCCCACCCCTGCCAGAGCGGGAACACTCGCCCGCCAAAGTTGCCCTTGTAATGGTGCAAGTCGGGAATCGGGCCGCAGAACGTAAGGGCCGGTCCTGATGTCGGCGAGCACTGCATGAAAGCCGTAAGATGCACCTGTTGATCGGAATACCATTCCCACAACTGCGGATTGGGCCTGTTGATGAGTCGGTTGTCGGGAATGATCCATTGACGATCAAAAGACCGAAACGCGTAACGCACCGGTTTCACACAAGGACCATCATCGCAGCCGACCGGTTTCACACGCGCCTCATGCCCATGCAGACCATGTGACACGGGGCGCATCACATGGCGGTCACCGAGTTCGCCGTGAACTTCATGAGGGTAGAACAGTTCTTCCTGTTGGGCTCTCGGAGCATGGATCAGCGTGTCCCACCGGCGTTTGAGGGAGTCGGCATCAGGTGCAATCACCCATGTGCGTCCGGGCATGACGCCTGAGCCGTTGTAGACAAAAAAATCGTCCAGGGCCGGAAAAGCCGACCATTCCCCCGTAGCCGCCGGAAGGAATGGCGCACGCCATTCGCTCGGGCACTCGACCCAGCCATTATCCTCAAGGTAAATCTCTCCGAGAGCCGCAAACTTGGCCTCGCGCGGACCCTTGGGCAGCGTCCGAAAACGGACTCGCGCAGGCTTCTCTTCGTCGCGCACGCGCGACGCCAGCACAATACAGACGGGTTGCTGCACATCCTGAAAGATCCGCGTCGGTACGTCCGGCTGATGCCCCTCCGGGGAGCAGTCGACGACCCAGATTTCGTTCGCCCGGCGGCGGAGATCCGCGCGCATTTTCTGGAAGCCCGGACCATTGAGAAAGCCGGCCACGGTGATGAAGCAGACGATGCCCGTGTCGGCCTGTGGATGCTGTTCGAAGACCTTCTGCGTCGCCCACCGCCAGAAGTACACATAGAGATTGCGGAGATGCTTGGCGTGTGCGCCGACGCCCCATTCCCGCGGCGGCATCCAGTCCTTGAGCAGCTCCTCCTCAACCCACCCCCCCAGTCCTTTCGCCTTCTCCTTGTACGGCGGGTTGCCCAGCACCACCGTAATCGGCTCCTCCTTCTTGATCTTGTTCGCCTTGCGCCGTGACTCGGCGATCAGGCCGTACGTGTGCGGCAGCCATTCCTCCTCGATGTGCGGATTCGCCAGCGTGTCGGTCACGAACATCCGCGGCGAGGCTATCGACATATCCTGCGTGAGGGCGCTGACCTCGGCGAGAATCCGAAGCTGGGCGACGGCAAACGGTCCGAGTTGCATCTCGAAGGCGATCAAGCGATTCAGCGCCGCGTGGATGGCACCGGCTACGGCTCCCTCTCCTTCGCTTGTCGCCACCGTCTCTGCGATGCGGCGCAGCGCGCCCAGCATGAAGGTGCCCGTGCCAACAGCGGGATCGGCTACCTTGACTTCACCGGCCGCCAAGCCGCGTGAGAGACCAAACCGCTCGGTACTGCGCAGCGCCTCGTCCACCAGACGGACCATGGCGCCGACGACCTCCGGCGGCGTGTAGTAGGAACCCGTCTTCTTGCGCAGCGCGTTGTCGTAGACTTCCAGAAAATCCTCGTAGAAGTAAAGCCATGCGTCGGCGTCTCCCTTGCTGATGATGTCCCATTCGACAACGTCAAGGACGCGCGTGAGCGTGGCCAGCGACGTTTTGAGCGTGGCTTCGTTTTCGATTTCTTCCGTCACGATCCGCAAGGCTGCGCCAATAAGAGAATTCGTAGACGCGAGTTCTCTTGCCACGCGCTCCATGCCATCGCTCAAACGGATCTTGCGGGCCCGCGCGACCAGCAGCCCGAAGGTAACCGCCTGGGCGTATCCATCCGCAAACTGTGCGTCGGTCGCCTCAGGGAACAGCATCTTCCGCCAGCCTGCTTCCAGTACGCTCAGCGCCCTGTTGCCGGCCGCAAGCTGTTCGGAGACTTCGTCCCTCAGGAGACGGCACAGACGGGCGCTCTGTTTCGCCAGTTGTCTCGCATCCCGCGGGGGCACGGGTTCCCATCGGAGGAAATCGCTGAACAGCTTGACGATTTCAGGAGGCGCTTCGAGTTGACCTCCCGACTTCTCGATGTCTCCGTTGAGGTGGACGAGGGCGACCAGATCGTCGGCGTGCCAGAGACTGAACTCATTTCCGTCCGTGTAGATCAGGTTGGGAAGTGATTGGAGCTTCTCCCACTGCTGCTTGTCATGCCCTTTGTGCCTGCGTGGATCGGCCCCTTTGCCGGGGGCCTTGACCTCAATGAACCCGGCCAAGGTATCACGCTTGGTGACGGCAAAATCCGGACGGGTCTTCAGGTCGGACAGGGCCGCTTCGCCGATACAGGTCACTGCGTTCCGTGGAAGACCGCAAAGCTCGGCCATGTCCAACAGCAGCGACTCCAGCGGCGTACGAAGTTGGTCCTCCGGCTCTCCCGCCGCGGCGATGCTGGTCAGTTTAGCCTTCGCCGCCGTTCCGAAACGGGCTATCACCTCCTTGAGTGTGAATGCCATCGTTGGTGCCCCTAAGACTATCAATTGTTATCGGCTAAATCCAAACGCAAATCGAGCGTGTGTCAAGTGTGTTCTGAGCTGAACACGAAAGTGTGGGGTACTTCTCCGCCAACATGGGGGGGCCGCTCGGGCCGAAGGCGAGGCGTCTCCGCTGGCATCCGCAAAGCGATAGACGCCCAGCTCTGGAGAGTGTGGGCCGTGGAAACATGGATGCGTGGAAGTGGGTCGATCCATGGCTTGTCGCTCGTCTTGCCCATCGGCGTCAACGATCCGTTCTGTGGGCTTCCAGGTAGGCGCGGAGGACGGCGTTGATCCGGGTACCTGCCATAGGCAGGTAGCGCGAGCGAGGTCGTTCTTCTTTGCGGGTTCTTTCGTCTCTTGCGGCTATGATCGACTTTGTTGCGGCGGAGAGATGGCCGCGCTTTGCGCGCAAGGACACATTGCTTCGCCGGGCTCGCGATGGTCTGCTCTGTGTGCTCGGTGGTCTCTGTGGCGATGAAATCCGTGTCTGAAAGAAGGCGGGAGGCTGGGGGGCATCCATACAGGGTTCTCATCAAACAAGTGTGGTGTCCCCGGAATTAGAGCAAATCAGCAGAAGCGGTCAAGCGCGCCGGGTTGCCCGTGATATGATGATCGGTGAGTCATGATTCCCATCGGACCTGCGCAGGCCTATGAAGAGATCGACACGACAACTGTATACCGAACGAATCCTGCGTGTCCTGGTGTTCCTCCAGAAGAACCTGGATGAGGAGCTGTCGCTGGAGGAGTATGCGCGGGTCGCGCACTTCTCGCCGTACCACTTCCATCGCATCTTTCGCGGCATGGTCGGCGAATCGCTGCACGAGCACATCCGGCGGCGGAGAGTACGGCGTCACCACCCACGTTGGCCCCTACAACCTGCTGGGACAGACCTATACAGAGCTGCTGGGCCAATGGCTGCGCGAACGGTGGGCATAGAAATCCAGACATCGCCCATCTTCGGACCCCAGGCTATCGCCCGCAAGACGCGGTCTCCCAAGCGGCCGGCCCTGGCCCGTCAGCGTTTGATGACCATGTCGTCCATGACGAATTGGGCTCCGTCGCTGGTGAATACCCCGTTGTGCCTGCCACCGGAGGAGGCGAACGTGACGCGGTCCACGTCCTCGTAGTCGAACCGGCACCACGTCGGGTATTGAGAGTTGGCGGACACGATTCGATTGTAGAGGCGCGAGCCGGAACGATAGCCGCTGATCTCGATCTGCAGATCATCCCGCCAAGCCCCGGTCAGGTACGCACCGACAAAAGTGAACGAGCTGTCGCTGCACTCCACTGGATAGGCGCCGCCGTTGTAGGCGGCCGAAACCGGCGAGACCGTGCCGTTCACATAGCCGGAGACCGCCGCCCCGCCGGGACTGTGCACACAGAAGGAGCCGCTCCAGGAGAGCCCGCCATACCCGTCCGGAATCCACGGGTCCTCATTCGTGGCGATCCCTTCGAAGTTCAGTATGGTCAGCTTTCCGGACAGGCTGCCCACGTCGGACGGAACTACCCGCGCGAGGCGGAGTCCCACATTGCCGTAGCCGAACGTCGGCGAGCTCTTATTGCGTTCCGCGGATCGGCAGAGCTTGGCGCTGTCATTCACCGCGCCGCCCCGGAAGATGCGGCTGCCCCCCGAAGCCGAACCTGTCGGATTAGTGACGGTGCCGCTGGGATAATCGACGTACCACCAGTCCTGACACCATTCCCACACATTCCCGTGCATGTCGTGCAGGCCGAATGCGTTTGCCTTCTTCTGCCCTACGGGATGCAGTTGGCTGCCGCCGTTGAGGAGATACCAGGCATACTGTCCGAGGGCATATTCCGTGTCCCCACAGCAGTACGCGCTCACGGTCCCCGCACGACAGGCATATTCCCACTCGGCCTCGGTCAATAGCCGGTAGGTCCCTTCCGGGACCCCTTCGATCTGGCACAGCTTCCGCACGAAGTCCTGGCACTCATCCCAAAGCAAGAGACTCACAGGGGTGTCCGGATCCGCACTGGCGCCGCCCGTCGGACTGCTGCCCATGACCTGCCGCCACTGGCCCTGCGTCACTTCGAACTTGCTGCACCAGAACGGTTTCGTCAGGATCACCAGGTGCTGCGGGTTTTCGTCCATGTCCCGCCCCGGTTCCGTCTTCAGACTGCCCATCGCGAAGATCCCCGGCGGGACCAGGCGGAATACGATCCCGGTCTTGCGCGTCTTGACCTCCAGCGGCAGACCCAGTTCCTCCACGGTCTGGCGCTGACTGTCCTGGGCCGCTTTGCTGCCGGGGGCAAGCCCGCTCAGGGAAGCATAGGCAGCGCCGCTGACCACCACGAGATCGGCGGAGGCCGACGTGGAGCCGCCGGCCGCATCCCGGCCGTCCAGGACTAGCACACCGGTGTTCCCGGGATCCAACCAGTCCTTCAGACGCGTCTGAGAGCTTCCTCCCTCGCTCCAGGACCGGTAGAGGGGTCCGAAGCCGGAGGGTCCCGGATCATCACAGGAGCCGAGTCCCCCGACGAGCTGGCCCACCATTCTCTTGCCGGAGGAACTGAAGAACGGGCATCCGGAAGAGCCACGCTCGGTAATGCCGGTGCCGGGCTCCCACGCGTCGACGAAGAAGCAAGTGCCATTGGAGACGCCGCCGGTCGAGACCGTATTGGCCTGCTTTCTCAGGGGCCCGGCGGCACGGCTGACCTTCTTCAGATCCCCCTTGGGATGGTGGATGGCCACGCCGCCGGAGGGAGACGTGCTGTTGCGGTCCCAGCCGGCATAGTACGCGTTGAAGGCGGCCGAGGGTTTGCTGTCCAACTCAACCAGCGCGAAATCGGAGGACGAATAGGACGCCTTGAGCGTGGCCCCCTGCTGCGACTGGCTCAGCGAGCCGGTGGTACCGGTGCAACTGGAGGCCTGATAGTTCCAGTATACGACGAGCGTTCGGTCCGCGTTCTTCTCGGCGGTGGTAAGGACGCCGTCGCGCGGCTCATCGAAGAGGTGGAAAGCGGTAAGGAAATACGGAATCCCGTTCTGGGCGGTGTTGTTGATGAGCGTCCCGGTGCCCTCCCAGGTCCCCCCGCCGACCGTCACATGACAGTAGGCGACCGACCGGATCTGGTCGCCCCACTGCCCCTGATAACACGCGGCATTGTTCGCCTGATTGCACCAGCCCGCATCTCCCAGGGCCTGGCATTCAAGGGACAGACCGAATCCGCGGTAGCCATGGTTGATCGTGCCCAATTCGAGCACCAGGGCCGCGATCTCGGCACGGGGGATCGTCAATTCCACCAGGAGGGAGTCGGACCGGATGACCGGCGTCCACAATTCGCCGTGCTCCCGGTTGTCCTGGCTCGTGAAAGGACCGACGACCTGGCTGTGATCGTCCGAGTAGAGGAACAACCTCCCCCCGGGCGGCATATGGTAACGGGAAAAACCCAGGCTCAGGGACAGGGCGCCGGGCGAAATGACGGGGATGCGCCAGAGGCAGGTGTCCCCGTCGAGATCCTCCCACACGCCGTCGCGTTGCGGCGTGATCGTCACAGACCGGGAGATCGCGAAGCGGGAGGCGCCGCCCTCCGGCTGCCGCCGGTCTTCCGCCAGGACCGCGTCCAGATCGACAGGCTCCGGAACCACGGGCACGACAAACCCCATGGCCCCCACCGCGTGGGTGAAGGCGGCTGGTTGCTCCGAAGGCACGGCAAGGGACGCGGCGCCCGCCGAAGAGATTGAGAGAAACACGACGGAGATGCAGATGCTGCAGACGCGATGGACGACCATGACCTGCCTCCTTCCTTTTGGCGTTGCACCACAGAAGAACTCCACGCACACACACTTGATGATACACTTGGCCCACCGTCCCTGTCAAGCGGTGAAGCCATCTTTGGGATAGATTCTTATCCAGAACTCAACGATGCCATGAGAAAGCTCATCGAGAAAGGCGTCACCATGGGATCTGCCTCTCCGACCCGCGCCACGTCGCGCCGGAGAAACCCAAGACCATCCTCCGCCTGCCGGTCCCAAGAGACAGCGGTATAGCCGTTCGATGACAGAGCGTGACTGGCGTTTCTGACCGGCGACAGGCCTACGTGCCGCAGGGCATAGGTTCGATTCTGTCATTCCTGCGAAAGCGGGAATGATGATGGGAGACCAGTGATTCAAGAGTGTCGCCAAGCCTCGGTCTGCCAGAGGATCTGGACGCACCCTGATGAAACAGGCCGCGAAGACCATTGCGGTTGTGAGCCGGCGCGAGTATATAGTCGATCCGATGCAGATCATTGAACTCCGGGACAAGGTAAGAATCGAGAGCTTTCTCCGGCACAATCCGGAGTTGCACGTCTACAGTCTGGGCGACCTGGACGATTTCTTCTGGCCGGACACGACGTGGTACGCCTGGGAG
>ENA-OSEO01004138-OSEO01004138.1-sediment-metagenome-genome-assembly--contig:-NODE-4138-length-15775-cov-3.735508_pt1 | contig 15775 bp, 14 predicted proteins | sample MGYA00237883_ERZ534232 | MGnify/ENA metagenome assembly ERZ534232 | reverse complement strand
ATATCTACGCTGTCGGAGGGAATCCGGTCGCCGCTCGTCTACGCGGCATCGGCGTCAATCGGGTCGTGTTCCTTACCTATTTGTTCGCCGGAGCATTGGCAGGTCTGGCGGGCGTGCTGTACGCGGGTCGTTACGGTACGGTCAACCCGGCCGATGCCGGCGTCGGCTTTGAGTTGACGGTCATTGCTGCCACAGTCATCGGCGGCACGAACATCCTTGGCGGCTCGGGCACTATTCTGGGTACCGTTTTGGGTTCATTGCTGCTGGGCGTTCTCGGCAACGTCTTGGCAATCACCAACGTGTCGGGTTTCTATCAAAAGTTCGCACAGGGGTTGGTCATTCTCCTGGCGGTCATTATTGATGCCATCATCCACAACCAGTTGCAGAGCAGGAGGTAGCAGTGCGGTTGGTTGCTACCCATCTAATCCCGTCCCCAATGCGGGTTGGAGACAAGAGAAGGAGTGAGTAACGGTGGCTGTTTCTTCAATGGCTCAAAATAAAACGGAAAAGGTCTCGTCGCTGCGGCGTCTGCTCGCCCGTCGCGAGGTGATCACGTTCGCGCTTCTAATCGTCGCTTTCTTCATCAGCTCGCGGCTGTCTCCGTACTTCCTCGACATTCACTATATCTTCGATGCGACCTCCCTCTACACAGAAATCGGCGTGATGGCGTTGGCGATGACTTTCGTGATTATCAGTGGCAATATCGATCTGTCGATCGCATCGATGCTGGCCGTGACGGCCGTCTCGTTTGGTCTGTTGTATACGCGCCTCGGCATTCCGATCCCGCTGGCCATTCTGCTCGCGCTCATCATGGGTGCCGTTCTCGGGATGATCAACGGATTGATCGTTACCCGCTTCAAATTGCCGCCGATGATCGTAACGGTGGGCACGCTGGCGCTATATCGCGGGCTGGGACAGATTTTCCTGGGTGACCACGCCGTGACGGGTTTCCCAGAATCCTTCTACGGCCTGGATATGCGTTACGTGGGTGATAGTCCCGTTCCCATTCCATTGGTTATATTCCTGGTTCTGGCAGTGATTTTCGGTCTGGTTCTCCATAAAACCAGTTTCGGGCGCATGGTGTATGCCGTGGGAACCAATCAGGAGGCCGCCCGTTTTTCGGGAATTGCGGTGGATCGTGTCAAGATCGTCTGCTTCATGCTGTCGGGGCTGATGGCCGCTCTGGGTGCCATCATGATGAGCTCTCGTCTGGCCAGCGCACGCTACGATATGGCAAACGGTTGGGAACTGGACGTCATCACTGCGGTGGTGTTGGGAGGAACCGATATTGATGGCGGGCAGGGCAGCATCTTGGGTACCGTGCTGGCGTTGTTCCTGATTGGTGTTCTGCGCAGTGGGATGGGCCTGGCGAACATCAAAATCGAGTACCAATTGGTCGTGATCGGCTCTCTGCTCATCATGTCGATCATCATACCCAATATTGTCCGTCGTCTGAGACAAATGTAATCGGATGTACGGGAAAACTGGCGTTCAACCACGTGAAAGGAGGGAGAAACCGGAGAGAGTAAGAGCAAAATGACACGCGTTCCTAGCCATTCTGGTCGTTGCATTGTTTTGGCTGACCCGATGTATGTTGAATCACAAAAGGAGGAAGTCTGAATCATGTCACACAAGGTCTTGCTCGTCCTATCAGTCGTGGCTCTATTTGCGCTGCTCGTCGTGCCCGCATACGCAACCACACCAGAACCCGAAGAAGATGTTGCCGTCGAGGGTGTCGAGATGACCGTGACAGAACCGATTACGGTTAGTGCGACGGTCGCGGAACCGTTGAGGATCGTCTACATCCCGAAAAATACCGGCAACCCCTATTTCGATTCGATCATCAATGGGTTCACGAAGGCTTCCGAGGAGCTGGGCTACGAATTCACGACAGTGGCTCCTTCCACTGCCGAAGGTACTGGCCAGATTCCGTTCATCAAGGAGCAGGTGCAGCGCGGTGTACATGCTATCGCGATCTCGCCGAATGACCCGGATGCCGTAGTGCCGGCTTTGAAGCAGGCCATGGGCAAAGGCATCCGCGTGGTCTGCGTCAACTCCGATATGAACAAGGAAGGGCGCGAAGTCGCCGTCCTGCCGATGGACTTCGAGATCACCGGCAGCAGCCAGGTCGAGCTGTTGGGTTCCGTCATCGACTACGAAGGTGAAATCGCCATCCTGAGTGCGACCACAACCGCTCCCGATCAGAACTACTGGATCGAAGGGATGAAAGAAGCGCTGAAGGATCCGAAGTATGCCAAGATGAATCTGGTCAAGATTGCGTACGGCGACGATGACCCGCAGAAGAGTTTGACCGAAGCCGAGGCATTGCTGACCGGCTTCCCGAATTTGCGCGGGATCATTTCACCGACCACAGTGGGCGTTGCCGCTGCGGCGCAGGCTGTCGAGACTGCCGGTGCCGCCGACCGCGTTCAGGTCGTCGGCCTGGGGACACCCAACCAGATGCGGCGCTTCCTGAAAAACAACACGATCACCAAGTTCGCACTGTGGAGCCCGTACGATGAAGGTTATCTCTCCGGGTATATGATCTACGGAATGTTGACCGGGCAGGTCGAGCCGGAAGAGGGTGGGCTGTTCAACGTGCCCAACCTCGGCGAACGTGAGTTCCTCGCGGACAACGTTGTCATCACCGGCCCGCCGACTGTCTTCACGGTGGACAACATCGACAACTTCGATTTCTAGATCGTCAGGTTCCTGTCTGTAGCAGCTTACAGTGTGCCCGCTGCCGTCCAGGTGGCGGGCACTTTATCTCTTCAGGTGGCACGTTTGTGGCCTTTTGACAAAATTCTCCGGGTTCCTATAATAGAGGTACGACTGACGCCCTTGCCCGATCGCTGTTTCGGGTCCTACCGATACGATACTCCTGCAGGTCTCAGCTTATATTGGGGGAGCGTGATATGCGAGCACAGCGAGTTTTGCTACGAAACGTTGCGAAGCTGGGTGTGCTTTTTTGTCGGCGCTTGGCAGGTGCTTACGGTGGGAAAGGACGGCTTGGGGTTCATCGAATTCCACAGATGAGTAAGGAGGCTCGAATGAAAGGACGAATGCTGTATGTGTTGCTGGTACTGCTGCTGGCGGTGTCGATCGTGGGACCGGCGGTGGCACAGGAGCCTGCCGGAGAGCCCGTGCGGATCGGTGTGGCGACCGAGGTAACGGGCAAGGCGGCGATGAGCGGCGATCACGCGGTGAAAGGCGCGAAGCTAGCGATGGAAGAGATCAACGCCACGGGTGGTGTGCTCGGGCGGCCGCTCGAGTTGGTGATCGAGGATACGCAATCGACAAACCCGGGCGCGATCTCTGCCTATAACAAGCTCGTCCAGGAAGACAACGTCATAGCCGTGATCGCGCCGATCCGCAGCACGCAGATTCAGTCGATGGATGCGATGATTCGTGAGGCGCAATTGGTGACGTTGATGGGTGGGACGAACACGAACCTGACGGAAGTCGGAAACGAATGGTTGTTCCGCTTCCGCCCGCCCGACAAGTACGCCGGGCAAGCGATGGTCGAATATCTGGTCGAGGATTTGGGACTGAGCAAAATCGGCATCATCCACGACACGGATGCGTTCGGCTCGGGCGGCGCTGACGTGGTGGAGGCTGCATTGCAGGCGAAGGGCCTGGCAGCGACGAGCCGGCAGCAGTACACCACCGGCGACAAGGACTATGCAGCGCAAATTCTGTCGTTGAAGAATGCGGGCTCCGAAGCGCTAGTCATCTACGGGACGAACTCGGAAGACGACGCGATCATCCCGCGAACGATCAAGGATTTGACGCCGAAAATGGTGATTATGGGCTCACCGTCGAACGTGGCGCAGGTGACGATCGATCTGGGTGGCGATGCGGTCGAAGGGATCTACAGCGTGACCGATTTCTTCGAGGAAGCCGGACCGACGACGGAGGCGTTCGTGGAGAACTATGCTGCGGCGTATGACGGCGCGAAGCCCGATCTGTATGCGTCGTGGATTTACGATGCGGTGTACGCGCTTAAGAACGCGATCGAACTGGCTGGCAGCACCGACCCGTCCGCGATGCGTGAGGCGATGTTCGAATTGCAGTACATCGAATCCGTGGAAGGCATGGTGAACTGCGCGCCGAATGGTGACTGCGCTCACACCTACTATGTGGTACAGGTCGAGGACGGCAAGCCAAAACTGATCACCCCGATCAATTTCTGGGTACCGGATGCTTCGCTCGCGCTGGAATATGATACGGCCTTCCCCATGCCGTCCGACGTCCAGAACTTCATGGGCCAGGGTGGCGACAGCCAGATCAATTTCCAGACGAGCGTCTCGTTAGAGGAACTGCTCGACCTCTATACGGATGCGTTTACGGCTGCGGGATTGAGCCGGATCGAGCTGTTGACGGTCGTCGACGACACCATGTTCAGCACCGCTTTCGAAGGACGGCCTGATGGCAAATGGATCGTGGTGCAGTGCGTGGCATTGGGAGAAACGTTGACGAATGTCAACGTGCGTGTCGAAGATGCGCGTTGAGTGATACCGGGGGATGCCCTGTCCCTGTCCGGCATGCGGGTGTGAGCCGGGGCAGATGAAAATGAGTCAATACAGAGCCTGACGACCACGGTCGTCAGGCTCTGTGGGTGGGAGCCGGGCGCAGGCTGTACCTGTCCTGCAGGCGCTCTTGACACCGCGCTTTGCCGCAGATATACTAGAAGCGCAGGCGCGAGCCATGCCATACCATGCGCGGCCGTGCAACAAGCCAAGCCACCTCGGACAGTCACCCAGCGCCCTGGTGGGTCGTATTTCGCGCGCTCGAAACCCTAACAGTGCGGCCGGACACGATATGGCGGCACTGTGGGGATATCCCGGTTCACTACCAGAAGGAGAAATGCTATGAGTGACTTCGAGAAACCCGGCAGTTTCTATATCGGAAAAACCGTTGACCCCGCTAGTGGGGAGCCAACCGCCGAATACGTTCTCTACGATTCGCGCGACCTCACGACCCATGCGGTCTGTGTGGGCATGACGGGGAGCGGTAAGACCGGGCTGTGTATCGATATCCTGGAAGAAGCCTCGTTGAACAAAGTCCCAACGATCATCATCGACCCGAAAGGCGATATCACCAACCTGTTGCTGACCTTCCCGGAGTTGAGGCCGGAAGACTTCCAGCCCTGGGTGAATCCGGATGATGCGCGGCGGAAAGAGCTCACGATCGAGCAGTTCGCCGCGAAAACGGCGCAGCAGTGGAGCGACGGCCTTGCACAGTGGGAGCAGGGACCCGAACGCATTCAGCGGCTCAAAGATAGCGTAGATTTCGTGATCTACACGCCGGGGAGCGATTCCGGCTGGCCCGTGAGTATTCTGCAGACGTTCAAGGCACCTGATCTGTCCTGGGACACGGAGCAAGAGGCGTTGCGTGAAAAGATCGCCGGTACGGTGTCCGCCCTGTTGGGACTGATCGGCGTCGATGCCGATCCATTGCGCAGCCGCGAGCACATTCTGCTCTCCAGTATTTTCGAGCATGTCTGGCGGCAAGGGCAGGACCTGGACTTGGCTCAACTGATCATGCAGATTCATAAGCCGCCAGTGCGCAAGCTGGGCGTGTTCGACGTGGATACGTTTTTCCCGGAAAAGGAACGTTTTGCCCTGTCCGTGCTCTTCAACAACATTCTGGCAGCGCCCAGTTTCCAGACCTGGATTGAGGGTACGCCGCTTGATATCGATGTCATCACACGCGGCTCCGGCGACAAACCACGCTGCGCTATATTCTACATTGCGCATCTTAGCGATCAGGAGCGCATGTTCTTCGTCGCGTTGCTCTTGGAGCAGGTCCGTACCTGGATGCGCAGACAATCGGGTACGACTTCCCTGCGTGCACTGATCTATTTCGATGAGGTCTTCGGGTTCTTTCCCCCGCATCCCGCCAACCCACCGTCGAAAAGGCCGCTGCTCTCTCTCTTGAAGCAGGCGCGCGCTTTCGGTGTGGGCATTGTGCTCGTGACGCAGAATCCGGTAGATCTGGACTACAAGGGTTTGACCAATGCGGGGACCTGGTTTATTGGCAAACTACAGACGGACCGCGATAAAGACCGCGTTCTGGAGGGGATGGAAGGGGCAATCCAGGAAGCTGGCACTTCGCTGGATCGCAAGACGTTGGACCAAACCATCTCCCGGCTCCGCTCGCGCGTGTTTCTGATGCACAATGTCCACGCGGATGCGCCGGCTGTGTTCATGACCCGCTGGGCGATGTCCTACCTGCGTGGCCCGTTGACCAAGATGCAGGTCAAGACGCTGATGGGTGGTGCGGTACAACCGGTACAGCCATCAGCGCCGGCTGCGCCCGTGGCCCAACCCCAGTCCGCACCCACTGCGCCGCCACCAGCTGCATCACCGCTGGCAGACCTGTCCACCTTGCCGCCTGCGCTTCCATCGGATGTCGCTCAATACTTCTTGCCGGTGTCCCTGTCTTCGGAACGTGCCTTTCGCGTCGTGGAGGAGAAAGCCGGCAGATCCGTCAAGATCATGGACAGACGTCTGCATTATGAACCGGTTCTGTTGGGCAGTGCCATCGTGCATTTTGCGGATCAGAAGTCGGGCATCGCCAGCGAACAGCGCTGGGTACGCCTGAGCGAGCCTCCGCAGGGTGCAGAACCGCTCCGCTGGGATGAAAGTGAAGCGATCGAGCTCGACCCCAGAGATCTCGCGTCCAGTTCGCCCGAAGAAGCCAGATACGCAGAGGTCCCTGGCAGCCTCAACACCGCTGCGGAACTCAAAAAACGCTCTGCTGAATTCTCCGATTATCTCTTGCGTAATGCGTCGTTGACCATTCTCTATAACAAAGCGTTGAAGATGTACTCCGGAGTCGACGAGTCCGCGGATGACTTCAGGGCGCGCTGTGAGGACGCAGCCGATGAGGCTTATGACGCGGAAGAGAAGGCGTTGCGCGCAAAGTACCAGGCCAAAATCGACAAGATCGAGGACAAGCTGAAACGGGAGCAGCGCGAGCTGGCGAACGATGAGGCGGAACTGGCGGCGCGCCAGCAAGATGAGTTGCTGTCCGCCGGGGGCACGTTATTGGGCCTCTTCGGCGGCGGGCGTAAGGTGTCGTCTGCGCTCTCACGTGCCTCCTCGAAACGCCGGATGTCCAGCCAGGCCAAAGCAGACGTAGACGAGTCGAAAGAAACCATCCGTCAGCTGCAAGAAGATATCGACGCGCTGGAAGACGAGCTGACAGCGGAGCTGACCGATCTCAAGGATAAATGGACTGCTGCAGTTGCCGCTAACGAATCCGTGAGTGTGAAACCGCGCCGGACCGACGTGGTAGTCGAGGTGTTTGGCCTCGGCTGGCGTCCGGTGTGGGAGATCGGCTACGATGACGGGCAGGGACGCGCAACGGCCATGCGCGTCCCCGCGTTCGGTGATTGACCCTTCCGCCAGGATGTTGGAGACGGTTGTCGCCGGTTCGCCGGCAATCGTGCTGTGTTCAGGAATGGTTGCACTGACCTGGGGTGTTTTGACTTTCTCGTGAAATCGCCTATAATTCAGGTTATGTGAACAGTCGCCAGGACAGCAGAGCGGTTCTTGAAGGATGAAGGGAAGATGGGCAAGGAGAAATCGCCTAAGCGCATCTGTGAAGAATGTGGCAGGATCATCGAAAGCAAACGGCCCGGCGTGGTGCTCTGTCACGAGTGCAGCGAAGCAATCCTCAGCGAACCGCGTAACCGTGATAAGAAGCGGCGCAAAGAACGGACCCACGCCGAAGATTTCGAAGCCGATCCTTTCCTGCGCGATGCCTCTGTGCGATAAGCGCCTCTGTTTGTCCCGTGCCATCCGTGACTTTGGCCCGCTGCGGATAAGGCGTTGGGCCAGCTATAAGGGGCCGGTAGGGTCGTGTGCGTTCTCGCCCAGTTACCGCGCCAGCAAATGAAATGAGCCCGTGCTCCGGCACGGGTCTCTCTTTTTCAGCGCGGCACGCTACCGCATACGCACGATGACCTGGGAAAGCGTATGCGGACACAAAAGTGATACTGTATGGCCCCCGATAGCACCATAATGGTACTTGAAAAGTCACCGAATTTACACCAATTCGCTGTATAATCACTGTGATAACTGTGAGCCGAATACGTGTACCTGTCGTGATGTCGTTGACATGATCGGTTGTGTGGCAATCGTCGCGCAACCGTCTTGTTTGTCCAGCATGCATGGTGCGCGTGTGCTCTGAACCAAAGCCAGCTACCGGAAATCTGTGAAGCCATCCGGTGGGTGTGTTGTCCCGTGTGCGGATTACCATGGGGCAAGAAAGGAGAAAATTGAAATCTCTGTTAGTAAATCCAAGCGAAGGTCAAATTGCCGCGCCCGTGCTTCCTTCGTCTGACACCTGTCTGGTGGAAGAAGATGATGAACCTCCTGCAGCTAAGCGGCGCCCTGTTCCCTGGCACGACATTCCCGATGCGCAGTGGAATGACTGGCGCTGGCAGCTTGCTCATCGTATCCATAGCGGGGAGGAACTAAAACGCTTCTTGGACCTGACCCCTGAAGAAGAACTGGGCGTCTCCGCCCACCATCGCTTCAGGATGGACATTACCCCGTATTTTATGTCTCTGATCGACCCCGCTGATCCAACTTGCCCGTTGCGACGCCAGGTTGTACCCACTGCCCGGGAACTCGTCAATTTCGACAACGAAATGGATGACTCGCTGAACGAGGAGAACCAATCACCCGTTCACGGTCTGGTTCATCGCTATCCGGATCGTGTCCTGATGTTGGTCACCACGCAGTGCGCCAGCTACTGCCGGTATTGTACGCGCAGCCGGATGGTGGGTGAATCGGGGAAGCAGTTCTGTAGCACAGACTACGACGCTCAGATTGACTACATTGCACGAACGCCTGCAGTCCGTGACGTGTTGATCTCCGGTGGAGATCCGCTGATCCTGGCGCCTGTGGTTCTGGAACGATTGCTCTCCAGGGTCAGAGCGATCCCGCACGTCGAGGTGATCCGTATCGGCACGCGTGTGCCGGTGTTTCTGCCCCAACGCATCGATGATGAACTGCTGTCCGTACTCCGCCGCTTCCATCCACTGTGGATGAATGTGCATATCAATCATCCCAAGGAAATGGCCCCTGAAGTGGTTGCAGCACTGGAACGGCTGGCCGACGCCGGTATTCCTCTCGGTTCTCAGACCGTACTGCTCGCCGGTGTGAACGATTGCCCCAACATCATCAAGACGTTGGTCCATCTGCTGGTGCGCCATCGGGTGCGTCCGTACTATCTGTACCAGTGCGATCTCGTTCACGGGGCCGGGCACTTTCGCACATCGGTGTCAAAAGGAATCGAAATCATCGAAGCGCTACGGGGGCACACATCGGGATTCGCTGTGCCGACCTTCGTCATCGACGCTCCCGGTGGAGGAGGCAAGGTCCCGCTCATGCCTCAGTATCTGCTGAGCCAATCCGATGACCGGGTGGTGATCCGCAACTTCGAGGGCATGCTCAGCACGTACGCGTTGCCAGCCGATTACGAAGGCCATGATACCTCCACCTGTGCGTACTGCCGGCACACTGATACGGACGAGCAGGACGGTGTGGCGGCGCTGCTGCGTGGCGACCGGTTGACCCTGGCGCCGGAAGGGTACGCGCTGGCACATCGTCACAATGGTTCGTCCGTGACGTCGGTGGCACTCGAGGAAGTTGAACCGATCAGCGAGTATGGAGGTCTGTGATGCGTATTGCGGTTCTCGCAAATCTCAAGAAGAATGCACCGCACGAGCCCGGCTGTCCCGAGGACAAGTGGGCGGATCTCGATTCTGAATCGACGATCGCATGTCTGACCGATGCGCTGCGCCAGGGGGGCCACGAGACGGTCTTTATGGAGGGTGACCGCACACTGTGGGATAATCTGCAGAAATGGCAGCCCGACCTGTGCTTCAACATCTGCGAAGGGCATTTCGGTGATGCCCGCGAGGCGCAGGTCCCGGCGATGCTCGAGATGTTGCAGATTCCATACACCGGCTCGAAGGTGCTGACCCTGGCTCTGGCCCTCGATAAGCCGATGACCAAGCGGGTACTCGATTATCACAACCTGCCTTCTCCGGCCTTTCAGGTTTTCGAGTCGGTCGACGAGGATCTCGATAGTGACCTGCTGTTCCCGTTGTTCGTGAAGCCCAGCCGTGAGGGTACGGGCATGGGAGTAAGCGTACGCTCGATCGTGAACACTGAGGCCGAGCTGCGCAATGAGCTGGCCGAGCAATTGCGGCGTTATCGTGAGCCCATTCTAGCCGAACGATTCATCGAAGGCCGCGAAATCACCATCGGGGTCATCGGTAATCTGAAGCGCCCGGTGGGCAGGCGTATCCTTGATGGGGCCAGTCTGGATTATCTGGCGAATGGCCTGCGCTTTCTGCCCCCGCTGGAGGTCGATATGGGTGCCTACGATGTCTCTGAGGGTGGCATCTACAGCCACCGCTTGAAGGTCGATCTGGTCAATGACTTCCACTACCTGTGTCCGGCGCCGATGGACGATGATCTGCTCAAGCGTCTGCAGTGGCTTACGGCGGCCACGTTCCGCGTAACGGGCTGCCTGGATGTCGCGCGTGTCGATTTCCGTCTCGATGCGCATGACGGTAACAAACCATATATCCTCGAGATCAATCCCTTGCCGGGCCTATCGCCCGGCATCAGCGATCTGGTGATCGAAGCGTGGGCTGCCGGCATCGACTATGTTTCGCTGATCAATATGATCGTCGCGCAGGCTCTGCAGCGTTATGACATCGTGCCCAGCCCAGCCTTGTATTTCAGTTTTGACAAGTGTGTCTCACCTGAGTAGAATTTAACGTACAGGAAAGGTCGCGCGTTTTGTATCGAAGAGAGTTGTCAGGACCACCCTGATCCATACAGGGCCGGAAACAAGGAGCAGAACAGTCACAGCAATGGGCAAAGGAAAGTCGCCTACCAAACGCTATTGTGAGGAATGTGGTCGTATTATCGAAAGCAAACGCCCCGGCGTCACATTGTGTCGCAACTGCGAGAACAAATTGCTGAACGATTTCCGCAGCGACGAGAGCCGCCAGCGAAGAAAAGACCGTAAGAGTGCCCGGGATATGGAGGAAAGTTTGTTTGGCGGGGAACCAAAACCGCACCGGCCGCGGGCTGGCAAAGACCGGTTGGGCGAGGAGGATCTCTATTTGTAGCGAAGAATCTGCACGTGATTTCTTGCGTTTCGGTAGAGCGTGAAACCTTTCTGTTCTGTATCGGCTGCGGTGGATAAGGCCCATGGTGCTCGAGGTGTCCTTATTCACCACGTTTTTGTTAGAAAGGTGACAAGTGAACGTCCTGATCATCGGGAATGATCTCCATTCCCTGGAGTTTCTGGCTTTTGTCGTGCGCCAGGGCTATCGCAGCCCGATGATGGCGCATACCGTGCCGGAGGCGCTCGCTCTGCACGAGAGGACACCAGCCGGGCTGGTGTTAATCGAGATGACGGCCGCTCTGGGTGATTTGCTGGCGCTGTGCCGTGAGGTCCGGCAGAAAATGGCGGTGCCGGTGATCGTCATTACGCCATGGTCCGACGAGCAAAGCCTGTTGCAGCTCTACGAAGCCGGAGCGGATGATTGCGTTGTGCGACCCTATAGCCCTGCTATCTTGGAGGCCAAAATTCACGCTTTTCTGCGCATGAGTGGCTGGATTCCACCCTCTGCGCTTTCTTTGATCGAAAAGGGAGCGATCCGGCTGGACCCGGAACAGCATACATTCGTCGTTGCCAACGGCGTTCCCGTACGCTTGACTCCCCTGGAGTTCCGGCTATTGTACGTTTTGATCTTGAATATGGGCCATGTGTTATCGACAGAAACACTGATCGAAAAGGTATGGGGATATACCGGAGATGGAAACCGCGACCTCCTGAAAGGACTCGTCAGGCGTCTGCGGAGCAAAATTGAGCCGGATCTGCGCATTCCCATGTATATCCGCACGATTCCTGGTGTGGGGTACATGTTTGCGATGGAAAGTCAATCGCTGTAGTTCGTGTTATGGAGGGTACACTTGGCGATACCTTGGGATCTCATTCTGGGAGCTGTCTTCATTTTTGCGATGCGAATCTGCGATGTATCGCTGGGCACGATGCGGCTCATCTTTCTGACCCGCGGGCAGAAATATTACGCGGCGGCACTGGGTTTTGTCGAAGTGACGATCTTCCTCATCGCTATCAGCGAGGTCATTCGCGGTGTGGGCACTAACTGGCTGTACATCTTTGCCTATTCCGCCGGGTTTGCGACTGGGAATATCATCGGTGTAATGCTGGAGGAACGCATCGCGATGGGTTATTCGCTGGTTCGGATCTTCACGCACAAGCATGGATTCGAGATGGCGGAGGCGTTGCGCAACGCCGATTTCGGCGCAACCGAAATCTTCGGACAGGGGCGCGATGGTACAGTCTACATCGTCGAGACTGTCGTCCGGCGCAAAGACCTTCCTTTTGTCCAAAAATTAGCACGTGACATGGATGCGAAAGCATTTCTCGTGGTCGATGAGGCGCGCAGTCTGTTCCAGGGTTACCTCAGCCGCAAATGAGTGCCAATCCTTCCAGGCGCATTCGGAGAGAACCGCGTAAGGTTCTCTTTTTTGCTTCCGCTTTCGCTAATTGGAGCGCTGTGCGTTCTGGGACTTTTCGCTCACGATGATACGGCGAGTCGCGACGTACCAGCGGTCGATGGTCCGAAAGCGGTCGCTGGGTGTCTGGAGCGGCCCGAGCTGCACGCCGTGCACGATGGAATCGATGGCGTAGTTGTAGGTGGGATAGTACAGCAGAATTGCGGGCACTTCTTCTGCGAAGACGCGTTGGAACTCCTTGTACAGGTCGGTGCGCCTGGTCTTGTCCGTGGTGCGGCGGGCATCCTCCATCAAGGTGTCGGCCTCCCGGTTGGCGAAGCCGGCGTAATTCTGCCCGTCTTCGTCGACCTGGGTGGAGTGCCACATCGGGTATGGGTCCGGATCCGGCGGCAGCCCGCGCCATTCGGTCAGAATGGTGTCAAAGCGGCGCGGACGGAGAAAGTCGCGCACCAGGCCCGATACCCCCGCAGTTTGCGGATCGGCCTTCACGCCGATCTGTTCCCATTGACGGCTGACCTCCTCCAGGATGGCTTGCCGCTGCGGTTCGTTGCTCCCCAAGAGCGCGAATTGGAGAGGTTGACCGTCCTTCTCGCGGATGCCGTCCTGATCGCTGTCCACCCAGCCGGCCTCTTCCAGCAGTGCCCGCGCCTGTCCGGGATCGTGAGGATAGGTCCTGACTTGCGCGTCGTAAGCCCATGAGCTGCGCAAGATGGGACTGTCGGCCACAATCCCCTGGCCGTTCAGAATGTCGTCGATAATCTTCTGCCGGTCCAATCCATAGAGCAGTGCCTGGCGGACCTTCTTGTCCTGCAAAAACAGCGTGTTCGGGTTGTGCCAGTTGAGATAGATCACTGCGTAGCCCGCGAGGAGACTGGTGAACTGCTGCAATGAGTCGTGCTCCTGGATCCATTCAATATCCGTGGGGCGCAGTCCGGCGATGCCTTCGATGGTCCCTTGATCGTATGCGTGGAAAGCAGCCTCGTAGCTTGGGTAGAAGCGGAACTCGAGCGAGTTCAGGAAAGGAGTCGTACGCCAGGGCTGTACGTTGACTTTCAGCCGTGCGCTTTCCGCGGTTACCCTCTCTACTGCAAATGGCCCGGTGCCGACCGGATGCAGATTGAACGGCTCCTGTGGCAGCTCGGCTGCGGGTACATCTTCGAGGAGGTGCCTGGGCAAAATGCCGATCGTCGTGTAGTCGATGAACGGGGTGAACGGTTCTGCCAGGGTAAGTTCCACGGTCTGATCGTCGATCTTGTGGACAGCGACATCCTTCCAAAGCTCGGCCAGATACGGAACGCCCTGGAAATCGGGATCCTGAATGGCGCTGACGGTGAACACGACATCGTCCGCTGTGAATGGCTCGCCATCGTGCCAGCGCACACCGTCGCGCAGATAGAACGTATAAGTCAGACCGTCTTCCGAAATCGCGAAATCTTCCGCCAGATCCCCGACGATCTCACCTTGATCGTTGACCTTGGTTAACCCATTGAAGATGAGCCCCACCAGATCTTGATCGACGCGATTGTATTGGCAGAGAACAGGGTTGACATACTGGGGAACGCCAATCAAGCCCTCCATATAGGTTCCGCCATGGTCAGGGACGACAACCGTGGTGAAGTTGAACCCCAGGTACACGACCAGGACGATCAACAGCATGATGCAAATGAAAATTAGGAGGGCTTGCCAACGAATATGAGCAGTCACGTTATCCGGCGATAATTACGGTAAGCAACGACACTAAGAAAAAAGCAACAACCAGACCTATCGTCACCTGGTAGAGCGTTCGCTCAAAGCCCCGGCGGCTTTTGTACACCGCTCCATCGCTGCCACCGAAAATACCGCCCAATCCACCAGCCCCCTTTGATTGCAGGAGAATGATGGCAATCAGTGACAACGAGATAATGATCTGAATAAAGTAGAAATAGGTTTTCAAGACCCAAACTCCCCCTGTGGTAGTCATGTGTGTCTCTGCCGGACATTGACTCTTGTATTATAGCCATAAGCCTGGCTTTGTCAAAAAACCTCTCTCCGGACAATATTCCATGGGAGTTCCTATCTGACTCGGTAACCACACTCAGCGCCCCCCGGCTCTTTGGTTTCAGGGAAGCCGTTTACATTTCGTAACCAATTCGCTGTTGGTGTGTTATAACCCGTTGTAAATGCTTCTGCCTGGAATGGGTGTTTTGTCTGCGTTGGTCAGAACGAAACCCGGCCCTCTCCTTTAAGGTTGTCGTTGTCATAACAGGCGGACCGATGTGCCGCAGGCCGGCGCCATGTGGGGGAGACAGAATGAATCAGAGATAAGGGAGGTGATCGTGAGAACTTGCGCTCTGGGCTCAGCGTGTGACTCGCAGGTTAAGTATGCTTAATCGGCGAGTTTTGTTGTTTTCAGCCAGCGCACAACTGAACAGGCGGCACGATAGCTAAAAATCCATCACACAATTTGACGAAGGAAAGGACGAAAATTCATGTCACACGGACCCGCTACCGATTGGGGCCAGGATAAGGCAGCCGCGAAGAAGACCCGTCTTGGCATCCTGATGTTTGTTGTCTATGCCCTTGTGTATGCCGCGTTTGTGATCGTCACGACGATCGACCCGCATTCGATGGAAACAGTGATTTTGGGACAGAACCTGGCTGTGATCTACGGGTTTGGTCTCATCATTTTCGCCCTGATCCTGGCCCTGATCTATAACGCAATCAGTACGGGGGCCGAGGACAGAATGAACGGAACGAACTCTACTGACGAGGAGGAGCGATCGTGAGCTACGTCTACTCTCCATTGGCCGTCGTCGTTTTTGTGTTTTTCGTCGGTATCGTCCTGGGACTTTCCTTCTACTTCGGACGGAAGACCAGATCCGAGTCGGGCTATTATGCCGCCGGAGGGCGTATTCATTGGGCCGTCAACGGGATCGCCTTCGCCGGTGATTATCTGTCTGCCGCGTCATTCCTGGGTATCTGCGGCATGATCGCCATGTTCGGATACGACGGCTTCCTCTATTCCATCGGTTACCTGGCAGGCTGGATCGTGGCCCTGTTCGTTGTGGCCGAACCGATCAAACGTCTCGGCAAGTACACCTTCTCTGACGCGCTGGATGCCAAGTTCAACTCCAAGGCCGTCCGCCTTATGGCTGCGATCAGTACCCTGGTGGTCTCCATTTTCTACTTGATTCCGCAAATGGTGGGAGCCGGCA
>ENA-OSEO01004136-OSEO01004136.1-sediment-metagenome-genome-assembly--contig:-NODE-4136-length-15779-cov-4.709591_pt1 | contig 15779 bp, 10 predicted proteins | sample MGYA00237883_ERZ534232 | MGnify/ENA metagenome assembly ERZ534232 | reverse complement strand
CTTCTCCTTGGAGAAGGGGAACCAAGAAGTGGTGGATGAGGTGTTCTTTCTCAATACCTAAGCATGATTCATGTTCTTAAATCGCTCGAATTTTTTTAATTCGCTTAAATTCGCTTAAATTTCGCCCGCCATACCACTTAGAATTACAATTAAGCTATGCTGCTTCCAAAAAACAGCAACCTCACACCTAACTCAAGGAAACTTCGCAAAGCAATGACCAAACAAAAAAACACTTGTGGTTTGATTACCTAAAAAAATCTGTAGTTAATCTGTCATTGCGAGACCTTTGCCAGAAATATTTTTGAGCACCAAACGATGATTTGGCAAAGGTCGCGACAATCTAAAATGTTTACACGCAAAAAAGAAAGATCACCAAGCTTCGCTCACGATGACTGTTTGAAGGTGGGTTGGCTTTTAAATGCGTCTCCAGTTCCGACATTCGTTTACGCCAACCCACCCTACGCTTGGGATGATGACAATGCCGAATTGCGCCGGCCTACGAACTGACATAAAAAAAGATGATTTGTTAGATCGTACACAACCGCAAATATTGTAGGGCGAGATTGAGGATAATTTGCCCATCGTGAAAACGAACTTTTGATCGTCCTCAATCCGCCGTGCGTATCATGGAGGAGGTTGTGTACGGCGGATTGGAAGCACAGAGAGTCCTCATTGCGTTTTTGTGTTCGGTGCTTCCAATACCCTGCTTCGCGGGCACTTTGTCCCGTCCTACGATAAAATGTCAATCAAACACACAAAAAAGCTTGGAAGGTGCGCAGGCTTTTAAATATGTCTCCAGTTCCGACATTCGTTTACGCCAACCCACCCTTGGGATGATGACAATGCCAGATTGCGTTTTCGAATTCAATCAAAGCGGGAGGAGTAAACCTCTCTAGTACGGATGGGCTTTAGTCCATCCGATGGGAAATGCTATAGGTCGAAGTTGTTGTTGGTGGGTAGGCTATACAGAGTATCAGGTAGATCAGGATTTATTGACGCCAACCCACCCTACGATTCCACCGGGTTGAATTGCTATGTCGGAGTGAGCAAAAGAGGCTCATTCCGACCTATGGGGGAATTGACACCAATTGTCGGGGTGAACCCTTTCCGCTGCGTCCAGGGTAGGTACGTAACCCGACTTACACGTTGTAAAGGCAGAGCATGAGGCGGAACGTGAGAAACCATGTTCACAACAATAAAACGCCAGCTTGATGAAGCATGCGCTACCAAACGTAAGTCGTAGGGCGAGATTGAGGACTATGTGCTCGATGGAAAAATGAGCATTTGACCGTCCTCAATCCGCCATGCAAGGTCATATAGGGTATTGCTTACGGCGGATTGGAAGCACAAAGAGATTTAATCGAACCATTGTGTTTGGTGCTTCCAATACCGCCCTACGATAAAATGTCAATCAAACACACAAAAAAGCTTGGAAGGTGTGCAGGCTTTTTTAAATATGTCTCCAGTTCCGACATTCGTTTACGCCAACCCACCCGCGTGAGGTTTGAGATGACAGATTAACAGGCCGATCGCCACGCTTCGCATGCGATGACGGAGAAACAGGCGCATGTTGGCGGTTGTCGGAGTGAGCAAAAGAGGCTCATTCCGACCTACGTAGACCTACGTAGAACCGAGGTTCGCGAGGACGAGAGGGACTGGCACGGGAATTGCTACCATTGGTTTGAGTACTTTCATCGAGGGAGTTATGACTGAGCCAAAGAAAAGCGTACGCATCATCATGTTCATTGGGCTGATCGCCCTGAACATCATTCTGCTTGCCCTGGTTCTGCAGCGCACTCGACCCGAACGCACTCCCCAAGCCAAAATGGTCAGCCCCAAGGCCGTTTCGACCGCCATGGAACACAAGCTGTACCTCCCCCTGGCAGCCAGCCCTTACGACGCACCGATTGTTCTGCTGCCGGGTGATGGAGTCTACTACGAACGGGATCAGGACATCCAGATCGTGCATGTTGTGGGGGAAGTGCTCAACAACACCCCAACAACGGTCAACAAAGTGATGATAGAAGCCGTGCTCAATCTAAAATCCGGAGGACAAACAACACTTCGCGGCTTTCCGGCGGTTGGCAGCATTGCGCCTGGCAATCAGGCATGTTTCGATCTCTACGTAATGGAGTCTAAAGAAGTTGAAAGTTATGCCGTCAAAGTACTTTCGTATGCCACTGGCGGGAGCGTGCCGGGCGGAGTGGACATCGTGATTACCAATTATGGGTATGACACGCAAAATGCCTGGTATAGCGTGGAAGGGACAATCAACAACGCTGATCCCATGGTTCTGAACGATTTGCGCGCGGTGGCAACCCTCTTCGACAGTTCCGGCAGAGTGTTGGGTTGTGAGCAAAGCTATGTGCGCACCCAATCAGAAGAGGCCAACGCGCCTGCCACTTTTAGTATTCTATTTATGAATCGGGATTTTTCACAGGCTTCTAACTTTTCGCTTGCCGTTGCTGGCGCTTCACAATAGCTTTACCCTCATCTCCCCATTTACAACAGAGGCAAAATCCGGCCGGAATAGATCTTGCCTGACTACTTTGCACCTGCTAGGGAGTGAATCACGGTTTATTCCAGGGTTGTAAATTCATCTTGACAATCCACCATCCCGGTTGTATAGTAAAGCTCGTTTAACTATAAAGACAGGTTTACAATGCAGGAAAAGCGCGATAACTTTACCGAACAACTCAACCAGTTTGCTGACATGACGATGCATATCAACATGATCTACAACATGCAGTTTATGCAGGAGTATGATCTTTCTTTTTCGCATCTCAGCAGCCTTTTCTTCATCCATCGCGCAGGCTGCACCAACATTCACTGCCTTGCAAATCACCTGGGTGTCACCAAAGCTGCTGTATCGCAGATGGTGGATCGGCTGGTAGAATTAGATTTGATTTCCCGTGAGGAAGACCCTATCGACAGGCGCAGCAAGTTGATCTGCCTGAGCAAGAACGGGGAGAGCCTGGTTCAAAAAGCCTTCCTAACCCGCCGCAAATGGGTCCCGGACCTGGCTGCCAGCCTGACAGAGACCCAGAAACAGCAGGCATGCCAGATACTCGAAATCATGTACGAAAAACTCAAAGAAATCCACAAAGGATTAAATCCCAAATTGTAGAGAAACAACCTATGCTAAGACTTAAGAAATACTATCGACCTTACCTCAAATTCATTCTGCCAGCCATTTTGTTCGTGCTGGTCGTTGCCTGGAGCGATCTGCAGTTGCCAGATTACCTTTCGGACATCGTCAATATTGGCATTCAACAACAGGGGGTAGATTCCGGCGCCCCTGTGGTCCTTAGCGAAAGCACCTTCCAGAGCATCAGCGATTTATATCCTGATGAAGGGGCAGAACTAAGGCAATATTACGAGCTGGTTGCCCCTGGCAGCCCACAATCGGAAGCGCTTGCAGCAGATTTCCCTAAAGTTGCGGAGGAGCCAGTTTACGCCCTGAAGGAGCTTGAGGAAGGGCAAAAGCTGCTGGTAGAAGATTTGATCTCCAAGCCGATGGTTTTCATCCAGAGCGTGAGTATGCTCCAGGAAGATCCCGAACGTGCCGCCCAGATGCTTGGGGAAAATTTCCCGCTGGATCCAAACCTGGTGAGCAGCGGGCAGGATCTGTTGAGTTTGCTCTTAGTGATGCCCCAGGCACAACGCACGGCGCTGCTCGACAAAGTCAATCAGCATTTTTCCACGCTTGAAGGAACAATCCTTCACCAACTCACGATCACCGCGATTAATAGCGAGTATTCTACCCTGAATGCAGACACCGGGCGTTTTCAGACCAATTACATTCTGCGTATCGGTGCTCAAATGCTTGCAGTGTCCTTGCTTGGATTGGTCGCATCCTTAGCGGTCAGTTATTTAGCTTCAATAACCTCTGCCAGTGTTGCCAAGGACTTGCGCTCAGACGTTTTCCGCAAGGTAACTGATTTTACCAATGCCGAGTTTGAAAGCTTCTCCACCGCCTCGCTTATCACCCGCACCACCAACGATGTTGACCAGGTGCGGATGGCAAGCTTCATGCTGATCCGCATGGGCTTTCAGGCGCCTCTGATTGGCGGCTTAGGGATTGTGCGCGCCCTCGAGAAAAGCCCCGGCATGTGGTGGACGATCGCGTTGATTGTCGCGGTGTTAATGATTTTCATCGTCACCATGTTTGTGGTCGTTGTCCCGCGCTTCAAACGCATTCAAGCCTTCATCGACAGGCTAAATCTCGTGATGCGCGAGAATCTTTCGGGCATCATGGTTGTGAGAGCCTTCAATAAACAGGAATATGAAGAAGCACGATTTGACGTTGCCAACAGGGATCTAACGAGCAACATGCTCTTCATTGGACGCGCAATGTCCTTCCTTTTTCCAATCATGAACCTGGTAATGATGGCGGGGCAGGTGTTCATCATCTGGATTGGCGCTGGTTTCGTGGCGCAATCCAACATGCAGGTCGGTGACCTGATTGCCTTTATGCAGTATGCCATGCAGATCATATTCGCCTTCATGAACCTTTCAATGCTCTTTGTTTTCATCCCACGCGCTGGCGTTTCGGCTAATCGCATTGCCGATGTACTCGAAAAACCCGTTTCCATCAAAGATCCTGTTGAACCGGTCGTGTTGGAACAACCCGTCAAGGGCGTTGTGGAATTTCATGATGTCGATTTTCGCTATCCCGATGCTGAAGAGGACATCCTGCACGATATCAGTTTTAAGGCAGAGCCAGGGCAGGTGACCGCAATTATCGGCTCAACCGGCAGTGGTAAATCTACAATGATCAACCTTTTGCCACGCTTTTTCGATGTGAGCAAAGGAAAGATCACGATTGATGATGTCGACATTCGCGACATCCCTCAAGCAACTTTACGGGATCAGATCGGTTACGCGCCCCAAAAAGGGCTGCTCTTCAGTGGTACCGTTGCCAGCAACCTGCAGGTAGCAAAACCTGATGCCACCGAAGAAGAAATGCGCGAAGCAATTACGATCGCGCAGGCAGCCGACTTCGTTTTGGATAGCGAAGACGGGCTGAATATGCCCATCGCACAGGGCGGCGATAACCTCTCGGGCGGTCAGCGGCAGCGCCTTTCCATAGCGCGCGCCATCATTAAACCCCGACCAATCTATATCTTTGATGACAGTTTCTCGGCACTGGATTTCAAGACCGACTCAGCCCTGCGCAGTGCCCTGCGGCCACGCGTTGCGAACAGCACCTTTATCATCATTACCCAGCGTGTTTCAACCGCCAAAAACTCTGACCAGGTCATCGTGTTTGACAACGGCCTGGCGGTTGGTAAAGGGAGCCATCAATACCTCATGACCCATTGCCCCACCTATCAGGAGATTGCGAGCTCCCAGTTGAGCGCGGAGGAGTTAGCATGAACCAGCAAAAAAACCAAAAAACAATGCAGAATAATTCTAAGAATCCTTACGCCAACAGCAAGTCCAAGGAAGTTCGCCCCACGCTCAGACCTGGTGGGGGTGGAGCAGGCAGGATGATGCCTGGTGAAAAACCCCGCGACTTTAAAGGTAGCATGAAACAATTGATTGGCTATCTTGGACCCTACCGCTGGTCAATTCTTGTGATGCTGCTGATGGCAGCCGGCGGCACCGTGTTCTCGATATTTGGACCCCGAACACTGGGCCAGGCAACCACCGAGCTTTATCTCGGCGTCATGCGCATGGTTCAGGGCGACCCGCTGGGTATTGATCTGGCTAAGATCGGCACGATTCTCGTACGGGTGCTGACCCTTTATGGCATCTCAACTGTTCTCGGCTTGATTCAGGGCTGGATTATGAGCAAAATTTCTGCGGAAATCACCTACAAGATGCGCAAGGAAATCTCACATAAGCTCAACCAGCTTCCGCTTAGCTATTTCGACCGGGTCAGCCAGGGTGAGGTGCTCTCACGCGTCACAAACGACGTAGATGTCATCAGCAACACGCTCAACCAGAGCCTCTCAGAGATCATCACCTCCGTCACACGCATCATCGGTGTTCTGATCATGATGTTTTCGATCAGCGTAAGTATGACCTTCATTGGTCTTATCCTGATACCGCTTGTCATGATTTTTGTAAAGATAATCGTCGGCAAATCGCAGGTGCACTTTCGCCGCCAGCAGGAATACATCGGGCATATTAACGGTCATGTGGAAGAAATGTACGGCGGGCATTTGGTCTTAAAAGCCTATAACGGCGAACAAGGAAGTGTTGAGCATTTTGAAACCCTAAATGACACCCTCTTCACCAGCGCCTGGCTTGCGCAGTTCCTTTCCAATATGATAATGCCCGTATCGCGCTTTTTCAGCAACATTGGCTACATAGCAGTCGCGATTCTGGGCGGCTACCTGACCGTTCAAAACCGCCTGAGTATTGGTGATATCCAAGCCTTTATTCAATATTTGCGTTCGTTCCAGCAGCCCATCATGCAGATTGCCAACATAGCCAACGTCCTCCAGCAGACAGCAGCAGCCGCGGAACGCGTCTTCGAATTCATCAATGAAGATGAGATAGAACCCGACTCTGCCGATGCGCTCGCTTTGGAAAATGTGCGCGGAAAAGTGGAGTTCCGCAATGTCTGGTTCGGCTATAACCCCGAGGAATATATCATCAAAGATTTTTCGATGGTCATCGAACCCGGGCAAAAAATTGCGATTGTCGGCCCGACCGGTGCCGGCAAAACCACGCTGGTCAAGCTGCTGATGCGCTTCTACGATATTGACCGCGGAGAGATCCTGATTGATGACATCAACATCCAGGACATAAGCCGTGAAAACCTGCATACTCATCTTTCGATGGTGCTCCAGAACACCTGGCTTTTCAATGACACGATCCGCGAAAACATCCGCTACGGTCGTCAGGACGCCAGCGACGAAGATGTGGTGGCTGCTGCAGACATGGCTTATGCTGACCACTTCATCCGCACGCTTCCAGGCGGGTACGACATGGTGCTCAACGAAGATGCATCCAACGTCTCTGCTGGTCAGAAGCAGCTCCTGACTATCGCGCGCGCGGTGTTGGCTGACCCAACCATCCTGATCCTGGACGAGGCGACCAGTTCGGTCGATACCCGCACCGAAGTGCTGATCCAGAAAGCCATGGACAAGCTGATGATCGGCCGCACCAGCTTTATCATTGCCCACCGGCTTTCCACTATTCGCAACGCCGACCGCATCCTGGTGCTGCGTGATGGCGACATTGTGGAACAAGGCTCACACGATGAGTTGCTGGCGCTCAATGGCTTCTATTCTGAGCTCTACCACAGCCAGTTCCTGCTGCCGGTAGATGCATAATAGACCAAACAAATAGACGATCAAAAGGCGCAGGGTTAACTCTGCGCCTTTTGCATAAGCCCGGGTAAAATTATTGAAACGATCGATTGGAGACTATCATGCCAAGAGCTACCTATACATTTCCGGGCGGATTCCTGTGGGGAACTGCCACCGCCGCGCACCAGGTGGAAGGCAATAACCTGAACAATGACTGGTGGGCATGGGAGCAGCAAGAAGGGCGCATATTAAACGGCGACCGATCTGGCAAAGCTTGCGACTGGTGGGCTGGGCGATGGCGCGAGGATTTTGACCGTGCTCATGAGGCTTACCAAAACGCGCACCGGCTTTCTGTGGAATGGTCGCGCATTCAGCCCGAGCCAGACCGCTGGGATGAAAGCGCGCTTGACCGCTACCGCCAGATGCTGCTGGGGCTCAAAGAGCGCAACATGGCGGCGATGGTAACCCTGCATCATTTTTCCAACCCGATGTGGCTGGTGGAGATGGGCGGCTGGGAAAATGAAGCCGTGATTGACCTCTTCGCGGCTTTTTCACGCCGGGTGGTGGAAGCCCTGGGCAATCACTGCAAGCTCTGGGTGACTATCAACGAGCCAAATGTTTATATGAGCGGCGGATACCTGGGCGGGGGCTTTCCTCCGGGCAAAAATGACCTGAAAGCTGGACTTAAGGTTCTGAGCAACTTGCTCAAAGCGCATGCTGCCGCTTACCAGTCCATCCACGAGGCGCAGAGTGATGCCCAGGTGGGCGTCGCGCACCATTGGCGCGGGTTTCTTCCTGAAAACAGTAACCCCCTCACCCGCTACAGCACAAATCTGTTCAACAAGGTATTTAATGAGGCTTTTCCCCAGGCTTTGGTCACAGGCAAATTCGATGCTGCTTTCTTGAAAGAGGATATCCCCCAGGCAAAGAATACCCAGGATTTCATCGGCTTAAATTATTACACGCGCGAGTTGATCCGCTTTGATCTCAGCAAGCGGGCGGAGATGTTCACCCAGCGCTCTTACCCCAAAGACGCGGAGCTTTCGGAGACTGGATTCCTAAGCAACGACCCTGAGGGTTTCAAGGCTTGCATCAAATGGGGTACGCAATTCGGAAAACCGATTTACATCACTGAAAATGGCGCTGAAGATAGCCAGGATGATTTCAGGCGCAAGTACCTGCTGCAGCATCTGCACGCGATGTGGCATATGGTCAACCACAACATGTCGGTAAGGGGTTATTTTCACTGGAGCCTGGTGGATAATTTTGAATGGGAACGAGGCTGGAGCCAGCGCTTTGGGCTTTGGGGCATTGATCCTGCCACACAGCTGCGAACCAGGCGCAAGAGTGTGGACCTCTACGCGGAGATTTGCCGCAGCAACAGTATTACATCTGAGAGCGTTGAGAAGTACTGCCCGGAGGTTTACGACCGCATTTATCCGGTGTGATTTTGCGGGTAAAAGCACTTCATCCTGTGTGAAACGCAGCGATGTGGCGTTGATTTTCATAGGATGGACGAGATTGGAAGCATTGGACACTCCCTCCTTCAGAAACCTTGATGTGCTTCCAATCCGCCATTAACAATTCAAAACCTCGAAAATGACCTCTGCTTTTCGGAACTCTCTCGACGGCGGATTGAGGGCTCGATACGCTCGTCCATAATAATCTGGAGACCTGACGGTCAGATTCCGTACTCGGTCCCACAGGGAGGCTTCGCACTCAGGAGATCGGCACAATCGGGAGGGGAGCGCAGTTAGCAGGTAGGGTGGGTTGGCGTCACAAAGCATATGCAGGAGCATACCGGGTTATAGCCTACCCACCGCATCACAAGGAAATTGATTCATCAACGTTGCACGGAAAGAAATTTGCTATTCTTATATTAAAGTTTTGAGCAGACTGCGAAAAATGTGCCTCCATTTTTACCGTCATCCCGAGCTTCTATTGCGTGGTGATCTGCCTTTGAATTTAATTCTTAGGAGACCCAGTACGTAGAGTAACTGAGATTCCTATAAAGATACAAGGTCAGGTTCTTCAATTGAAGAACCTGACGTCGCGATCGCTGGAAAATCAAGACCTCTGCAGAAGTAGGTTTCCGATGTCAGGTTGAACCCCGCAAAAATACGCGGGGCAGGCTACGCAACCTGACCTACAGCTAACATTCGTGATGGCGGATTTTTCCAGCCCCCGATCTTCCGATCAAACCCTATTCACACTCTTCGTTTCGGATTGTCTCGCCCGGATGCACGCCCGCCATCAGAAGCCCGATGTATTCTTTGGTGGCAGTTTCTCTTGGCAAAATGTCCATGATTTTGCCCTCATAGATTACCGCGATCCGATCAGCCAGCGCCAGGATCTCATCCAGATCTTCCGAGATCAGCAGAATCGCCGTGCCTTTCTTGCGTTCCATCAGCAACTGCTCGTGCACATACTCGCTTGCGCCGATATCCAGACCTCTTGTGGGCTGCGCAGCCACGATCGCGCGCGGCTCACGCGAGAGCTCCCGCGCCAGCAGGACCTTCTGAATATTCCCGCCCGATAAGCTCTTTGCCAGGGTCTTCTTCGAAGGCGTTTTGATGCGATACTGCTCAATCAAGCGATCTGCGTGCTCGTTGATATACGACATTTGCAGGAACCCATGTTTTGAGAAAGGCATTTTGTGATGTTCACGCAGCACCAGGTTTTCGGAAATGTTGAAGTTGCGGATCATGCCATCTTTCATCCGCTCTTCAGGGATGTATGAAAGACCTTTTTCGGTAATTTCTGACGGCTTCCTGCCTGTCATATCCTGCCCTTCAAGGATAATCCTTCCACTTGTGATCGGTCTTATCCCGGTTAGCGCTTCAGCCAGCTCAAGTTGCCCATTGCCCGAAACGCCTGCCAGCCCGACAATCTCGCCGGAATGTACTGCCAGGTTAACACCACGCAATCCTTCAACCCCACGGTCACTCCCACAACTGACGTCCTCAAGCGCGAAGCGCACCTCCCCAACCTGGGGTTTTTCCGTGCTTTTGATGAACTCAATTTCGCGACCCACCATCCAATTCGCCAGGGTATTCTGAGTCACGTCACAAGTCGGGCGCGTGCCCACGTTGCGCCCATCACGCAGAACTGTTACCCGTTCACTGATCGCGATTACCTCGTGGAGCTTGTGCGAGATGAACACCAGCCCATAGCCATCGCTCTGCATCTGCCTCATAATCGCAAACAATTCATCTACTTCCTGGGGGGTCAACACGGCTGTCGGCTCGTCCAACAGCAAAATCGCCGCGCTGCGGTAAAGAGCCTTGATAATTTCCACCCGCTGCTGCTGACCAACGCTTAGCTGCCAGATATACGCGCTGGGGTCGATGCTCAGGTTATATTTGTCTGCCAGGGCAATAACTCTCTCCGAGACTCTGTCCAGATCGGTCAGAGGTTTCCGGCTCGAAGGTAAGCCCAAGGCCACGTTTTCAGCTACTGTCAGTGTTGGCACCAGCATAAAATGTTGATGGATCATCCCAATGCCCTGCTGGATTGCGGCTGTTGGGGAATTTATTTTCACTGGTTGGCCATTTACCAGGATTTCGCCCTCATCCGGATGATACATCCCGTAAAGAATCTTCATCAGAGTGCTTTTTCCAGCCCCATTTTCCCCCAACAACGCATGCACCTCGCCAGCCCGCAAGTCAAAGTTTACATTATCATTCGCCAAAACCCCGGGGAACCGCTTGGTAATCCCGCGCATCTCAAGCGTCTCAAAAGCAACTTTTTCGTTGATAACCGGACTGTTCTTACGCATGCCATTTCCTTTTCGGGTCAGGCATTGCTGCCTGACCCGTTCTTACTGGTCTGAACTAAGGTTTGGGGATAACAATGCTGCCATCATTGATGCCAGCAATTACTTCCTCAACTTTGGCTTTAATTTCATCACTGAGCTCAATCTCAGGATTGAGATTGATTACCTGACCACCGTTCTGTAAATCAGCAGAGAAGGTATGCCCTCCCATTATCCCAGCAGCACGCAGTGCGATGATCTCACGCAAAATGCCTTCCCAGTGGTAAACCTGGCTGGCAACTACGGTACTTGGAGCAAAAGCGTTCTGATCAGCCTGTGTTCCAAACCAATACAAACCAGCTTCTTCGGCTTTGCCGATGGCGCCAACCACCATTTGTGCTGAGCCGGTCAAAACGTCCGCACCAGCCGCGATATGGGTGGTTGCAGCCTCGGAAGCGAGTGCCACATCCGAGAAACTGCCAATGTAGGTCACGCGCACATCGATGTCTGGATCAACAGACTTTGCGCCTGCCACGAAACCATCCACATACAGTTTGGCATCGCCGGTCTCAATCGGACCAACAACACCGATGATCTTCGACTTGGTCAGCATGCCGGCCATAACGCCATTCACGTACCCGCCCTGATCTGAAGCGGCTTCATAGGCATGCACGTTCGGCAGACCGAATGTATCCACCGTGGTGCCCCAGGCAAATACAGTTTCCGGGAAGTCCGGCGCAATTTCCTGCACAGAAGAGCCATACTGTGAGCCATGGGCGATAACAATGTCGTAGCCTTTGGTGGCATAATCACGAATGGCAGCTGCAGCGTCATCAACGACAAACATGTTCTCGGTAAACGCATATTCCAGACCTTCGCCCATTTCCGCCTTCAGTACCATCAAGGCATCTGAAATACTTTGTGTGAATGCAAGGTCATTAATGCTGCTGGGAGAAACCACTGCGATACGTAAAGGCTGGGTGGTCTCTTCAACAGCGGCAGGAGGCTCTGCAACGGGGGTCTGCGCGCAGGCACCCAGGAACATCGCCACAACTAATAGCACTGAAACTAAGGTAAGTACTTTCTTCATAATTCTCCTTTTTAATAGGGGAGAGGCTTTTGCGCCATTCTCCCGGATTTTATCCTTCCCGCTCAAAAACCTTGGTCAAGGCGGACGGACCCTGGCCTTTCGAGACAGAAAGGGTTAACACTAAAATTGTCAATATATAGGGCATCATCACAGCCAACTCTGCCGGGATGGGGATGCCAAGCACCTGGACCCAAAGCTGCAGGGCGTTTATCATACTGAACAGCAGTGCGCCGCCCAGGATTCCAAATGGTTTCCAACCTCCAAAATACACCAGCGCGACGGCAATAAAACCCTGACCAGCCGTCATGTTCTGCTGGAATACATTCAACAACGCGATTGAGAGCGACGCGCCAGCAATCCCCGAAAACACGCCGCCCATGATGACGGTCAGATATCGGATACCTGCCACACTTACCCCCAGCGAGTCCACTGCTTCGGGGTTCTCGCCCACTGCCCGGATCTTCAAGCCAAGCGTGGTCTTGTTCAAGACGAACCAGGCAACTGGCACAAGCAAAAATGCCAGGTAGACAAGCGCGTTGTGGTTGAAAAAGATTTCGCCTATCACCGGGATCTTGCCCAACAGCGGAACCGAAATCTTCTGGAAGCCCTTCACGCCTTCAACGGTTCCAACCAGCTTTTGGAACAGCAGATTACTCATGCCCATTCCAAAAAGGTAAAAACCAATACCGCTAATGCCCTGGGTGGCATGCAAATTGATAGTTACAAATGCCATCGCCAGCCCCATCAAAGCCCCCACCCCCATGGCCGCCAGCACGCCGAGCCAGACATTATTAGTCTCCAGCGTGACATAAAACGCTGCAAATGAACCCAGCAGCATCTGTCCTTCCACCCCAAGGTTCAGGACGCCGCTACGCTGCCCGAACATCTCGCCAATTGAGGCGAACAGATAGGGAGTTGCCAGGCGAATGCCTGATGAAATAATTCCGATGATGACCGTGGCGCTGAGCAGATCGGAAATCATGCCTCACCTGCTTCCTGCTGCATCTCAGCTTCCTCTGGCTTTGCCTGCTCAGTCCCGGATTGACTCAGCCTCCGTTTTTGGCTGCGTTTGCGGAAAAACTCACTGCTTACCACAAACACCACCACCAAACCATTCAACGCGGTAATCAGAGCCGATGGCACCTGCACCACGCGCTGCATCGCATTCGCCCCCACCAGCAGCCCGCCAAACAACACCGAGGCTGGAATGGTGATCAGAGGGTGTAACTGCCCAAACAAGGCGGCAACAATTCCGTTAAATCCCGCGTTCCCAGTAAAACCTGTCGCTGATCCATCCGTGATCATGCGGTAATTCACACCATAGACCTGCATCATACCGGCCAGCCCGGCAAAAGCGCCGCTGAGCAGCAGTGCCACCACGATATGCTTTTTGACATCAATGCCGCCGTACTTTGAAGCTGGCTGGCTTTGTCCTACTGCCCTGATCCGATATCCCAGAGTAGTGCGCCACAACAAGAAATAGACTGCCACTGCCAGCAGGATTGCAATCAGAAGCCCAAGGTGCAATCGCGTCGGCGAGAGCCGCGGCAGGCGATAGCTTTCAAGCAGCCGCGCTGTCTGCGGGATCTGTGAGGATGCTTCCCTTTGCACTGGGTCAATCATTGGTCCACGCATTAGAAAGTTCATGATCTGCACTGCGATGGCGTTCATCATCACCGTGCTCAGGATTTCATTTACGTTGAAATAAGCTTTCAGAATGCCGGGAATGCCGCCCCAGATCATCCCACCCAAAATTCCCAACAGCATGGCAATGATAATAGCCAGCCAACCGGGCAACTCGGTAAAAGTCAGACCGAACCAGGTGGAGAGGATCGCCCCGATGATCATCTGCCCTTCTCCACCAATGTTCGTGACACTACCGCGGTAGGCAATACAGGTTCCCAATCCGACCAACAGCAAAGGGGTGGCTTTCACCAAAGTTTCAGCAAAGGCATTGAAGCTTCCGAAAGCCCCTTGAGCCAACGCGCCGTAAGCCGTCAGGGGGTTAGCTCCCAACAACATCAGGAAAATTGCACCCACCAGCAAAGCTGCCAGCGTGGCAAAAATTGGCATCATTTGATCAAAAATGGAACCTGCTCGGTCTTTCAGGTGCAAATCCGCTGTTACTTGTTTTGGCGGCATAGTCAAAACTCCAGGTCGGTTTGACTGCTCAGGAAAATGCCTATTTAACCCGATAGGTTTTCCCTGGCTGTTAACAATTTTGATTATTGAACGATTTTACCAGTAAAGTAAAAACTGCGCACGAACACACAAACACGAACACACAAAAACCAGGTTTGTTGGTCTTGTAATCTTTAATCTTGAGGTTGGAGCCCCTAACACTGACGTAATTTATGTGAAATATCTAAAGAACTGCACAATAGATCTTTACTCACAATTATCAGTTCTAAACCTGAATATTTTCCTGCTTTGATGAATCGTTATGTATGGCAAGATCTATTTGAATATGGACAACACTTAGGTTATTATTACAAGAAAAGATCAGTGACAAATTTATAGAAAATTTGGCACATAATCTTAGCCCACTCAAATATTCGTAAAATTGTCATAAACTTTCAAGACAGGTTACCAAACATGAAGTCTGATGAAAAAAGAGTCCAAGTTATTCTCCTTCGTTTAGGTATGCGTGGAGATACCCTTATTCAGCGATTGCAGGCAATAAAAGAACAGACGTTCAATGACAAAAAACAGTTAACCGCCGCTAACCCTGGCTGGAATCCTCAAAAGGACGCACGCCTTCTTTCTCTTGGCAAGTTCATAAATGTTTGCGAGAGGACTCAATTCGGCTTACACATACTTGGAAGTATGTTGGACGATAATTGGTATCAAAGCAACATGGAGAACGAGACGCATCAAGACCCAGTATATAAGATGATTCTTACGGTTGAGTTCGAGAAATCATTGAAGTATGGATTTGGAATGTCTCTTTTCACGGTCATTGAAAGCAGTTTTCGCATTTTTCTGCGTTCTGTTGATCCCACAGCTTGCCAAGGAGCTACCACAGCATTTGACTCAATTCACAAGTGTCTGCTCGGATCCAAACAATTGAACTTTCCTGCCTTCGATAGACAAGCTGCAGATGAATTACTTGAAATTGTACGCCTTATCAGAAACCTAATCCACAATGACGGCGTTTACTTCGACGAATATGGTAGTGACAAAACTGTAACTTATCGAGGTGATCAGTATCAGTTTTATCACAGCAAACCCGTTGACTTCGTTTATTGGAAATTGCTCCTTACTTTAGCAGATGACATTCGGCGGTTGTTAACCCAAGTTATCTCTCATCCTAGAATCGTCAAGCAGATTCAAGTAACTGACCCGTTCATGGCTTATTACACATAGTGCGGGCCTAACAGCGGATTCGGCGTCTGTTGGTTTTATCCGCCAAGTCCCACCCTTTCCGGTAATGCCTGCCGTTAAGGTGCAAATCATTATATATTTCGATGAAGGATTGTAGCTTAGGTGGATATGAACCGATAACCGCTTGGTTGAAGGTTCGAATCCTTCCGTGCCCACTTTTAACCCTCAAGCCGGTTCTCACAGATCAAAGCAATGGAAGTATAATTTTTTGTCGTTAAATTGATGTCAGCAAACTGATCATGCGGTTTATACCCCATCAATAGCAATTTATTTTTTGGCAAATTTT
>ENA-OSEO01004135-OSEO01004135.1-sediment-metagenome-genome-assembly--contig:-NODE-4135-length-15779-cov-5.719972_pt1 | contig 15779 bp, 11 predicted proteins | sample MGYA00237883_ERZ534232 | MGnify/ENA metagenome assembly ERZ534232 | reverse complement strand
TTAAAATAGAACAAACCCAGGGGGTAGCCTTTAAGCAGCGACTCGATCACAGCCACATCTTTTTTACCGTCGGCGTAGATGTAGTTGCGCTGATATTCTGGTTGAATGGTCAGCCTGCCTGCAAGGCCAAACAAGCCCTTGCCTTCAAGTTCGTTATAGAGGAAACCATCACATAAGTCATTTACCGTGATATCTGTTCTCAGTGTTGTAATCATGAATTATCCCTCTCAAAAAGGTATTTGATCATAAAATGTCGTTAACAAAAACTCTGAGACCGCTCCAGCAATAGTGACACAAAGTGTTGAGTGCCTGGTATCTGGCCGATTAATTTCACTTTCAATGGCATGCGAATCGGAAGCCCTATTTCTTATAGCAGATAACGCGTTTATGACTGTAAATAAACCACTCATTAATTGTCTAAATTGTTCTTCAGTGTCATTACTTGGTGCTAGATCTAACTCTCTTGCAGTATCTTTGTAAAGTTGGTTTAACTTAACATCAGAACTATAGCTCCTGTCGTAATAATCAAGTATATGTTTGCATGTTGCCTCAATCAAAGTTCGTGCCGCTGTAATGGCGCCTTCTGGATCTGAATCCCTACGGATAATAGACTTATGCCAAAGTTCTTTAATGTAGCTATCAACGATTGTATTTTCATGACTAAAAATTGAGTAAATTGGAGATGTTACTGTTGATACTTCACAGTGTTCAAATAACAGATTAAATTCATTTGCCAAGAATTTTCTCCGACCTTCATAAGTAGGAGATACTTCCTTAATAAATCCCCAGAAACTTGGAAGATCTCTATAATTCCTTACAAAGCTTGGAATTAACTCCTGTTTGTCGAAATCCTTAATTAATGTCGAACGACTTTCTTTAAACTTTGAAATCACTTCGGTATCGTCATATGACGTTCCGGTCGCGACATCTCTTAATACTTCGTAAAGTTGGAACACGCTGTCTGAGCAATCAATAGTCATTCAATCAACCCTTATCACAAATTCTATAAAATGCTTGTTACACTAATTCTTTCTATGTCTAATAAAAATCCTTTGATACGCAGATTGTATTATCCGACCTTCAGCGTTGATGAAATAATTTTTCTTACCGTCATTGCCAAGCAAATTTGCATTTTCATTAGTCTTTCCACCTGAAGAACCAGTTTTTTGTCCACTTTGTCTGACTTCCCAATAGTCATCGTATTTTCTTGTGTCTGGTACTTCATCGTGACACCCTCTTTGCGTTGCTCCCAAAATCTCAAACTGGTCAGGGTTGTATTTATCAAGAAAGCTAATTGGCACGCCCATTATTCCATCGTAATCACTGGGAATAGCGTCAGTGAAAGGTACCTCGATGGCGTCGTAGTTGTCATACCTGTTGTAAGATTCCTTGCCCTTGATTTCCTTGTGCTTGCTGAATTTCAGGTTATCTGCCATTGTCATAAGTGGTAAAGGCTGGTGACGTCTGCCGTGGTCTATGTTGGTAAACCAGCAGGCATTTCGGAATTTCACTAATCCTGTTTCGGGCATGTAAACGCTTTCCCCGTAATTTTCTGCAGAAGGTGTAAAAAAGTAGGCATTTCCAGCATGAAAACCATTCCCCAACCAAATTTTATTATCCATAATTAGCGGAAAAACTTCCTTATAAGTGATCGCATTGAGACTGGCAATGATAACAAATAGCTTCTCTCCCTCGACAATCCACCTTAGAAATTGCCTAAACAAGGAGAAAGGCGGGTTGGTAATGATCACATCTGCTTCATCTCGAAGACTTGTGATTTCAGAACTTCTGAAATCCCCATCACCATCAAGATAATGCCACTCCAGGTCATCAATGTTAATCTCCCGGTTGCCAGTTCGATCGCTGGTTAATGTAAAAATCTTGCCGTGAGTGGTGGTTTTGCTTTGGTCAAATTGGGGATTTCTGGTCTCAAAAAGGGTTGGTTGGTAAGATGCTTTGTAATTCTTGCTTTCCGCAGCATAGCTGGTGCTGATCAGCTTTTTCAACCCAATGCGTTCAAAATTCTGGGCGAAATACCTGGTGAAGTTGCTCCATTCGGGATCATCACAGGGCAGAAGAATAGTTTTTCCCCTGAAAACATCCGGATCGTATTCCAGGTAAGCGGACATTTCTTTTTCAATATCGTGATACTGTGTGTAAAACTCGTCATATTTTGCTCTTTTTGCATCCGCGAGCTTTTCATTTGCCATGACCTACCCTCCAATGGTTCATAAACTTCACGTGTGATGATTGTACCCTGAAATAATTTTAAAACCGTAGAAGACTGGCGTAGGGCGCGACAAAGTGCCCGCGATACCCTGCTTCGCGGGCACAGGGCAGGGTATTGGAAACACCACAAGCCATGCGGCTCGGAAGTGTATTGTGCGTCCAATCCGCCGCAAAGCAGATTATGGCGGATTGAGGAGGGATGAAGGTGAGTTTGGTTTTGGCATTAAAACCTCCTCAATCTCGCCCTACGGGGTCTTCGTTTCCCCCACGAAGAATTATTCGAGGGGTTGGAAGGTGAGGAGTTGGTCGCGGTAATATTCGTATTGATTTTGGTCAATCCGCCATTACGAGGTCAACACATGACGTGTAGGGCGAGATTGAGGAGGATAAACATTGGTGTTGAGGTTGTAATCACCCCTCCTCAATCCGCCATTTTAAGGTCAAGCCACCGGCGGATTGAGGGCATAATAAGATCGTTTAATTCAAGGTGCGAGGTGCCCTCAATCTCGCCCAAGCGGTCGATGAGGAGATAATGATGAGCTGGTTCAGAATTCACCCAAAAAACCGACAGGGTTTTTCCCCGAGCTGCCAAAATCCGGCCAATTTGAGATGGTTGAGCCAATCTCTTTCAAATGGGAGAAATAGATGATGACACGGTCTGCCTCAGGGGAAGGAGCATAGCCGACGTAGTTTCCCACGTAGATCTGCCCACCGCTTTGCCCTTTTTCTCTCAGGTAGATGATCACCTTCTCAACCTGTTCCAATTTGGCGAGGGGCGTTTTCCAGTTGCCGGTGCCGCCGTAACCTTCATCATCAAAGCCAAGCTTCTCGCCGCGGGTAAACACAACCACAGCTTTCTCTCCATGGGGAAGGACGTCTTTTGCTGTTGGAAAATTTTTCATGGGTAAGCTCCTGATTTTCTAAAGATATTGTCCGATGAGGAGGGCGAATGCGTGGGTATCGATCTCGGTCCAGGCCAGCATGGGTGCTCCCTCTCGGTTTTCTCAAGCTTGTCAGTCTTTGGGCGTACAATTTGATTATACCCCGTGTGGTTTCTAATCTGTCACATCGGGCTGCCTGCACCCAACCAGAATCTCACCCCCTCGAGCCGAGGAACGAGGCGAAGGTCGAAGATCCGTGTAGCGCAGCGAAAGGGAGAAGGGGGATTGAGGGGGTGGGTTTTTTCGGTTTGTGTTTACAGATAATTTTCTTTGGCTAAGATCGCAAGACCGTCCTCGACGGTGAAAATGGGGCAAGGGCACGATGCGAGCCTCTCTTGCGACACGTAGTGTACGATTTTGTAAGCAATCTAAATTGCCGGCGGAGCACGAGCCTTGTTTCAGAAGTCACACCGTCTTGGCAGGTTGAGAGTTTAGATTGCTTCGTTCCTCGCAATGACAGATTAAGTCGTAGGGCGGAATGCGCTTCCACCTGCCCTCGCTGCGAAGCAGCAAGGGTTGCGCACTCCGCCAGGTTTGGGCGTTCACAGGGGGCATGATGTGGACGTCTGGGAGCCCCCCTTGATTTTCGAGAAAGTGCAAAAATGACACAGCAAAAAACGTTGCACTTTTGCACTTTTGCACTTTCATTGCCCTTCAAAGACAGGTGCGCAACCTGTTCGAGCACCATGATCCGGAATGCGGTGGACCCCCTGCGGTTACCCGATAAATGAGCCGGATTGAACCCTTTCCGCTGCGCTTCTAGGGCAAGAGCGCAATCCGGCCTACACCTACGATACGCGGATCTTCGACCACCCCCTTTGATTCCCCCTCTGAAGAGGGGGTACAGGAAACCCCACTTAACTCGCGTTAATGGGTATAATATAGCGTCGTTGAAGCGTCCTCAATCCGCTTCTGTTAATTTGCCTGCTGGTTAAACCTGGCATTGAAAGGATTGTCCGAATTAATTATGAACAAAATCATTCGAGAAGCCCCGAATACCTTTGACCTGCCCTACCGCATCAAGCGGCTGGCTGACCTTGCCCACAACCTATGGTGGGTTGGCAATCCTGAAGCCGCCCGCATGTTCAAAGAAATTGACCAACTTACGTGGGAACAATCCACTCACAACCCGATCGTCTTCCTGAGGAAGGTTGAACGCCAGATCTTTGATGATCTGATTAAAGACCGCTATTTCCTCGAACGCTACGACAGGATCATGCGCGAGTTCGATGCCTATCTGTACAAGGACGACACCTGGTTCCAAAATACCTACCCCAATCTTACAGATGAGCAGATCGCTTACTTCTCGTTTGAATACGGACTGCACGAGTCCCTGATGGTTTATGCCGGCGGTCTGGGCGTGCTTTCGGGCGACCACCTTAAGGAAGCCAGTGATCTTGGCCTGCCGCTGGTGGCAGTCGGTTTTCTTTATACTTTTGGGTACTTCTCGCAAAAGATCAGTGAAGACGGCTGGCAGGAAGCCCGCAACATCGAGCTCAATTATAATGACCTGCCCCTGATCGCGCTCTACGACGAAGAACACAACCCGATCAAAATCTCGATTGAGCTGCCAGGTCGCAATCTTTACGCCCGCCTCTACGAGCTCAACATCGGGCGCAATAAGCTCGTCCTGATGCACACCAACATCCCCGAAAACAACCAGCAGGATCGCCAGCTTACGGACCGCCTGTACATCAGCGATCCCGAACTGCGCATCTCGCAGGAAATGCTGCTGGGCATCGGCGGGTTGCGCGCGCTCCAGCGCCTGGGCTACAAGCCATCTATTTTCCACATGAACGAAGGTCATTCCGCTTTCCTTACGCTCGAACGTGTCCGCCAGCTCATAAGCCAAGGTCAGACCCTGGAAGAAGCCAAGGAAAACGTCCGGAAGACCAGCGTTTTCACCACCCACACCCCCGTGCCTGCTGGTAATGATGAATTCCCCGCGTGGCTGATCGATAAGTATTTCTCCTCTTTCTGGGGCGATCTTGGACTAAACCGCGACCAATTTATGGACCTTGCCAAGGTAAAAACCGACTGGTCGGACGAAGTTTTCAGCATGCCAGTGCTTGCGCTGCGCCTCTCTGACTACCGCAACGGCGTCTCAAAGCTGCACGGCGAAGTCTCGCGTAAGATGTGGCAATACCTTTGGCCTGAAACGCCCGCAGAGGAAGTTCCGATCTCTTACATCACCAATGGTGTCCACACCGGCACATGGCTTGCCCGCCGGCTCGGCGTGCTCTACAACCGCTATCTGGGCCCTGATTGGAAGAACAACTTAGATGATCCTGCCATCTGGGAGAAGATCGAAAACATCCCCGACGATGATCTCTGGCGCGTGCGTCTGCACCTCAAACGAAAATTGATCAACTATATGGTTAGTCGCGCCCGCTACCAGTGGGAAAACACCAGCGTGCATCCAGTTCAGACGGTTGCCAGCGGTGTCTTGCTTGACCCAACCGCGCTCACAATTGGTTTTGCGCGTCGTTTTGCCACTTACAAACGCGCCAATTTACTCTTCCGGGATTACGACCGCCTGCTGCGGATTGTCACGAATGCCCGCAAGCCTGTCCAAATCGTTTTTGCCGGCAAAGCGCATCCGGCTGATGAACCCGGCAAACTCCTGATCCAGGAGGTCTACCGCAAAGTCAAAGACGCTCGCAATGGCGGACGCCTTGTATTCCTGGATGATTACGATATGGACATGGCACGCTACCTGGTGCAGGGCGTTGACATCTGGCTCAACACCCCTCGCCGCCCGCGTGAAGCCTCCGGCACCAGCGGCATGAAAGCTGCCATGAACGGCACACTCAACTTCTCGGTGCTGGATGGCTGGTGGGCTGAAGGTTACAACGGTCAAAACGGCTGGGCGATTGGTGATGACACGCACTACGATAACCTGGATCAGCAGGATGAGGCTGATGCCAACAGCTTATACGACACCCTCGAAGAAGAAATTGTGCCGCTCTACTACACCAAACGTTCAGCAGACGGCTTGCCTGGGGATTGGATTCAGCGGATCAAAGAGTGCATTCGCACGATCTCACCGCAATTCTCCATGACTCGCATGGTCAAAGAGTACGCAGACGATTTATATCTTCCTGCTCTGCTTTCAGCCAGAGGCGAGGAAACTCCAGAGGAATAGAGGAAAGAAATGCAATTGATTTTCACACCTACGGCCATCCTGACAGCGCTCCTGATTTTTTTGGTGCGGGTAGCATCGATTTCCATGGACACCCTGCGCTTCATGCTCACCATGCGCGGAAAACAGGGGGTTGCATGGGTGCTTGGCTTCATTGAGTCAATCCTCTTTGTGGTCACCATGGGAGCAGTGCTGAACGATCTCACGAATGTGCTCTACGTGGTTGGATATGCTGCCGGCTTTGCCACGGGCAATGTGGTTGGGATGGCAATCGAAAAGCGGCTTGCCATTGGTTTCTCTCATATCAAGATCATCACCAAGGAGCATGGTTTTGCTGTTGCTGAAGCCTTGCGACAAATGGATTATGCCGTGACAGAGATCCCAGCCCGCGGGAGGAACGGAGCAGTCTCACTTTGTGACCTGACCGTTCGGCGGAAAGACGTCCCTGCTGTTGAGAAATGCACTTTGGGAGTGGACCCCGCAGCATTCATCACCATTGAAGACATCACCCCCCTTCGCAGTGGTTATTGGGGCACTGGCTCTGTGCGGAGGTAAAAGTCTTGACTGATAATCCTAAAAAAGATGTTAATCAGGCCATCATTTTCGATTTGGATGGCCTGATTATTGAAACTGAAACAGTCTATTGCCAGATCTGGAAGCGTGAATTTGCCAGGGAGGGTCTGGCTTTTGACATGGCAGGATACCAAAACCTGGTCGGTGCCCATCATGTCGTGAACGGATACCGACCCCACGAAGAGTTGGCTGCTCACCTCAACAATGGTGTTACAGCCCGGGATTTGCGCCTTGCGGTGGAGCGTGAAGCTCTCCAGACCATCAAAAACGAAGAAGCCAAACCCGGTGTTATTCAGGTATTGGATCAAGCTGCCAAAAGGGGTTTATTGTTGGCAGTCGGCTCCAGTTCTGAACAGGATTGGGTCCATGGGCATTTGAAACGGCTGGGCATTTTCGATCGCTTTGACACAATTGTGACAGCAGACAACGTAGAAAACGCTAAACCAGAACCGGATATTTACCTGAAAGTGCTTGCGAACCTCAACGTTGCCCCGCAAAATGCGCTAGTCCTCGAAGATTCAAACAACGGCGTTGTGGCGTCCCATCGTGCCGGCATCCGCGTGATCGCAGTGCCCAATGAGGTTACTTTAGGTCAGGATTTCTCGCTAGCCACCGCCATCATTCCCAGCCTCGAAGATCTACACCTGGACGATTATTTCCCTGAGCCTCAAACGACGGCCTGAGCATCTTAAAGGAAGTGCGTCGTAGGGTTGAGACCAGCGTAGGGTTGAGGCCTGCCTCAACCAAGTTGGAGTAGAAGGCTAAGGGGGGAGGTTAATGCATACCTTGATTCCAGGGCACAACTGCTTTTCCTTGTAATGTTTGAAAAGAGGAAAAGGCAGGCCTTTTCCCTACATTGGTGTAAAAGTAAAAGGAGATGGAAAACCACCTCCTTTTGCTATTGAGGTTTGTGGATCTTACTGATTTCGGCGGGTAATGCGGTCAAACACAACTGCCAGCACAAGTACCGCGCCGCGGACGATGTACTGGATCGAAATGTCAATGTTCATCAAGTTCATTCCGCTGGTCAGCGACATCATTACCAGCGCACCGATGATCGAACCAGTGATCGTGCCCACGCCGCCAGCCGCGGATACACCGCCAACGAAGGCAGCCGCGATCGCGTCGGTCTCAAAACCCAAGCCGGCAGTTGTGGTTGCGGATCGCAAACGGGATGCGTACATGATACCCGAAAGAGATGAGAGCAAGCCCATCGCGGCAAAAACGATATAGGTAATCTTCGAAACACTGATACCGCTGAGTTCCGCAGCTTCAGGATTACCGCCTACAGCGTAAATGTGGCGCCCAAGTGGTGTTTTGGTGGTGATAAATTGGAAAACCGCCACTACCAGCAGCAAGATCACCAGGCTCCAAGAGATGCCGTTATAACCTGAAAGGATCCAGGAAATGTACCCGATCAATCCCGAAATCAGCACAAGTTGCGCAATGAACAGACCAAAACTGGGAACCTGGAAATTATACGAAAGTTTTGTTCGCCTGCTCTTGATGGCAGACAGAATGGACAGAATGATTCCAATCAATCCGATGATCAGGGTCAACTTATGCTTTCCGGGCAGAAATCCTCCCAGTGGCAAATCCGGGATATAACCATTGCCAATGGCATTAAAGACCGTATCCCTGATCACAATCGTACCAGTGCCCATGGTGACCAGCAGCAAGGCTCCTCTGAAGATCAGACCAGCAGCCATTGTGGAGACAAATGCCGGCACACCAAGTTTGGCAACTGGTGTGGCAGTCAGCATGCCTGCCAATATGCCCAGGATCATCACCGCAGGGATAACCGCGTAGATTGGCCAACCCCAGAATGTCAACGCGATCGCTGAGAACGCGCCCAGAAATCCAGCCAGATAACCAACTGAGAGCTCAATATGACGGATGACGATGATGAGGGTCATACCGACCGCCAGAACTGCAATATAGCCCATTTGGTTGATCAGGTTGCTGATATTCCTGGAGGAGATAAAGACACCGTCAGTTGTGATAGTAAAGAAGATCATGATAACGATCAGCGCAATAAACATAAAGTACTCGCTGATATTAGTTTTCATGATATCCAGCAGGCTCTTCGAAAGGTGTGCTTGATTTGATTTTACTTTTAGATCTTCCATTGACGTCTCCTAATAATCCACTGCCAGTGCCATGATGCCTTCCTGCGAAGCATCTTCAACAGGCATCTCACCGTTAATTTTCCCTGCAGACATGACATAAATACGGTCGCTCATGCCGAGGACCTCTGGTAGTTCGGATGAGATCATGATGATGCTCATTCCCTGCTCTACCAATGAATTCATGATCGTATAGATTTCATATTTAGCACCAACATCAATTCCGCGGGTAGGTTCATCCAGGATCATGATCCCGGGTTTTACAAACAACCATTTGCCCAACGACACTTTTTGCTGGTTCCCACCGCTCAGATTACGCACCTTTTGCTGAATGGTAGGTGTCTTGATATTGAGTTCTGAGCGGTACTTGTTTGCAATGAGGATCTCCTCATTTTCATTGATCACGCCGCCAGTAGTAATTTCCTTGAGGTTTGCCAGGCTGATATTGTGCTTAACATCGTCAATGAGGATCAAACCGTTGCCTTTGCGATCCTCGGTAACATACGCCATAGATGATTTGATCGCGTCATGAGGGCTGCGGAATTTCTGCTCTTTTCCGTGTATAAATACTTTTCCACTCAAACGATAGTGGTCCGGGTTGCCAAAAATACTTTTTGCCAGTTCCGTACGTCCGGATCCCATCAAACCGGCGATCCCAACAATCTCTCCGGCATGCACGCTGATGTTAACATTCTTAAGGATGTCCCTGCCGAGGGCATAGGAAAACGCGCTCCAGTCTTCAAGTCTGAGTACTTCCTCGCCAATGTTTACATTCTCCCGCTTCGGGAAAATGTTATCGATCGACCGACCAACCATGTGCTTGATCAGGACAGGTTCATTAACCTTGTCTGCTTCGACATCCAGAGTAGTGACGGTCTTACCGTCCCTTAAGACGGTAATGGTATCGGCAATCTCCATCACTTCGCGCAATTTGTGCGAGATGAGAATGCAGGTCACACCCTGTTCTTTCAGACCGCGAATCAGTTGCAGAAGGTTGTCGCTGTCGGTTTCATTCAGTGCAGCAGTGGGTTCATCCAGGATCAAAATCCTGACTTCTTTTTTCAAGGCTTTGGCAATTTCAACCAATTGTTGCTTGCCAACCCCGAGGTTCTTGATTTTTGTGAGAGGATTTACATCCAAACCCACCTTTTTTAAAATATCAATAGCCTGGGAAATCGACTCGTTCGAATCGATCACAATGCCATTGGTAACTTCGTTCCCCAGGAAAATATTTTCATAAACAGATAATTCCGGTATTAATGCCAGTTCCTGGTAGATAATCGCAATACCCGCGCGTTCACTATCGCGAATGCCGTTGAATTTTTGCAGTTCTCCTTCAACAAAAATATCACCGGTATAAGTGCCGAAGGCGTGCACTCCGCTCAGTACTTTCATCAGGGTAGATTTTCCTGCACCATTTTCCCCCACGAGGCAGTGCACTTCACCCTTACGTACGCTAAAGGTCACATTATCTAACGCCTTCACTCCAGGGAATTCCTTGGTAATGGATTTCATTTCAAGAATGGGTGTCTCCATTGGCGTCTCCTGCAAAACTACTTTGTATAAGAGCAGTGACTGGTTACCCAGTCACTGCTTCGATACTGCAAATTAAACTACTCTAAACCAGTGAAGTCGCTGGCCGGATAGTAACCGGAGTCGATGATAGCGGCTTTTACGTTGTCCTTGGTGACGGTGACCACAGCCGATGGCTTGGCAGGCACCTCAATGACATTGTTATTATAGGTGTGGGTTTGCGCAGGAGTCTTCCCGTCAAGGAAAGCAACTGCTGCTGCAATAGCATCAGCAACGAGGGTGCGAACATCCTTCAGCACGGTCATAGACTGCTTGCCATCGATGATGTACTGGACAGAGGCTTTTTCTGCATCCTGACCAGTGACATAGTACTTGGTTACATCGGTATCGGCGGCGAAAGCGTCAGCGATAGCGCGGGCGGTACCATCGTTCGGTGCGAGGATAAAGACTTCGCCCTTATCGGCGGCGGTAGCAGCGGTCAGGTTGGCTTCTGCCAGGTTCTTCGCCACATTGAAATCCCAGTTGGTCGTGATCTGACCGAGGATCTTACCCATTTCGTCACGAGTCAAAGTAGCTTTGTCTTGCAGGGCAACAGCTTCAGGTGAGTTCTTGATCACAAAGGTACCATCAGCGATCTTGGGCTGCAAAACGTTCCAGGCGCCCTCAAAGAAGAGGAAGGCGTTGTTGTCTGAGGAAGCACCAGCATACAGATACAGGGGCAGACCAGTTCCGGTAGCATTGTCCACAAGGTACTGTGCCTGGGCAGCGCCAACTGCCACGGAATCAAAGGTCACATAATAATCGACAGCATCGGTGTCAAGGATCAAGCGATCATAAGAGATCACTTTCACACCGGCGGCACGGGCAGCTTCAGCAGCGGCAGCGGCAGCAGTTCCGTCATGGGGGCAGATGATTAAAACTTTGATGCCCTTTGAAATCAGGGTTTCAACGTTTTGTTTCTCTTTAGCAGGATCGCCCTGGCTAAACAGAATTTCAACACCGTAGCCTTGCTCGGTCAGCGCGTCCTTGAAGCGGGTTTCGTCCTGAATCCAGCGGGGTTCGTCCTTGGTGGGGAGCACAATACCCACAGCCAGACCTTCGTCAGCTGATTGCTCGGCCTGTGGCGCACATGCACCCAGTACCATGCTCGCGATGATCAAAAGACCTGCGAGGGTAAACAAAAGTTTTGATTTTTTCATTTCTTCTCCTTAGATTATATTTTGGCTAATGCTGCTGATCCTAATACGATCAATCACAAATAAAAGAAAGTGGTTTTTAGTTTTGGATAGTAGCATTTCGCCCAGATTTTTGGAGCTTTTGACTCCAATAGCGATATTATAACTTATTTGCAAATTTTGGAGCAAGATATTCCTGACATGTAAAGATATTCCTGACACAAGATATTCCTGGTTTTTCAGGTGTATCCTTGTTTTACAATCCTTGTCTTAGAGAAAGAAAAACATTTTCTATGACTACTGTCGAACGAAACGTTTTTTCAATCAAGGAGAACAAGCAGCAACACCTCTTTTCCGAAGCGCAAAAGCCCTTTGGTATGATTTATAATCAAACCTACTGAATAGTACTCAAGGAGAGGCTTTATGGAACTCAATCCCTCAGAATTTTATTTCGGTCAAACTTACGACCTCGCCGCCAAAGCGGTTGTCCTCGATAAACTCACCTTCTACGACCCCAGCGATCTCACCACGCATGCCATGATCACCGGCATGACCGGCTCTGGCAAAACGGGTATGGGTATTATCCTGCTCGAAGAGGCCGCACTGCAGGGCATCCCCGCCATCCTGATCGATCCCAAAGGCGACCTCACCAACCACCTGCTGCATTTCCCCAACCTGCTGCCTTCCGACTTTGCTCCATGGGTGGACGAAGACATCGCCCGGCGTGAAGGCAAGACCGCAGAGCAAGCCGCCGCTGAAGCAGCCGGAAATTGGCAAAAAGGTCTTGAGCGTTCCGGCATCAACCAGGCACGGATGCAAAAACTTGCCACCAATGTAGATTACGCCATCTACAGCCCAGGTTCTGATTCGGGCTTCCCGGTAAGTATTCTTTCATCCCTGAAAGCCCCGTCTATTCCCTGGGAGGAAAATACGGAAATTCTGCGCGAAAACATCAGCAGCACTGCCACCGCTTTACTTGAGCTTGTCGGTTACAAAAACATCGACCCTGTGCGCTCTCGGGAACACATCCTGCTTTCCAACATCTTCGAGAACGCCTGGAGCCAAGGGCAGGATCTTGATCTTGAATCGCTGATCATGCAAGTGCAAACTCCCCCCTTTGAAAAATTAGGGGTCTTTCCAATTTCCAAGTTCTATCCTGAAAAGGATCGTTTTGAACTGGCGATGGCGCTCAATAATTTCATTGCCGCGCCTTCTTTCAAGAACTGGCTGCAAGGGCAAGCGCTCGACATCAACGCCTTCCTCTACTCACCCGATGGCAAACCGCGCCACAGCGTCTTCTATCTGGCACATCTAGCAGACCAAGAACGCATGTTCTTCATTACACTGCTCTACTCCGCCGTCGAGACCTGGATGCGCACACAGTCCGGCACAAGCAGCCTGCGCGCCCTGGTTTACTTCGATGAGATTATTGGCTATCTGCCGCCGGTTGCCAATCCACCCAGCAAGCCGATCATCCTGCGCCTGCTCAAGCAAGCCCGCGCCTTTGGCGTTGGTTTGGTGCTTGCCACGCAGAACCCCATCGATCTCGATTATAAAGCGCTCTCCAACACCGGCACCTGGATCATCGGCAAACTACAAACGGACCAAGACAAGCAACGTCTCTTGGATGGTCTGGCAACGGCGACGGGCTCCTTTGACCGCGCTTACTTCGACAGCGTCATATCCACCCTGGGTAAGCGCGTTTTCCTGCTGCACAACGTGCACGCCAAAGCTCCGGAAATCTTCACTACCCGCTGGGCGATGAATTACCTCCCTGGTCCCATCATGCGCACAAAACTGGCTGAGCTCAACCGCCTGGTTGGGGCAGATGTGCTGCAGGTCTCCAGCGCCGCCAACGGCAACGCGCCGATCAGTGTTGAGCAAGTCCTCGGAGGAGCCAAAAAGGACCTTCCTGGGAGCACCAATGAACCTGTTCTTTCCTCCAAAGCCAATGTTCTTTACCTGCCTGTCACGGTTAGCCTCAGTGAGGCGCTCAGATTGGCTGCAGAACGGGGTATCCCCTCCACTGCTGAACAACGCTACCACTACGAACCCGCCCTGGTGGGTCAGGCAAAGGTTTACTTTGCCAATCGCACTTATGGATTGGACCTGGAAAAGAAATTTTCCGTCAATCTTCCTGGCATCGAAGGGCGCGGGCTGGTGCGCTGGCTTGATTATCAACACGAGCCCATCGATTTGCTGGCAGCCGAATCCAGTCCCCTGCCAAACGCCACCTTTGGCGATTTACGTTACCCCTTTGACGACGAGAAGAACATTGCCAGCCTTTCCAAGGACTTCGAGGACTGGATCTTTCGCGATAATGGATTGACCCTCTTCACCAATGACAAGCTCAAACTCACCTCCAAACCCGGCGAAAGCCGCGAAGCGTTTGAAGCCCGCTGCATCAAAGCCAGCCAGGGAGGGCAGTCTGACGAAGTCGAGAAAATCGAACAGAAGTACGAGAAACTGCGCAAATCGATCGAATCCAAGAAAATGAAGGAAGAGATCGAACTTGATAAGGACCAAAAGATTCTCAACCAGCGCCGGATGGAAGAAGCCGGCACAGGTCTTTCGACGGTCGTCAGCCTTTTCTCCAGGCATAAAAAAAGCATCAACAGCTCGCTCACCAAACGCCGATTGACGTCCACCGCCAAGTCAAATGTGGAGGAATCTGAGCTGATGATTAAGGAATATAACAAGCAGCTTGCAGAATTGGATGAAAAATTGAAAGAGGAATTGGCTGCTTACCAGGAAAGCACGCAAGACATGGCTGGCACCATCCGCGAAGTCACCATCAACCCTTACAAAAAGGACATTGTGGAGGAGTTTTTTGGTTTAGGCTGGCTGCCCCACTATGCCTTCAAAGACGGCGAACGCTGGGTGTTGATCCCGGCTTACAGATAAAGCGCTACACACAAAAACCCCGCCGATAAGGTGGGTTTTTTGATTCTCAGTATTGGATTCGCATTTTGAAAAAAAGACGCGGTCTTGATGGTACGAACAGAAGAGTCAAGCAAAAGGATTGAGAGATGTTATTTCGACGATGATATGTTTTTTATCTGTCACATCCTGCCATATGGGTGTTGCGCACACTTTTTATCTCTGTCATTGCGAACCTCTTGCGATCTGTCATTGCGAACCTCTTAGGATCTGTCATTGCGAACCCCTTGCGATCTGTCATTGCGAACTTCTTGGGATCTGTCATTGCGAACCTCTTTTGTGAAGCAATCTAAACTCTTTGCCAACCAAAACGCTTGATGTAACAGGATCGCAACCAAATCCATGAAATGTTTGTGTAATTCGTATTTTCCTTAGCTTATCTACATTTTAGATTGCTTCGTTCCTACTCTGTACGCAAGCAGTCGCAATGACAGATTAGAAAAACGTGCGCAATCTTATTATTCTGTCATTTCGAACCTCTTGGGATCTGTCATTGCGAACCTCTTTTGTGAAGCAATCTAAATTGGTGGAATCTCAAGAACGCTTAAAGTGGCAGGATCACGGTTTTTCCTGGCGAAGCGGAATAGGCCAAAAGTTTGTGAACCGCTGAACGTCCTGCAGGCACACATCTTAGATTGCTTCGTTCCGACTCTGTACGCAAGCAGTCGCAATGACAGAAGAAATTAGGAATTTTACCAAGTCTATCCTTCGCAAAGCAGAAGAGGCAAAAGTGTGTGAACCGCCTAACGTCTTGTAGGCACACATTCTAGATTGCTTCGTTCCTACTCTGTACGCAAGCAGTCGCAATGACAGATTAAAAAACGTGCGCAATCTAATTATTCTGTCATTGCGAACCTCTTTTGTGAAGCAATCTAAACTCTTTGTAAACCAAAACGCTTAAGATGGCAAATCACGCTTTCTCAATTGATCAAACTTATCTGAACCTCTCGTACTAACTGCATGCACACATTTTAGATTGCTTCATTCCTCGCAATGAGAGAAGAGCCCAAAAGTGTGTGAACCGCTGAACGCCTTGTAGGCATACATTTTAGATTGCTTCGTTCCTACTCTGTACGCAAGCAGTCAAAATGACAGAAAAAAATTTGCGGAATTTCAGAAA
>ENA-OSEO01004133-OSEO01004133.1-sediment-metagenome-genome-assembly--contig:-NODE-4133-length-15785-cov-3.104787_pt1 | contig 15785 bp, 16 predicted proteins | sample MGYA00237883_ERZ534232 | MGnify/ENA metagenome assembly ERZ534232 | reverse complement strand
ATCCCGTTTCACCGCCAGTGCCAGCGCGATGCCGTCCATCACCGGCATCTTGATGTCGGTGAGCAGCAGGTCGAACGCGCCGTGCTCCTGGCCGATGATCTCCAGCGCCTCGGCGCCGTCGCACGCGGTCACGGTGTGATGGCCGTCCATGGCGATGGCGCGCGCCAAGGCCGACATCGCCTTCGAGCTGTTTCGTTTGCTCGACGTGCCCTTCTTCACGTTCCACGATGTCGATGCCGCGCCGGAAGGCGCGACGCTTGCCGAATCCGTCGCCAACCTCAATGCGATCGGCGACATCTTCGAGACAAAGATGGCTTCGGCGAAGGTGCGGCTGCTGTGGGGCACGGCGAACCTGTTCACGCATCGCCGCTACATGGCGGGAGCGGCGACCAATCCCGATCCTGACATCTTCACCTATGCCGCCGGCCAGGTCCGGGCTGCGCTCGAGGTGACGAACCGGCTCGGCGGACAGAACTATGTGCTGTGGGGCGGCCGCGAAGGCTACGAGACCCTGCTCAACACCGATCTCAAGCGCGAGCTCGACCAGCTCGGCCGCTTCGAACTCGGAGCATACTCGCAGTTGCTGCTGTTCGTGTTCATCACGTCAACGACCGCGGCGACGGCGCTCATCCAGTCCCGACAACTCGGGGTCTCCCGGCGAATGCTTTCCACACCCACGTCGATCGGGAGTATCCTGGCCGGTGAGGCGCTCGGCCGGTTCGTAGTCGCCTTGTTCCAGGGGTTGATCATCATCGGCGGCACGGCGCTGCTCTTCGGCGTGGACTGGGGTGATCCGGTGGGGGCGGGGGCGACGTTCACCTTGTTCGCACTCGGGGCATCCGGGGTCGGCATGCTCATGGGCGCCGTGTTCAAGAACGACCAGCAGGCGGGTGCGGTCGGCGTCATTCTCGGCATCGGGCTCGGGGCGCTCGGAGGAGCGATGGTGCCGCTCACAATCGTCGAGATCTTCTCGCCAACCATGTACCGGGTGGCGCACATCACGCCGCACGCCTGGGGGATCAGGGCGTTCGAGGAGCTGATCTTGCGCGGCGGGACGGTGGCCGACATCACGCTCGAACTTGCGGTGCTCGCGGGATTCGCGGTCGTGGTGCTCGCGCTCGGCACGTGGCGGCTGCGGGTCGCGCTCACTAAGTCCTAGTTTCGGCGCAGAGCCGTGATACCGTTGCCGCATGGACAGACCCGACTCATCGCCCACGCCCGCGTACGTCGCCACCTGCCCCAAAGGGGTCGAGTGGCTGCTTGCCGAGGAGCTGCGCGCACTTGGCGTTCCCGACGTGCGCGAGTCGCGCGCCGCGGTGACCTTCACCGGCGCGCTTGCGGTCGCGTACCGCGCGTGTCTGTGGTCGCGGCTGGCCAGCCGTGTACTGCTGGTGCTTGCCGAGTTCCCGGCATCAACCGCCGAGCAGCTCTACGACGGCGTTGTAGCCGTTCCCTGGGAGGAGCACGTAGATCCGCGCCGCACGATCGCGGTCGACGCGAACGGCACCACGAGCGGGCTGACCCACACCGGGTTTGCGGCGCGCAAAGTCAAAGACGCCCTTGTCGACCGGATCCGCGACACAACCGGCTCCCGCCCGTCGGTGGACCTGGACGCACCCGACGTCCGGCTGAACCTACGGCTGCGCCGCGAGACGGCGACGCTCTCACTCGACCTGTCGGGAGACCCGCTCCACCGTCGCGGCTACCGCGCGCCCGGCGAGCAGGGCGAAGCGCCTCTCAAGGAGAACCTTGCGGCCGCGATCCTGGTGCGCGCGGGCTGGCCCGAGATCGGTGCGGGCGGCGGGTCGCTCTTTGACCCCATGTGCGGCTCGGGCACGCTGCTGGTGGAAGGCGCGCTCATGGTCACTGACAGGGCACCTGGGCTGCTGCGCCAGCGCTGGGGCTTTGCCGGTTGGCTTGGCCACGACGAGCGCGTGTGGGACACCCTGATCGACGAGGCCGACGAGCGCGCGGAGCGCGGCGATGCCGCCCTTCCGGCCATCGCCGGCTCCGATATCGACCCGGGGGCGGTCGAGCTTGCCCGCGCCTGTCTTCGGCAGGCGGGATTCGGCGATCGCGTGTCTGTGGACGTGAGGGACATCGCGCACGCCGCGCCACCTGCCCATGCCGAGGCCGGGCTCGTGGTCACCAACCCTCCATACGGCGTGCGGGTCGGCGCCGGAGCTGACCTGGAGGCGGTGTACGCCACCCTCGGGGAGCGCCTGCTGTCCGAGTTCGACGGGTGGCGGGGCGCGATCTTCACCGCCGAGGAGCGTCTCGCGCGTGCGACCGGGCTGCGCTCGAGCGCGGCCCACACGCTGTACAACGGTGCGATTCCCGCGCGGGTCTACGTGTTCGACATCACGCCCGGGGCCGCGCGCAAGCCCGTTGAGCGCACCGCCGACCGGAGCGCGGAGCCTGCAGACGGCAGCGCGGAACCCGCTGGCGGGACCGCGCGATCTAGCGCGGTTTCGGCTTCGGCGCCCGGCGCCGAGATGTTCGCCAACCGGCTGCGCAAGAACGCCAAACACGTGGGGAAGTGGGCTCGTCGGCAGGGAATCACCTGCTACCGCGTCTACGATGCGGACCTGCCCGACTACGCGCTCGCCGTCGACTTGTACCGGGGAGCTGGGCCTGATGAAAGCAGGCTTCTGGCCCACGTGCAGGAGTACGCGCCGCCGTCCAGCGTTGACCCCGAGCTCGCCGAGCGCCGTCTCGAATCCGCAGTAGCGCTGACCGCCGAGGTCCTGGGCGTGGCGCACCAGGACGTGGCGGTCAAAGTGAGGCGGCGTCAGCGTGGCACCTCGCAGTACGAGCGACAGGCCACTCGCGGCGAGTTCGTCCAGGTGCAGGAGGCGGGGCTGCGCCTCTACGTCAATCTTCACGACTACCTGGACACAGGACTGTTCCTGGACCACCGCATCACGCGTTCTCGCGTGCGCGAGCTGGCTCACGGCGCGCGATTCCTGAACCTGTTCGCGTACACGGGAACCGCGAGCGTGCATGCGGCGGCGGGCGGCGCCACGCACACCACCACGGTGGACATGTCGGCGACCTACCTGGACTGGGCGCGCCGCAACATGGTGCTCAACGGCTACGAGGAGGGCGACGCGCACCGCTTCGTGCGCGCCGACGTCCTTGGCTGGCTTGCCGAGGAAACGTGGCGGCCGCAGACGGCCAAGCGCGGGCCGTTCGACCTCGTCTTCCTGGACCCGCCTTCGTTTTCGAACAGCAAGCGGATGGGCGGGCGGACCTTCGACGTGCAGCGCGACCACGTTGAGCTCATCCGCGAGACCGTAGAACTGCTCGCCGAGGGCGGGACGCTCGTGTTCTCGACGAATCTTCGGCGGTTCGAGCTGGACGCCCAGGCGTTCTCGGAGCTTGATGTAGCCGACATCACCGCCGAGACCATCCCCAAGGACTTCGAGCGTACGCCCCGGATACACAGCTGCTACGTGATCAGGAGGGGGCCGTCTCGCACGTGACGTGAGCGCGAGCGCACGAGAGTATAGTGTGTCCGGCGGCGAGAGGTTCTTCGGCCGTGCGAGATCGCACCGGCCGTAGGCAGATGCGGATGCGGGGTCGTGACGGGAATGCGCGGGGAGCCATCTGACTGGCGAGCGAGCACGCTGGCCGCGGCCGCGCGTGCTCGTGAGCTGGTGGCGCGTCACGGCAAGCTTGCGGCGGTCGTGGCTGTGGCGGTCGCCACGGTCGTCTTCGTGCCGCTGCGCGACCACCTCGGCCGTGAGCAGTGGGGATGGCCGTACCTTCTCGTCGTGGGGGCCATCGCCGGCACGGCAGGCATCGTGCCCGCACTGCTTGCCGCGGTGCTCGCCTTCTTCGCGTGGAACTTCTTCTTCTTCCCGCCGTACTACACGCTGTTCGTCGCCCAGAGCGGTGACTTGGTGCACCTGGGAGCGTTCCTGGTTGTCGCCGTTGCAGTCGGCTGGCAAACGGGCCGTTTGCGAGAGCGCGAGGAGGCGGCCACGCGCGAGGAGCAGCACGTCTCGGCGCTCAACCGCATGAGCGCTCGCCTTGTGTCCGAGGACTCCGAAGAGGCCATGGCACGCGCGGTGTCCGAGGAACTGGGCACGATCCTTCACGGCGCGCGAGCCGTAGTGTGGGTGCACAACAGCGACGGGGCGCTTGCGCCGCTACACACGCCGGACTCGGCCGAGCAGCCGTCACGATTGCGCAGGTACGCCCACGCCACTCACGACGAGGCCGGTGTGTGCCTGGCCCAAGGCGGCAAGCCGCGCCCGACCGTTGACGTCGCTGCCGCCTCGAGCGAGCGGCCGATGCCCGATCCAGGTTTGGAGACGGTCAGCGTAGTGGGCTACGCGCTGTGCGCGAGCGGGGAGGTAGAAGGGGTGTTGCAGGTGCTGCTTCCCGACGGTGCCGCTCCGGACGCTCACGACACCGCCACGCTCGCCTCGGCGGCGAACCTGGTCGCTGCATTCCTGAGGACCCGGCGGCTTTCGAGCGTTGCCATGCATGCCGCCGCCGAACGTGAAGCCGAGCGGCTACGCTCCGCGCTCGTCTCCTCGGTCTCCCACGAACTCAAGACGCCGCTCGCCTCAGTCACTGCGGCCATCACGGACCTCATGGACCCGGAGGTGGCACGAACACCCAAAGAGTACGTGGAGAACCTAGGAGGAATCGCCGAAGACCTCGATCGGCTCGACGGAGCGATCGCCGACCTTCTCGACGTCTCGCGGCTCGAGGCGCAGGCGTGGCGCCCGCGCCCGGAGAGCTACGATCTCGGCGAAGTCTTGGGCAGCGTGATCGCGCGCATGCCCCGCAGTGCCCAGGCGCGGATCGAACTCGACATCCCCGACGACCTGCCCACGGTCTACGTGGACTTCATCCAAGCGGCGCGAGCCATAGGACATGTCCTGCACAACGCGCTCGAGTACAGTGAGGACGCGGTCCGCATAAGCGGGAAGGCCAGCGCAGCACGGGTACTCGTGAGCGTAGAGGACCGTGGGCCTGGGATATCGGCCGAGGACCTGCCGTACGTTTCGTGGCCGGCTCGCTCAACTTCGCAACGCACTGGGCCGTGTGGCATGGCTGGCGCGGGGAGCTGGTCCGCAACATCGAGACGCGTAGCTTTGCCCTGACGCTTGCGGTCCTTAGCGTGGCGGCCGCGTGGGCCCTCGCCGACACCGGCATATACGGCGACTGGGTGGTCCTGTTCAGGAAAGGCTTCTACCAGCTTGTGTCGGCACACACGACCACCGGGTTCGGCACCATCTACTCGCGCGCGTTCGTGACGCAATGGGGCCCCGGAGCGATGTTGATCACGATGGCTGCGATGGCCATCGGCGCCTCCTCGTGCTCGACGGCGGGCGGCATCAAGGGACTGCGGGTGGGCCTGATCACGAAGTCGTTCCTCGGCGAGGTTCGTCGGACGATTTCGCCCGAGTCGTCCAGGATCACCGTGCGGTACCACCACATTAGGGACCAGGTCCTCGGCGAGCCCGTGACACGATCCGTCCTCACCATCGCGGTCATCTTCATCACGATGTATGCGGTTGTCGCCGCGGCGGGAGTGTTCGCGGGCTACCCGGTGGAGCAAGCGGTGTTCGAGGGCATATCCGCGGCTTCGAACTCCGGACTCTCGTGTGGGCTGCTCACCCCTTCCACCCCGGACCTGCTGAAGGGCGTGTACGTGCTTGCGATGTGGCTCGGCCGCATGGAGTTCATCGCAGTTCTTGCCCTCGCGGGTTGGGCATGGGCGGTGGTGAGAGGCCGATGAAGCTGCACGTGCGCCTTGCGCTCGTATGCCTGGTCGTCGCGCTTCCGGTGATCGGCACCGGTACTGCTTTCGGCGACACGCGCACGGCATCGAGCACCGAGCTGGTCGAGCACCCGGCCGAGTGGGACGGTGCCACGGTCACGTTCGAGGGTGAGGCGATCGGCGAGGCGATGGTGCGCGGTGGAGACGCGTGGATACACGTGAACGACGACGCGTACGCGCGGGATTCGATCGAGGCGGGGGCGGAACTCGCCGGGTACAACTCCGGCATGCCGGTTCACCTTCCCGCCGAGGAGGCCGACAAGATCGAGGAGTTCGGCTCGCACACCGTGCAAGGGGACCTCGTGCGGGTGGTAGGGGTGTTCCGGGCGGCAAGTCCTGAACACGGCGGCGAGATGCTGATCGAAGGCAGCAGCCTCGAGGTGGTCCGGGACGGATCGCCGATAGCCGACCCCCTCAAGCCGTGGAAGGTCTGGCTCGCAGCGCTTCTGGCTGCCGCATGCGCCGGCGTGTTTTACGCGCTGCGGCGGTTGACGCACTCCGCGTGATCGGGGCCGGCACCGTCCTAGCCTAGCTCCAGCGATTCGGGGAGTTCGCGATCGTCGGCCAGCCACTCCTCATCGAAGTCGCCTTCGGCTATGCGGTCAATCGGCATCTTGAGATACTTGCCGGACGCCTCCACGGCTACGGTGCCGTCTTCGAGCACGATTTCGCCGCTGCCCTCGAACAGGCGGCGTGAGTCCCGCACGATGCGCCCTACCGCACGAACCTCAGAGTCCAGCGGCACGGGGGCCCGGAACCGCACGGTCAGCTCAACGGTGACCCCCCACGCGTTCGGGTCGTCCATGCTCACCGCTCGCCCGATCGTCTCGTCCAAGATGGCCGAGGCGATGCCGCCGTGCAGGCGTCCTGGGTAGCCCTGGTGTTCCTCTCGAGGCTGGAACACGCCCGCGAGCTCGCCGGAGTCCAACTCGAAGAAGCGCGCCTTCAGTCCGGCGGGATTCTCGAGCCCGCACACGACGCACATGCGACTCACATTCTGGGCGGCTCGCACCTTGCGCTTCACGAGATGTCCCTCCTCCGGCCGAGATAGAGCATGCCGCCCACTCTGGCGGCGTTGAAAACGGGATCCATGATGCGACCGAACAGACCAAGCGCTCCGTGGTACTTCGCGCCCCAGCGGCCGGTGATGATGGAGATGGTCTCGAAGCCGCAGCGCGTGGTCAGCATCTCCAGCGTCGTGGGCTCGAAGTAGCTCACATGCTCCTCGATGACGCCCATCGGTGGGCGCGCGAACCATGCGATGCCGGTGGCACGGTACAGAAGAAAATGGGGCGCCCGGATCGAGGGGACCTCGACCAGGAGCAGCCCGCTCGGCTTCAGGTGCCGGTGTGCCACTTCGAGCGCTTCTGCCGGAGACGCGAAATGCTCAAGAGACTGGACGAAACTGATCACGTCGAAGGTGGCATCTTCAAACAGCTCACGGGCATACGGCGCTTGTGTGATGCGAAGGCCCGGGAGTTCGGCCGCGGCCTGGGCGGTCATGGCGCACGCTTCTACTCCGTACGCTTCGAAGCCGGCGTCAGCGCAACGGGTGAGCAACTGACCGTCGCCACACCCCACATCGAGCCAGCGTCCGGCGGGGACCACCGCGGCAGCGCGCGAGACCGTGTCGGCGAACAGCTCACCGAGCTCTGGGTGGATGAACGGCCCTGTGCGCTCGGCGAATCCTCGCGGGATCGCATTCTCGTAGTCCGTGACGACGGCCGCTTGATCGGGCGTGAGATGTCTCGCTACGAGCCCGCACGAGACGCACTCGTGGAGCACGACGCCGCCGTCGTACCAGATCTTGAATCGCGACGGCTCTGTCTCGCCACAGAGTCCGCACCGGCATTCGACCACGCGGCCTGCTCCTCTCGTGTGTCGCTGCGTACATCGGTACTGTATTGCAGTACGGCCCCCTGTAGTAGCATGGAGTTCCGCCAAGAGTGCGAACCGGCGTGGGGGCGTCGGGAGAGGGGGAGAGGTCACATGGACCGCAGTCTCGAACGCAAGCAGCGGCGACACTACGCCGACGGAGAGGCGATCTTCAAGCAAGGTGACACTGCTTCGGAGATGTACATCATCTACGAGGGCCAGGTGCAGATCTACCGCGACCAGGACGGGCACAAGACCGAGTTGGCAGTGCTTGGTCCTGACGAGTTCTTCGGCGAAATGGCGTTGTTCGACAGCCGGCCACGGTCGGCGAGCGCCATGGCGGTCGGTGATGTCGAGGTACGGGTGATAAGCGGGGCCGCGTTCGCCGACATGCAGGCCGATCCGGTCATCCGGCAACTGCTGACCACGCTGGCTGCACGGCTTCGTGCCATGGACGACGCCATCGAGAAGGTCATTGTGGAATCCGATGCCCGTCGCGAGTACATGAGCACGAAGCTGCTGCGACGCGAGTGGCTCACGTAGAGGCGGCCCTGTTCTGGTGCACGGTGTGATCGAGCGCTGCGCGGTCTTCAGTTCAGCGGGGCGACAGCTCGATGCCGCGCAGCTCGACTGCCCGGTCGGACGGCAGCACCGTGAGGGTGAACGGTCCGTACACCAACCCGTTCTCGATGATCGAGTTCACGGTACCGTCCGTGCTCTTGAGACGCGCCCAGTAGCCGAACTCCTCGACCACCACCCCGTCGTAATCGCCGGGCGCCATGTCCTCGTCCACGAGGTGTACCCCCGCGCCGAACACCTCTGGCGACGTCGCCGCCGCGCTGGTCTCGCCGTCGGCCTGTTCGGCGAGCTGCTGCGCGAGCGCCTCACGCTCGCGGTACAGCTTCCACATGCGGTCCTCGGCCTTGGAGACGGCGTCATTGAGGCTGGCGATCTCGTCTTGGGCGCGCGTCAGTTCCGCGCTTTCGTCGGGCAATGAGGCCAGGGTCACGAGTGCGCCGATGACCGCGCCCACCACAAGGGCGCTCACGATCGCGAATATGCGGATCCATAGCGCGCGCATCCGGCCCTGCGTTCGGTCCACCAGCATGACGTGGCAATCCTACCAGCGCATGCCCTTCGCGGCCACGGTGGATTCCTTCGGCCGAAGAAGGGTACGCTTCGCCAGAGGGGATCGGGCGAGGTGATTGGGCGGATGTTCCCACACGACAAACCGACCAGGTCGGCGGTCCTGCTCGTGCTTGCGGTTGCGGCGATCATGGTCGCGGGCATCGCGATCTCGTCGTACCAGCGCCAGCTCGGCATCGCAGAGGCGTCGAGCGGGTCGATCGCGGCGATCGCGGCAGTCGAGCGAGCAGTGCATCTCCTGGGCGAGGGCGACGATCTTCACGAGTACCAAGCGGCGATGCGCGTGGCTTTGGTCGCGCGCAGGCGTATGGTGCTGCTCAACCCGGTCGACACCGAGGTACGCGGAGAGCTTGACACCGCACTCGGATACCTCACCGCAGCGCGCGAGGCGTGGCTGGCTCGAGCCGACGGCGCGTGGGACCCGGTAACGTACGGAAGCGCCATGTACTGGAGAGCGCGTCTCGATGACCCGGCGTTTCTCGCCACCGCGGGATCGGTCGAGCTCGAAGAGGTCCTGCGTACCTGTGCCGAGGAGGCCGACGCTGCCGTCGGCGCGGCTCACGCAACCGCAGGCATCGCGCGTTCGGGACGCTAGTCTCAGGTCTCGTCGAGCGAGCTGCCCTTTTGCTCGCCGTCGCAGTTGCGAACGAAGCCGTGTGTGGTCGGTGCCTCGGGCAAGGGGTTGTCGATCACGAAGCGCAACAACTCGGCGTCCTTGTGCTCGACCGTGCCGTCGGCGTGCATGCCGATGCGCTCGGCGACCCGGATGGACGCGGCATTGGCGGGGTCGATGACCGAGATGATGCGCTCGAACCGCACGCGCTCGAAGCAGTACCCGAGGGCGGCCTGCGCGGCCTCGGTCGCGTAGCCGTTTCCCCACAGGTTGCGTCGCAGCGTCCAGCCCAATTCGATCTGGGGCGCGAACGTACAGCCTACACCGCAGAAACCGGCCAATTCGCCCGGCTCGTTCTTGAGTTCGAGAGCCCAGCGGCACCACCCACGTTCGCGCTGGATGCGAGCATACCTGCCGATGAACCGTGCGGCTTCCTCGGCAGATATCGGTTGGCCGCCGGTGATGAAGCGCCCGACATCGGGGTCGTCGAACAGGGCCACCATCGCAGGCACATCGGACGGGGTCCATGCTCGCAGGTTGAGGCGCGCGCTGTCTAAGACGACTGGTCCCATGACAGGATAGTACCCAGGTCGCGGGGGTGGAGCGGCGGTGGAGCGGGGCAGGTCCGGCACGCACGGACGTCGCGGACGAAGACGAGCACGACGGCGTAGCGCTACAGTGAGCGCATGACCCGACTATTCATCGATGCCGACGCGTGTCCGGTTACCCGCGAGGCGATCGCGCTGGCGCGTGAGCGCGGCGTGCCCGTGACGCTGGTCGGCAACGAGACGCAGAACTTCGACCGGCACACTCGGCGGTCGGGTGTGGACGCCGTGCAGGTCGGCGCCGGTCGCGATGCAGCCGACTTCGCCATCGTGGAGCGGCTGGAGCCCGGGGACGTGGTGGTCACGCAAGACACGGGCCTGGCTGCGATGGTGCTTGGTCGGGGCGCTGCCGCGATCAGCCCACGTGGCCGAGAGTTCTCCCTGGCCACCATAGACATGGAGCTCGCAGTGCGGCACGCGGAGCAGCGACACCGCCGTGCAGGCGGGCGCACACGGGGTCCGTCCCCGTTCGATGACGACGATCGCGAGCGTTTCGCAACGACGCTGCGGCGCTCCCTCGACGCGGCTGTGCGCAGGCCGTAGGCGTTCTGGCGGCCGGAGCGGGTACGTACCTTCAAAGGAGGTGTGCGCCCGTGTTCCATCCGCCGAAGAACCCACGGTTTGCCCGTTGGGCACGAGATGTGGCCCCGTGCGATTCGACACTCCGGCGATGGGCATAGTGAGCTTGCGGAGATCGTCTCGACGAGTCGAAGGTGCCACATGGCTGAGACGGACGAGTACGGCACGGTCGCCCAGGTCCTTGAGGACTTGCACGAACTGTCTACCTTCAACCACCTCGTGCGGCGATCGGGGCTTGTCGTCACGCTGGACGGCGACGGGCCGTTCACCGTGTTCGCGCCCACGAACGCGGCGTTCGACAGGCTCCCCGAACGTGCGATCGGCGCGGTCGTGAACGAGTCCGGCAGACTAGAGCGCGTGATGGCGTATCACGTCGCGACGGGACGCTACACCGCCGACGACCTTGCCGACGGCGCGGAGCTGCCCACGCTGTCAGGCCTCACACTGAGCGTGATTCTGGCGGAGCCAGGCCCGTGGGTAGGTGGTTCCCGCGTGGTGCGCAAGGACATCGGCGCGGGTAATGGTGTCGTGCATCTGTTGGATGCAGTCATGTTCCCTGAGTGGAAGGACGACCGGTGACAGCCGAGGACAAGCGTTTCACCCGACTTCGGATTTACAACGCGGTGATGGGATTGTTCCACGCGGGTCAAGGTGCGGCAGTCGCGGCCTTGTCCAACGACTTCAAACTGCCCGTTACTGCGAGCTTCTTGCAGGGCCCGCCGGGCACGCCCCCCGGGCCGCCCGAGACGTTGTTCGAGGTCCCTTTGGGATACGCCATCGCGGCCTTCCTGTTCATGTCTGCAGCGGCCCACTGGATCTTGGTGTTGCCGGGCGTGTTCGACTGGTATGTGCGCAATCTCAAGCGGGACCGCAACTATGCCCGGTGGATCGAGTACTCGTTCAGCTCTTCGCTCATGGTCGCGCTCATCGCGCTGTTGCCGGGCGTGTTCGACGTGGCCGCTCTGATCGCGATCTTCGGCGTGAACGCGTCGATGATCCTGTTCGGCTTGCTCATGGAGCATTACGAACAACCCGGCACGCCCGACTGGTTGTCGTATCTGTTCGGGTGCCTGATGGGAGCCGTGCCCTGGCTCGCTATCGGCATCTACATCTGGAGTCCGGGATCGGCTGCCGAGCCGCCGACGTTCGTGTACTGGATCTTCTTCTCGATGTTCGTGTTCTTCAACAGCTTCGCGATCAACATGATCTTGCAGTACAAGAAGATAGGGCCGTGGCGCGAGTACCTCTTCGGCGAGGCAACGTACGTGTTCCTGAGTCTTACGGCGAAATCGCTGCTCGCGTGGCTCGTGTTCGCGAACACGCTCGTGCCGGCGTGAAGTGCTCTCGAGGCAATCTCAGGTCACTCCAAGGAGGTAATCATGGCACATGGTAAGCGGCTTACCACCGGCTTCGGAAAGCCGGTCGACGACGATCAGAACTCCACCACAGCTGGTCCACGGGGACCCGTGCTGATGCAGGACGTTCATCTGCTCGAGAAGCTCGGGCACTTCGATCGCGAGCGGATCCCCGAGCGGGTCGTCCACGCGAAAGGGGCGGGAGCCCACGGCTACTTCGAGGTCACTGCCGATGTCACGAAGTACACGAAGGCAGCCTTTCTGTCTGAGGTCGGCAAGAAGACCGATGTCTTCGTTCGTTTCTCGACGGTCGGTGGAGAGAAGGGTTCCGCTGACGCAGAGCGTGATCCGCGCGGCTTCGCGGTCAAGTTCTACACTGAGGAGGGCAACTACGACATGACGGGCAACAACACGCCCGTCTTCTTTATCCGAGACCCGCTCAAGTTCGCCGACTTCATCCACACGCAGAAGCGCCACCCACAGACGAACCTGAAAGACCCGGACATGTTCTGGGATTTCCTCTCACTGACGCCGGAATCGGTCCACCAGGTCACAGTGCTGTTCTCGGATCGCGGCACTCCGGCCACCCACCGTCATATGAACGGCTACAGCAGTCACGCCTACGTGTGGAGCAACGTCGCCGGGGAGCAGTTCTACGTGCAATACCACTTCAAGACCGACCAGGGCATCAAGAACCTCACCGCCGCCGAAGCGGATGCCATGAAGTCGAGCGATCCCGATCACGCCACACGAGACCTGTTCGATGCAATCGAGCGCGGCGACTTTCCCAGTTGGACGTTGGAGATGCAGATCATGCCGGTCGCCGAGGCCGAAGACTACCGCTTCGACGTCTTTGACATCACGAAGGTGTGGCCGCACGCGGACTACCCGCCGATGGTCATCGGCAAGCTCGTGCTGGACAGGAATCCGGAGAACTACTTCGCCGAGGTCGAGCAGGCGGCCTTCAACCCGAGCAACTTCGTGCCCGGCATCGGTCCCTCCAACGACAAGATGCTTCAGGCACGCCTGTTCAGCTACCACGATACGCACCTACACCGTCTTGGTCCGAACTACCACCTGCTGCCCGTCAACGCGCCGAAGAACGCGCCGATGAGCAGTTACCAGCGAGACGGTGCCATGCGATTCGACGACAACGGTGGGCTTGGCCCCAACTACTGGCCCAACAGCATGGGTGGCCCCGCTCCCGATCCGAGCGTTGCCGATCCGGGAATGCCGGTCGAAGGCGCTGTGGGGCGTACCGAGTACCCCCACCCAAACGATGACTTTGTCCAGCCTCGCGCCCTGTTCCGCGACGTGATGACCGATGAGGACCGCGACCACCTAGTGGGCAACATCGTCGGCCACCTCGTTAAAGCGCAAGAGCGGATCAAGTTGCGGCAGTGTGCCGTCTTCTACAAGGTGGATCCTGAGTACGGCACCCGGGTGGCCGAGGGCGTTGGAGTCGATGTCGCCGAGGTCCAGCGTCTTGCGGAGATGTCGGACACCGAGCGCGCCGAGGCGACCGCATAGCCCTCGGCTCGGTCCTCGGCCACCAAGGAGCCGGGCCCTAGGGACCCGGCTCCTTGGTGAGCTTCGTTGGTATCTTTGCCCAGCGAACGCCGCTCGCGGGAAACGTCCGGCGCTACTGCGTGTGCTTGTCCTTGCCCACCAGCGATTTCAGTGTCGAGGACATCAGGTCCATGAGCGCGGCGAAGAACTGTTCGAACGAGCCGATCTCATCTGACGTGCCGTCCGGCTCGAAGTGGGCGTCGAAATCCCCTCCGGCCACGCGGATGGACAGGTCCTGGATGCTGGCGACCGTGCGAGCGAGGCGCCTGAACACGAGCGCGTCGATCATCCACCCGATCAGCAGCGTGGCTACGAACAACGTCAGACCGATGACGACGAGCGTGCGCACCATCGTCGAGCGTGCTGCGTCGGCCTGCACAGAGATGTCTTCGATGCTGTAGATGACACCCACCGGCTCGTTTGAGGAGCCGTACACCGGGAAGACACCGTGCGAACGGCTCTTGGAGTCGTCGCTCCAGCGCACGCCCCAGTAGTCGCCCTCGCCGGTCAGGTTCGAGTGGCACATCTCCGAGCAGGCACCATTCTCGACACCGATGGTCTTGCCCGCCTCCGGCACGGAATCCGCTCCCAGCGAGAACTGCATGTCCTCGGCGAGTGCCTCGTCGGTGGCGTACAGCAACGCGTACGTGTCACGCTCGTCCCAGTTCGGCGCCTCTCCGAGTGTTTCTCTCGCGCTCTCGAACTCGCCGGCTTCCGTGACGGCCTTGTCGACCAAGAACCCGTACGTGGCCCCGGTAACGTCCGACATCCCGGACAGCACGCGCTGCACTTCCTCGGGCTGTGCGAGCGGGTCTATCGCCTCGCCCGGTCCCTTGATCTGCTCCCAGGCAGCTGCTCCACCCTGCACGTTCTCGGCGACCGTCGCGTCGATCTGGTCGACGTAGGACTGGTGCAGGTAGACCATCACCACCACGGCACCAATCAAGTTGACGAGCACCACTCCCGCGAGGATCCTCGAACGGATCGACAGGTTCTTCATCGGTTCCCCTCCTCGGCCTTACTTGTTCGCCCAGCTGTTCGATACATCGTGACAGGTCAGACAGACCTGGTCATCACCTTGACTCGTCGGCGCGTCTGTCGCCGGATCGGACTCGCCGTCTCGCGGGCACACCGGCTCGGGCTGTGCGTCCTCCTCCGGCTCGTCGCCGGACTCGTCACCCGAGTCGCCGGCGGGTGTCCCGGTCGTCTCGACCGTCGGTGCCTCGGCCGTCGGCGTTTCGTCGTCGGCGGCCGGTACGTCCCGCTCCGGTTCGATGGTAACAGTGGTCGTCACAGACTCGACCAGCTCGACCACGGTGTCTTCGGCCTTGGGGCGCGCAGCGTGCGGCACGGGCGTACCCACACCCTCGACACTTGCCGATGAGCCCGCAGGCAGCACGCACACGGGGGTCGGCGGCGCGACAGCATCGGGCCCGTCCGACCCACTCACACTCGAGTGGCACGAGATGCAGCGCCGGTCGCCGTTCGCGATCGCGCTGGTGACCGCCGGCAGACTCGCATACGTTCCGGTGCCCGGATCGGCCGAGTCGGCGTGGCACACGCGGCATGTGCTGCCAGCGCTGCCTTCCATCGAACCTCCGACCCATCGGGTGCGGTGCTCGGTCTGCAGGTCGCTTGCGTGACAGGCGCCCAAGCAGCCCTCGTTCGCGCCGGGACCGTACAAGATCCCGCCAACCGTCCCGGTCATGGAGGCCGAGTGGTCGACGAAATGCTCATCGCGCGTGAACGACAGGTGGCAGCTCTGGCTCCCGGCGTTGCCGCCACAGCTCATGTACGTCGGCCCGCCGACAACATGACATTCGGGGTTGTAGCAGTGGTACGTCGTGTGCAGCTCGCGCACGTCGGTGGACGGGTGACAGCCCACGTCGGCGCAGAAGCCGGGTGTGGGTGTGCCATCAGCCGCCAGTTCGATGGCTATGTGGGCCGTGTCGTAGTCAGGATGCGTGTCGTGGCCGACGTGGCAGGCCGGATCGCCCTCCGAGCCGCCGCACGTCATGTAGGTGGGCCCGCCCTCGCTGTGGCAGCCCGAGATGTAGCATGCTCCGCCCTCGACCTCGGCGTGCACCTCGCGCACGTCGGCGCTTGTGTGGCAGCCCGGCTTGGCGCAGCCGCCCGGCCCGGCCACGCCGGCGTAGTTTATCTCGGTGGCTATGTGGGCCGTGTCGTAGTCAGGATGCGTGTCGTGGCCGACGTGGCAGGCCGGATCGCCCTCCGAGCCGCCG
>ENA-OSEO01004132-OSEO01004132.1-sediment-metagenome-genome-assembly--contig:-NODE-4132-length-15785-cov-3.837535_pt1 | contig 15785 bp, 12 predicted proteins | sample MGYA00237883_ERZ534232 | MGnify/ENA metagenome assembly ERZ534232 | reverse complement strand
GTGTGCTGTCCGCCGACATCCCAGAAAGAGCCGGCCGCAACGTGGGTGGGGGCGATCCGTCCCGTCACCCAGGAATCGCTGCGGCCGGCCCCCTTTGTCAAGGGCACCGAGTGGCGTTCTCCTACTGCCGGTGATCCATGATGTCGCCGCTCGTGACGATCCCCACACTGGCAAACAGATCGTCCTCCGTGCGCCACGCGAAGTCTCCGCCCAGAGGCTCGATCCCGAGCGAAAACCAGTCGGACCAGCCAGGATACTCCGCCGTGTTGTAGCCCGGCGTGCAATTGTCGTGCATGAAAACGGATATTTGCACATCCCCATGGATCGGGTGATGCGCGTAGAAGATGAAGGATTGACCCGGTTTGACGTCTTCCGGTCGGTACGCATCGTAGGACACCGAGGCAACCCAGTCATCCTGAATGAGCAGAGGTCCGCCCCAGAACTCCCGCAACTTCACGCCATCCACACGAATGACAGCCTGGGGTGACTTCCCATTCGGATCGATGCTGATCGAAAACAGGCCGACGTCCTCGTCCGAAGCGAACCACTCGACACCCGAATTCGGGTCCGCAACATAGTAGTGTTCGTAAACGCCGTCGCCCGTCACCTTGAAAGGCACAGAGTCATTCTCCTGGAGTCGGTGATCCAGGATGTCGCCGCTGGTGACGATCCCCACACTGACAAACAGATCGTCCTCGGTGTACGGCGTGAAGTCTCCGCCCAGAGGCTCGATCCCGAGCGAAAACCAGTCGGACCAGTTACGATCCTTCGAGGCGGAGCGGCAGGCGCTGGCGCTTCTCAATCATCCGAACATCGCCCGCGTCCATCACGCCGGGACTACCGAGGGGGGCCGGCCCTATTTCGTCATGGAACTCGTGACGGGCGTACCCATCACCGAGCACTGCGATCGGCACAAGCTGACCATCGAGGAGCGGCTGTATCTGTTCCTGCAGGTCTGCGACGCGGTGCAGCACGCGCATCACAAGGGGATCATCCATCGGGACCTCAAGCCCTCGAACATCCTGGTGTCTCTCTCGGAGGACCGGGCGGTCCCCAAGATCATCGACTTTGGCATTGCCAAGGCCCTGACCCAGCCCCTGACGGAGCGGACCCTGTATACCGAGCAAGGCCAGTTTGTCGGGACGCCGGAGTACATGAGTCCCGAGCAGGCCGAACCGACCGCCCAGGGCGTTGACACGCGAACTGATGTCTATTCGCTGGGCGTGATCCTGTACGAACTGCTGACCGGGGTACTCCCCTTCGATGCCGAGAGATTCCGGGAGGGAGGGCCTGAGCACATCCGACGCATCATCCGTGAGGAAGATCCTAAGACGCCCAGCACACGCCTGAACAGGATTCCTGGAGAAACGTCGACCAAGGTCGCGACCCAGCGTCGCACGGATGTCCGAAGCCTGGGGCGAAGACTGCGTGGGGACCTGGATTGGCTCACGCTGAAAGCGATGGCCAAGGAACCGGACAGGCGGTACGCCACCGCGCATGCCCTGGCCGAGGACATTCAGCGGCATCTCCATGATGAGCCGGTCACAGCAGGGTCACCCGGCGTAGTGTACCGCACACGGAAGTTCCTGTATCGACACAGGCGAAAGCTGGCGGCCGCGTTCGGTTTCGTGGTTTTTGTCACAGGGCTCATGATCAGCCTTGCCGTACTACGAACGGGCTTGCGCCAATCACGAAACGCACAAATCATCAGGCATGAAAACACGCTGTCCGAGGCTACGGCACTGGGTGAGCAGGGCAAGTATGAAGAGGCTCTGTCTGCCGTGGAGACGATCCTGGACAGCGCGCCTCTGGGGCGCCGGGCGCATCTGCTTCACGCCCGTCTTCATCGGCGAGAACTCCGAGGAAACCAACCGCGAATGGGACGGTCGCCTCGACGACGTCCGCCTCTACAGCTACGCCCTGAGCGCCGCAGAGATCAGAACCCTGTACGAATCCTCCAGTTTCCAGCGGACCACGGCCCACGAGTCACGGGCCACAAGCCACAGCAGGCGTGATCCGTAACCGGGGATCCGTGGCTCGTAGGGGCAGGCCCCCGTGCCTGCCCTCTTGCATCTTCCGTTATTGCCGCAGAGCCCGCGGAGTACGCAGGCACACGTAGGGTGTGCCATGCACACCGAAAGGCTTGTCATTCCCGCGAAAGCGGGAATCCGGAATTCTGTTTTGAACCACGGAGGTCGCAGAGCCCACGGAGACGGGAATCGGGAAGGAGTCTCAACCACGGAGATTCAAGCGGTGCCGCAGAAAGGGCGCCAGCGGTAGGGTGGGCTCCGCCCACCGCTCTGCTATGTTCCTCTCAATGATATGCCGCCCGGATGACGATATACCCCTTGAGCGGCATGGGTATGCGCGCCGCCAGAGGGATATGCCCAGGAGCACAATGTCATGACTCTACCGGCGGAAGTGGCAAGACTGATCGAGATGTTCGAGCAGAACCGCGAGGACTACCTCCAGGGGCGCTACAGCGAGACCCAGTTGCGGCGCGAGTACATCGACCCCTTCTTCAAGGCCCTCGGCTGGGATGTGGACAATACGCAGGGCTGGGCCGAGGCGTACAAAGAGGTCATCCACGAGGACGCCATCCGCATCGGCCAGCACGTCAAGGCCCCCGATTACTGCTTCCGCATCGGTGGGGCCCGCAAGTTCTTCGTCGAGGCCAAGGCCCCCACGGTCAACCTCAAGGACAACGTCGAGCCGGCGTATCAGGTCCGGCGCTATGCCTGGTCGGCCAAGCTGCCCCTTTCCATCCTGACGGACTTCGAGGAATTCGCGGTCTACGACTGCCGGGTCCGGCCGAGCCCCTCGGACCAAGCCGCCAAAGGCCGCGTGAAGTACCTGCGGTACACGGACTACGCGGAGCACTGGGATGAAATCGCGTCGATCTTCTCCCGCGAAGCCGTTCTGAAGGGCTCCTTCGACAAGTATGCGGCTTCCGAGAAGCGCAAGCGTGGCACGGCGGAGGTGGACGCTGCCTTTCTCGCGGAGATCGAGGACTGGCGCGACAAACTCGCCCGCAATATCGCTCTGCGCAATGCCGAGTTGAGCAATCGCCAGCTCAACTACGCCGTGCAGATCACCATCGACCGGATCATCTTCCTGCGAATCTGCGAGGACCGCGGCATCGAGCGGTATGGCGAACTCATGGGCCTCATCAACGGCGCGGATGTCTACCCACGTCTAATGGCTCTCTTCCGCAAGGCCGACGACCGCTACAACTCCGGCCTCTTCCACTTCCAGCGCGAGAAGGACCGGCACGAGGGGCCCGACGAGCTGACGCCGGAACTGGTCATCGACGACAAGCCCCTCAAGGAGATCATCCGCTCGCTCTACTATCCGGACAGCCCGTACGAGTTCTCCGTCCTGCCCGCCGAGATTCTCGGCCAGGTCTACGAGCAGTTCCTCGGCAAGGTAATCGTCCTGACCGCCGGCCACCATGCAAAGGTCGAGGACAAGCCCGAGGTCAAGAAGGCCGGCGGCGTCTTCTACACCCCGAGTTATATCGTGGACTACATCGTCAAGCAGACGGTCGGCAAACTGCTCGAAGGGGCCTCCGTCACGCGGTACAAAACCAAGGCGCCCAAGCTCGACCGCCCGCTCCGCGTGCTCGATCCCGCCTGCGGCTCGGGCTCGTTCCTGCTCGGCGCGTACCAACTGCTCCTGGACTGGTACCTCGACTACTACCAGAAGAACGATCCGCAGGCCTGGGCGGCGGTCCGGGAAGCCCCGATCTGCCCGTCCGTCGGCCAGGGCTGGAAGCTCACCACGCAGGAGCGAAAGCGAATCCTCCTCGAACACGTCTATGGCGTCGATATCGACACGCAGGCGGTGGAAGTCACGAAGCTCTCCCTGCTGCTCAAGGTCCTCGAAGGGGAGAAGAACCTCGTCCTGTTCCACAACGAGCGGGCCCTCCCCGACCTCTCCGACAACATCAAGTGCGGCAACTCCCTCATCGGCCCCGACTTCTACAAAGGTCAGCAACTGGGCATGTTCGATGAGGAAGAACGCTTCCGAATCAACGCCTTTGATTGGCGCAATGAGTTTCCCGATACATTCCGTCATGGCGGTTTTGATGCTGTCATCGGAAACCCACCCTACATTCGCATTCAGACCCTGAAAGACACACAGCCTGAATCGATTCCGTACTTCGGTGCCCACTACTCTGCGGCCTCCAAGGGCAACTACGACATCTACGTTGCCTTCGTGGAGCAGGCTTTGGGACTGCTGAACCATAAAGGAAGATTAGGTTACATCCTCCCACACAAGTTCTTCAACGCGCAATATGGCGAGCCTCTCCGTAGGCTCATTGCTGATGGCGGCTTCCTTTCCCATGTGGTTCACTTTGGCGATTGCCAGGTCTTCGTGGGGGCTACGACTTATACGTGCCTCCTATTCTTACAGAAGCTAGCCATCAATGAGTGTCATTTCGTCAAAGTGGATAACGTGAACGCATGGCTCACGATGGGGGACATGGTTGAGGGTCTCATCCCCGCTCGTAGAATCACTTCAGCGGAGTGGAATTTTGCGGTTGGGCGCGGCACAAAGCTATTCGAACGTTTGGCCGAACTACCGCTGAAGTTGGCCGAGGTCGCGGATATCTTTGTGGGGCTCCAGACCAGCGCGGATGACATATTCATCATGGATTTTGTTGAGGAGACATCTCGAACCGTGACTCTCATGTCGAGATCCCTCGATAGACGATGGATATTCGAGAAGAACCTGTTGTTTCCCCTTGTTAGCGGGACAGACGTCAAACGATACAACGCCTTGCCTGAACGGCAGTACATTCTCTTTCCATACGAGGTTAAGGGCCACCATGTTGAGCTCATCGACTTCAGGGCTATTTCGAAAGATTACCCCAAGACGGCTGCATACCTGCAGGAGAACAGGAAGGGTTTGGAGGACCGCGAAAAAGGAAGAGCCAGAGGTCCGCGTTGGTATGGTTACATCTATCTCAAGAACATGGCGCGCCAAGCCACGCGGAAGCTCTGTGTACCACGGCTTGTGGAGAAACTGTGTGCGACCTATGATGCCCACGGCAACCACTTCCTCGACAATGTTGATGTCGGCGGGATCACATTGAGCCCAACATATGCCCACTACGAGCTTGCATACCTGCTTGGGTTGCTCAACTCGAGTCTGTTGCGTTGGTATTTCCCGTTTGTTAGTGCACCGTTTCGTGGCGGATGGCGGTCGGCAAACAAACAATTTCTGTCCCAGTTGCCGATTCGCATGATAGAGTTCTCCAATAGAACCGACGTAACCCACTACCGGCGAGTGATTGAACTCGTTGAGGGTATTCTTCGATTGCATGAAGGTCTGGCATCAGCCAGAACTCCTGGCGAGAAGAGCTCACTTGAGCGACAGATCACGGCGACGGACCGGGAGATTGACCGGCTAGTGTATCAGTTGTACGGCCTGACGGAGGAGGAGATCCGGATCGTCGAAGAAGCGGGCGGATGACACGCCCGTCCGTTCCGATGGAACTAAAGGTTCCAGGTACATTTGTCTCGACCTTCCCCGTGGCGGGAAGAGGAGTGGTGGGCGGAGCCCACCCTACCGCTGGCGCCTCTCCCGCGTTTCCACCACGAACCCTTGTCAGGCGTCATCGTTTCTTGGTGGTCTTCTTGTCCCGGCGGGGTTCCATCGAAAACCGGTGGGGATCGCCGTCCTCCTGCTCCGGCACGCGCCCCCGAACATGGTTGCATGTAGATCATGCAGCGTTACAATGGGGAGCAAGGCAAGGGCGACAGCGGTAGGGTGTGCTCGGCACACCATTCTTCTAAAGGTTCCAGGTACATTTGTCTCGACCTTCCCCATGGCGGGAAGAGGAGCGGTGGGCCGAGCCCACCCTGCCGCTGTCGCCGAATCCGAATCCCGCCGCAGACCGGTACCGGCCTCCACTTCCTTCGCCTGTGGCTTCCCGACGACCGAAACCTTGGCACGACCGCTTGCCGAACGCTGTTTACAGCCGACAGGCACCCTGTGGCCGCGAGGTTGCCTTGGGTGTATAATGGGGTCAAGTCAGGGCGACAGCGGTAGGGTGTGCTCGGCACACCATTCTTCAAGACCCTGTGCGGGACCAACACTTATGTCGAATTACCGGCGGACCTTTCTGGAGGGCGGGACGTTCTTCTTCACCCTGGTGACACAGCGCCGGCGGCGGATCTTCGCGAATGAGCTGGCCCGGCGGTGTCTGGGAGATGCGATCCGTGCGGTGCAAGCGGAACTGCCGTTCGAGATGCTGGCCGTCGTTCTGCTACCCGATCATCTGCACTGCATCTGGACCTTGCCTGACGAGGATGACGATTACCCCTCCCGTTGGGCCGCTATCAAGAGAGGCTTCGTCGCATCATGGACCGCGCTGGGCGGTGGCGAGGCCGCCATCTCGGATGCAAGGCAGAAACGTCGCGAGCGGGGTATCTGGCAGAAGCGGTTCTGGGAGCATCGGATCCGCAATCAGAACGACCTGGCCCGCCATGTGGATTACATCCACTTCAACCCTGTCAAACATGGTTTGGTGCGGTGTCCGCATGCGTGGCCGCATTCGAGCTTTTCGCGGTGGGTGAGCGAGGGATACTATAAGCCGGATTGGCTCTGCGATTGCGCGAGCCAACCGGCGGTGCCGGCGGAGTTGCTGGATTTGCCTGGTGCCGGGGAATGAATAAGAGCGGTGGGCCGAGCCCACCCTACCGCTGTCGCCGGCCCCGGGCCCTCTGAGTGGAATCCCATTACCCCGGTCCTCGCCCCCAATCCAGTCATGCGATAGCCCGCCTGGATCAGGATGAGCAACGAATCCGTTGCGCGACAGATTTGTCTCCCATTCACGGCGGGCGCCCAGAATCAGCATAGGCCGGGGAATGAAGAAGAGCGGTGGGCCGAGCCCACCCTACCGCTGCCGCCCGATCCGGGGCCCCGTCAGATGGCAGGCCGCAGTGAAGTCCCGACCTTCCCCGTCGCGAGAAGAAGATACCGCTGCCGCCCGGCCGGGCCTCCCATCAGACAACACGGTGCACCGAAATCCTTGGCCCCCCTCGGCGAGCCTCGATGCCCGGAAAAGAACATGCCTCCACCGGCCGGAGCCGATGGAGGCATGAGATCCAGTGCTGTTCCATATCTTCCGCCGCCGGGGCACGGGTCAGGGCTTGCGGCCACGAGCGACGAGGGCCGAGCGACGCGCGACGGCCTCATTCTTCGGCCGTGCCCTGGCGGGGCATGGCGATCGTGCCGGTGCGGGCGACGCTCTTGATGCCGTAGGGTTTGCAGACGTCGAGGAAGGCCTCCATCTTCGTCTCGGGGCCGCTGACCTCGACCATGAGGGTCTTGGCGCTGATGTCGACGACGTGGCCGCGGAACATCTCGATCAGGGTGAAGACTTCCGGGCGCTTCTCCGGCGGGACCGCGACCGTGACGAGCATCAGGTCGCGCGCGACGACGGGCTTGCCGACGAAGTCCTGGACCTTGACGACCGGGACGATGCGGGCGAGCTGCTTGCGGACCTGCTCGACGATGCGGTCGTCGCCGATGACGACAATGGTCATCCGGCTGAGCTTGGGGTCCTCGGTGCGACCGACGACCAGGGAATCGATGTTGAAGCCGCGGGCGGCGAACATGCCCGCGACGTGGGCCAAAACGCCCGGCTTATTCTCGACCAGTGCACTGATGATGTGTTTCATATCTCTATCCTCGTATCTCGGATCTCGTCGCTCGTATCTCGAAGAGAGACTCCAGCAGGAGTGCGAGACGCGAGAAACGAGAGGCGAACAACGCAATTACGCCATGCTCTCCAGGATCGTCAGACCGTCCATCTCATTGAGGCTCTTGCCGGCCGCGACCATCGGCCAGACGTTCTCTTCCTGCTCGACGTGGAAGTCGACCACGCAGGGGCGTTTCTCGGCGAGCATCCGGGTAATCGCTTTGGGCACGTCCTGCTTCTTGTCCACGGTGATGCCGACGGCCCCCAGGGCTTCGGCGAGCCGGGCGTAGTCGGGGTTCTTCAGGTAGCTGCCCGAGTAGCGCCGGCCGTAGAAGAGCTCCTGCCACTGGCGGACCATGCCCATGTAGCCGTTGTTCATGATGCAGACCTTGATCGGCAGCTCATGCTCCACGGCGGTGGCCAGTTCGGTCATCGTCATGTTGAAGCTGTGGTCGCCGTCGAAGTCGATCACGGTCGCGTCCGGGCGGGCGATCTGGGCGCCGATGGCCGCGGGCAGGCCGAAACCCATCGTGCCGAGCCCGCCGGAGGTGATGAACTGCCGGGGCCGGATGAATTTGTAGAACTGGGCACTCCACATTTGATGCTGTCCGACCCCGGTGGCGACGATGGCGTCGCTGTTCGTCTGACGGCAAACCTCCTCGATGACGTACTGCGGCTTGATGTTCGGCGACTTCGCGTCGTAGCGGAACGGGTACTTCTGCTTCCAGTCGGCGATCTTCGCGAACCAGGCCTCGCGCGGGCGGTGCTCGACCTGCTTTGTCAGCTCGGACAGGATGTGCCGGGCGTCGCCGACGACCGGGATATCGACGTGCACGTTCTTCGAAATGCTCGACGGGTCGACGTCGATATGCACGATCTTGGCGTGCGGGGCGAAAGTCGCGATCTTGCCGGTGACGCGGTCGTCGAACCGGGCCCCTACCGCGATCAGCAGGTCGCACTCCTGGACCGCGTAGTTGGCGTAGGCCGAGCCGTGCATGCCGAGCATGTCGAGCGACTCGGGTTTCCGCTGGTCGTAGCTGCCCAGGCCCAGCAGGGTCATCGTCACGGGCACGTGGGCCTTCTCCGCGAGTTGGGTGAGCTCTGCCGCCGCGTTGGCGATGATGACACCGCCGCCGACGTAGAGGACCGGCCGCTCGGCCTTGTTGATCGCTTCGGCGGCCATGGAGATCTGCCGCGCGTGGCCCTTCGTGCGGAGCCGGTAGCCCGGCAGGTCGATCTCGGCCTTGCCGTTGCAGGGGTGCTTGCCGACCGAGATGTCCACCGGCAGATCGACCAGGACCGGGCCGGGCCGGCCGGTCGCGGCGATATGGAAGGCCTCGCGGATCGTCCGCTCGAGCACGCGGATATCCTTGACGATGCTGTTGTATTTCGTTACGGGCCGGGTGATGCCAGTCGTATCGGCCTCCTGGAAGGCGTCGTTGCCGATCAGCTCGGTGCGGACCTGGCCCGTGAGCGCGACCATGGGGATCGAGTCCATCATCGCGGTGGCCAGGCCGGTGGTCAGATTGCACGCGCCGGGCCCGCTCGTGGCCAGGATGACGCCGACCTTGCCGCTGGCGCGGGCATAGGCGTCGGCCATGTGGCAGCCGCCTTGCTCGTGACGCGGGACGATGAGGCGGATGGGAGCATCGAAGAGCTTGTCGAACAGGGGCAACACGACCCCCCCGGTATAGCCGAACATGATATCGACGCCGAGGTCGATGAGGGTATCGACGATGATTTGGGCGCCTGTTTTGATCGTGGCCGTCTCGGCCGCCGGGGCCGGGGCTTCTGATTTCGCTGGCATTGGCTATCCTTTCCTGACGAATCGCGAATCGGGCATCTTATCGTGACGGCTGCGCGATTGTCAATTGTTCCTGGACACTTCGAGAGAATAGGACGAATGGGACCTATGGGGCGCCTGGGACTCATGGGACTGCCCCGCCGGACCGATTCTCACATCGCATTCTGCAGGAGCCGCAGGCCCTCCATCTCGTGCAGGCCCTTGCCCGACGGGACCATCGGAAACACGTTCTCCGTCGCGTCAATGTGGAAATCGACCACGCAGGGACCGTCCATAGCGAGCATCTGCTCGATGGCCGGGCCGACTTGGTCCTTCGATTCGACGGTGAGGCCCGCCGCCCCGACCGCGCGGGCGTACGCCGCATAGTCGGGGTTCCGCAGGTAGCTGTAGAAGTAGCGTTTTGCGTAGAACAGCTCCTGCCACTGGCGGATCATGCCCATGTAGCCGTTGTTGAAGATGCAGACCTTGATCGGCAGGCCGTTCTGCACCGCGGTGCTCAGCTCGGCCATGGTCATGTTGAAGCTGTGGTCGCCGTCGATATCGATGACGGTCGCGTCCGGCCGGGCGATCTGGGTCCCGATGGCCGCCGGCAGGCCGAAACCCATCGTGCCGAGCCCGCCGGAGGTGATCAACTGTCGCGGCCGGCTGAACTTGTAGAACTGGGCCGCGAACATCTGGTGCTGCCCGACACCGGTGGTGATGATGGTATTATCGGTCGCCCGCCGTGACAGCTCCTCGACGACATACTGCGGCTTGATCGTCCCCGCCTGGCGGTCGTAGTCCGTCCTGCACCGGCTCTTGAGGTCGGCGATCCGTGCGAACCACGCCGCCCGCTCCCGATGCTCCACGCATTGGGTCAACGCGCCCAAGACCGTCTTGGCATCGCCGACAATCGGAATATCCGCCGGCACGGTCTTGGAGATGTTCGCCGGGTCGATATCGACGTGGATGACCTTGGCCCTGGGCGCGAAATCGGCCAGCTTGCCCGTGACGCGGTCGTCAAACCGCGCGCCCACCGCGATGAGCAGGTCGCATTCCTGGATCGCGAAATTGGCGTAGGCGGCGCCGTGCATCCCGAGCATGTCCAGCGACTGGGGGCGGCTCTGGTCGAAGCTGCCCAGACCCATCAAGGTCATCGCGACGGGTAGATTCGCCCTCGCCGCGAGTGCCTGCAGCTCCTCGGAAGCGTTGGCCATGATGATCCCGCCGCCGGCGAGCAGGACGGGCCTCTCGGCTTGGTTGATCGCCTCGGCCGCCTCGCTGATCCGCTTCGCATGGCCGTTCTTTGGGATTCGGTAGCCCGGCAGGTTCACACGAATCGACCCGTTGGTGTTGTACGTCTGAAACTCAAGATCCGAAGGAACATCGATCAGAACCGGTCCCGGCCGGCCGGTCGAGGCGATGTGAAAAGCTGCGTAAATCGTTTTGGCCAAATCCTTTATGTCCATGACGATCGAATTGTGCTTCGTCACGGAACGAGTAATCCCGGTGGTCGGCGCCTCCTGGAACGCGTCGTCGCCGATCAGGTCGGTGCGGACCTGCCCGGTGATGGCCACAAGCGGAATGGAGTCCATCATGGCGGTCGCCAACCCGGTGACGAGGTTGCAGGCACCGGGCCCGCTGGTGGCGATAACAACGCCCGTCTTGCCACTGGCGCGGGCATAGGCGTCGGCCATGTGGCAGCCGCCTTGCTCGTGGCAGGGCACGACGAACCGGATGGGCGACTTGTAAATCCTGTCGAATAAAGGAAGTACGGACGCGCCGATATAGCCGAAAACAGTGTCCACGCCGTGCTCGAGGAGCGAATCGACGATGATCTGGGCGCCGGTCCGGGGGCTCGCCGAAGCGTTCGTAGTGACGCCGTAAGGCGTTATCTTCCTACCCTCGCGTCCCACGGCCGACCCAGGATATGCCCTTTCGGCAGGATCGGGATATGCCCTTACGGGCACACTACAAGCCGGGGCCTCCGGCCTCACCCCCCCATTCGAGCCTGAATTCGGAGGTTCGACCTCGCCACGCGGATCACGGGCAGAAGTGGAGCCGCAAGGTTCTGCATCTGGGGGAGGACACCCCTCGGCAGGGGAAGACTGAACCTGCATAAGACGATCCTTTCCTGATCTACGTGCAGGGTCCCGACCATCGCACGGGGATCTGGCCCGTGCTCCGAATCCATGGGCGAGCCGCCCATGCCAATCGGGGACCCCTTGGTCATTCCGGCGGGTCACGGCTTTTCGGGCGTCCTCCGGGCCACGAATCGCCTCCGACAACGAAAGCAACCCATGAACCCAGCGTTGCGAGCCCTGCCGCAACACCGTAACCATCCCACACCCGGGATGGACCAGGGTCATGCCACAACGTACCTACGCGGGCATATACCAAATAGTCGCAAATTCTCCGCCGATTGTCAATGGACTTTTCTGAGGCACAGCCCAAGAAGTAACGCCGTTTCGGGTGGATGCCCGGAAAAAAACAACCCCGGGGCTTGACGCCGGCAGATACTAAGCGTCTAATTGGTAAGGACTTAGAGATTGAGAATGCGATGCACTTTGTTCGACATCACTCGTATCCTTTCAAGAAGAGCATTATTCCTGTACGATGAATAGGGTATCTCGCAGACGATCCAGAGGATCTGATGCGCGGGTGGACATGCGGAGCAAGGACGTCGCACCCGCAGTTGACTAATCGGGATAGGAAAGGGGATCAGCTTATGGCGGACTTGCTTCAGACTGCGCGCTTGTTCGAAGTTGGCACCAGATTGCAGACGGCTTCGAGCAATCTTATAGGCATCTCCAAAGGCGACGCCCCTGATGCGGATGCACTCAGATGGGCTGGAGGTTTCCTGTCGCAGGTAGATTGGACTTCCGGCTTAGGGTCTCAGCCGGGTATTGACGGAGGGTTGACAGCGGCTGCAACCAATACTCGGCCCAAGTTTTTCGCGGCGTTACTCAGGATTCAAGACAAGTTCCAGGAGATAGGGATTACCTCTGACGACAACGTTGACGGTTTCCTCAAAGCAACATACAAGTGTCTAAAGTCGGGCGGAACTGAAAGAGACGATTTGAAGGCGGAGCATCTGCGCCTTGCAGGGGAACTGCTTCAGGTTCTCTCGCGCAGCATTATGGTGGAACTGTCCAACAACGGCCTTCCCAAGCGGGAACCCATGCTGTCAGTGGGAGAGTCGATCCGATGAGCGGAGAGGAACCGCCCGACTGGTCAGAAGGACAGTGGCGTAACGATATCCTACGGCGACAACTACACTTGCGGTGTGATGTAGTGAGGAATCTTGCGCAGAATCTCAAGCACGCTGGGGGGTTTCCGACACGCACTCCGGAACGACTCTGCGACCTTATCAGCCACAGTGTTGACCTAATCACACGTTACCTCCACCAAACTCCGCCGGAACACCTCTCGGACGTCAACCTTTTCCTTTGTCTTATCGCCGAGCATCTGAGGTTCGTGGAACGGTCTCGCGTGGCACACACCCCTTGGTCTATGATTCAGGCAACAGAGCAATTCCTGATGAGACAGGCCGGTGCTGATAGCCATTTCATCCTTCGCCCGCAATGGTCCTATAACTACAGCCTCACCGGTGAGTTCGTAGAGTATCACCAGACCACCATGAATAGCATGCCCTGGATTCCCTCCGGGATGTGGGAAGAGGGTCTTGGTGACTTGGCTGAAGAGAGAATCTACTGCATCGCCTTCCCCAGAATAGAGCGACTCAATGCTCCGCTCCATGCCAACTGGGGCCACGAGCTGGGACATATCATAGCGGCGCGTTGGATCAAGAATGAGTTTGGCCGACTCTGGGCTGATGAGGAATCTCAGATCAAGGCGAGAATGCAGAAAACGGTTGAAGGACGTTTCCCACATGCGCCGGATCAGGCATTGTTTCGGCGCGTAGTCGTAGACCAGTATGTGTCCGATCTAGCAAGTGCCGCAATGAGAGCGGCCCGCCAGGGGATTACTGAACTTATCTGTGATGCCATAGGTGTTCATTTGTTTGGGCCTGCGGCTCTTGCTGCATCGCTCGAATTCAGTGCAGGCCTGTCTCTGGATGAAAACCCGACAGACTGTGGTATGTATCCGCCGTGGAGATACCGGTTGCGCCTCATGCTTGATGCTTGTGAGACTGATCTTGCACAGCATCCTGTTCATACAGGCGGCAAAGAGGCGACCTACCCCGGACCAACCGTGGGTGCATTCTGCGAATCGGTAGGTGCAGCCAGATTCCTGGTTGCTCAGAAATCAGATCACACGGTGCTCAATCAGGATATGGCCGTGAGAGAAGCCTACGATCTGATTAGAAGGAAATGGGAAAAGATCCACAGACAGGCGCTTGGTATGCTGCCCAATGAATCACAGAGGCCCTATCGCTTGAGCGAACGACTCCCGACCATCGAAGATCTCGTTGGTAAACTCGAGCGGAACATCCCTCCGAGTGAGGTTGGTGTCTGGCCTGACACCTCGACGGCACTCTTCCAAGACATCATCAATGCCGCCTGGGTCTTCAAAGCAAAGAAGCTGGTGCAGGACGGTGGGTGGGCTTGCACCGAGAACATCGAAAGACTCTATCGGCTGATCTTGAAAGCAATTGAAGCCAGCTTTGTGCAATCCGTATTTGGCCCGCGTCTTGCCCAGTTGGATGCAACATGAGCACGATTACAAGACATGAAATAGAGAATCGCCTGAAGCGGAAGGATGCCAACAGTCTGGTGATCACACCCTTGCTGTCACCCAAACAGATTGGTGATGCATCGGTAGACGTGCGTTTGGGCAATCAGTTCATTATCTTTCGCTTGCATACGTGCGGCGTATTCGAACCCTACAAGATGCTGATAAGCCAGTTGCACACGATGCAGGAAAGACACGTTGTTCGATTTGGCGATTTCTTTGTGCTTCATCCCGGTACACTCGCACTTGGTTCAACCTTTGAGTATATCTGCATGCCGGCGGATCTGGAGGCCCAAGTGGAGGGGCGGTCTTCTTGGGCACGTGTCGGTTTGCAGATTGCCACCGCCACATCAGTTGAACCAGGTTTCAAGGGCGTGCTGACTCTCGAACTATCAAACGTGGGCACCATTCCTCTACAACTATACCCCGGCGTCCGCATTGCGCAGTTGTTCTTCCGTGATGCCAATCCCCCTGCGGCAGACGCCTACATGGGTCAAAGGAAGTACGAGTGCGCGATTGGACCGGAGTTCAGCAAGATCCGCAACGATCCAGATGGATCGGTCTTTGCGGAATCCATCGAAGCGTAACGTCAGATTCGGCCGGTTCAGTTGATCCTGGGGGCCCGCCCTCAGCCCCCCGGCGTCCTCCGCTTTGGGCCAGCAGCATGGTAGAAGAGCAAGACGATGTCGCCGCCGAGCGCCGCCCTGAATCCAAGCGGCGGGTATCCTCCATGAGGAGATACCAATGCGCCGAACTTCATAGGAGCAACCGTTCGATAATCTTCCTATGCCCCCTCCCCGCTGGTATCCCCAAAGCGTTAAACGCACCCCTCGAACTCGTCGGAACGCCCCTGTGCCGATGGAGTCGGAAGAACACTCATGCACTCCACATAGGGCCAAGAGGAGACATGAAATGGCAGAACGAATCACGATCACATTCGAAACGGGCAACGCGGCGTTTGAGGACAGCCCGACGGAGGAGATAGGCCGCATCCTTTGCCGGATTGCGGACGATCTTCGCGATTACGGCGACACAAGCGAGATAATCCGCGACGCCAACGAGAACACCGTGGGCACTGTCCGCATCGACTCGATATAGACACATCCCGAATCTTGGTATCGTGGTGTATGCGGGGGGACAATTCATCTTCCCTCTTCAAGCCAAGGGGGGGCACGGGACAAGGTGGGCATCATCCAACCGGAACAGGATCTCGCCCTCTGCGAAGCGAAGTTTCCGACCCTGACCTGTCGCCCGCTGGCCGCGCAGTTCATGCAGGATGATCTGATTGCTTTGTTCGAATTCGAGCGGTCGGAGGGCAAGATCTGCATCAAAGAGGAGAAGCACTATCGTCTCGTGCCCAACAAGGACCTGACGGACGATGAGCTTGCGAGCTATCGTTCCTGAGGACGACGAAGCTCAGCGATGTGCTCGACTACATTCTGTCGAGCCCGGAATGGTACTACTGATCCAGCCGCATCGACAGGAAATCGGTCGGACAACGGCGGCGAAATGTATTACTCTGTTCCCCGCCGACGCCTCTTTCCGGCGGCAGGGATACACGTCGAGCAAAGAGCAACAATGGAGGTCGAAGGAACT
>ENA-OSEO01004131-OSEO01004131.1-sediment-metagenome-genome-assembly--contig:-NODE-4131-length-15787-cov-6.762190_pt1 | contig 15787 bp, 11 predicted proteins | sample MGYA00237883_ERZ534232 | MGnify/ENA metagenome assembly ERZ534232 | reverse complement strand
TCGGCCAGCCAGGTGTCCGTGTCGGCGCCCGAGGGGAACAGCACCCGCAGGCGATGGTCCAGGGCGTGGTTGTGCACCGTGGTCTCGACCTCCACATGCGCGGCGCCGGGGCGCAGCGAGATCAGGCTGTCGATGGCCAGGTCGGTCTGTGCCTCGGTCCTAACCATGTCCTTGAAATCGAACGCGGCGGGCACCTCCATCCGGGTGCGCACGCGGAAGGTGGTCAGGAAGGGGCCGTCGTGTACCAGCGCCACGGAGGCGGGCGAGGCGGTGCTCACGTAGGCCTCGTCGTTCACGGCCACGCCGTGGTACCACCCGTCGCCGATATCGGCGATGTCCTCGAAAGTCAGCAGCCGGGAGTAGCCCTGGCCGGTGCGCTTGTCCACCAGCGACAGCGAGCCGTTGCTCTCGATGGTCACCGCCAGGAACTCGTTCTCCATCGAGCGCTCGCTGGTGGCCAGGCCGGGCACGGCGGGGTGGCGGGTGGGCTCACGGGGTGCGGCGGGGTGCACGGTGTAGGTGGCATATCCCGCCGCGGGGATCTCCGCCGGCAGCGAGACGCCCACGTGATTCACGCGGAAATGCTGCACCGTGCCCCGGTCATAGATGCGGCCCGAGGGCTGGTTCATGGCCTGGCTCAGGCGCTGGTAGGGCACCTCGTTCCCCTCGGAGTCATAGATACGGAATCCCGGCTTGGGCTCAAAGCCAAAGAACTCGTTGAACGTCGGCCACTCGGCGGGGATCTGCAGCGTGACCTCGACCGAGCCGTCCACGGGCGTCAGCGCGCCGTTCCAGAGCAGCACGCGGGTGGTGTCGGCCTCGACGGGCTCGCCGACGTTGGCCGCCAGGCGCAGCAATGTGTCGGCGGTGATGGCCTCGCCGATGCCGCGGCACTGGCTGAAGCGGAACTTCATATCCTCGTGGACCTGGTCGATGCTGCAGCCGCAGATCGAGTCGTGCGGGTGGTTCTTGAGCAGCCAGCGCCAGGCGACGTTGAGGAGCCCCGCGGGATACTCACGGCCGAGGAGATAGTGGCCCAGAGCGCCCAGCGGCTCGGCGTGGCGGGTGAGCAGCGTCTCGCAGGCGGCGTTGTCCTGCTTGATCCACACCCGGCTGGACATGACGCCCGGGATTAGCCACTGGTTGTCGCGCAGCAGCGAGTGCTCGGCCGGCTCGCGCAGCTCGCCGACCACCCGGGTCTGGATGCGGTCGGCCTGGGCGGCCATCTCTTTCACAAAGGCGTCCAGGTCGGTGTGGACGAACTCGAAACCATCGGACGCTTGCCCAAAGCGCTCGGCCAGCACACTGTAGGAGAGCGGGTCCCACTCGTTGTGGTCGCACCCGTCAAAGAACAGGATCGCGTCGGTGTCGGTGCACTCGGCGTCCCAGGCCAGCTGATCGTCGATCTGACGGCGGATCCACTCGGGATCGCTGGATTCGGGCGAGCCGGGGCGCCCGCGCACCTTGTGGGCGTAGGTGCAATAGCCGCTCAGACCGAAGCGAAAGGCGGGCATGACGGTGCCATCGGCGCCCTCCCAGAGCAGCGTGCGCTTGTCCCAGGTGTTGACGCCGCGCCAGATCAGCGCCGCGGCCTGGTCGAAACCGGCATAGATCTGCGGAAGCTGGCTGTTGTGCCCGAAAATGTCGCAGGTGAACCCGGCGCAGGAGGGGGTGCCGCCGAACTGGCGGGCGACCTCACGGCCCAGCCGCAGGTTGCGCACCAGCGACTCGCCCGACACCAGGAACTCGTCCGGCATGGCGTACCAGGGGCCGATGACCAGTTTGCCCTCGCGCGCGCGCTGCTCGATCTCGGCGCGGCGCTCGGGGCGCACCTCGAGGTAATCCTCCAGCAGCACGGCCTGGCCGTCGGTCTGCATGGGACCCTGGAGCTCGCCCGAGTTCCAGCCCTCCAGGATGCGGTCCATCAACTTGACCAGGCGGAAGCGGAACTGCTGAAAAGTCTGGTACCACTCGCGGTCCCAGTGGGTGGAGAGGACAAAGTGAACGCGGCGGATGGGATCGGCCATGATCGCGACCTCCTGTGGCAAATGAGCACCGGGTTAGCACCGGAAGCGTAGCGCGGGGGAGGCGAAAGGTCAAGGGGGCGGAATGTCCAAACGTTCGTATGTCTCGACGTCACAATGTCCAAGTCAAAGGTCCGAGTATTGGTCAGGGCAACATAACGGAGCGCGGCGGTTGGGCCGCGTCTGTTGGGGCGCAGCGGCTCGGAAGCCGGCTCCAGACCCGCGTCATGGCCGGCGAACTCTGGGCAGCCCCTTAGTAGCATCGGGCTCCTTGTGCGTCCAGGTATGACTGCGGACCACAGTCCGAAGGTCAAAGGTCGAAGGTCTGAACGTCTGAACGTCAGAACGTCAAAACGTCGGAACGCGCGAACGCTGGAGCGCCCAATCTGTGCACCCGGCGCCTCCAACCTGCAACCTGCCAACCTGTAACCTGTAACCTGCAACCTGTAACTTTTACGCGCCAACGCGAAGCGATTCCGATCGCCACGCGCAACGTCGCGCCCTACGCCGGCCCTCCAACAGTGACAGGCACCTGGATCAGCGTGGGCCGGCGATCGCGCAGCGCGTCGCTGATGGCGTCCTTCACCGCCTGAGGCGTCTCGGCGCGGACGCCGCGGCCGCCCAGCGCCTGCGCCACGCCCGCGTAATCCGCAGGGCCCAGCTCGCAGGAGAGGCGGCGCCCGGAGGCGCGCTCCTGGCCGGTAGCCACGATGCCCCAGGCGCAGTCGTCGGCCACCACGGCCACAAAGGGCAGGCTCTGTCGCGCGGCGCTCTCGAACTCCATCAGGCCGAATCCCAGGGCGCCGTCGCCCGAGAGCAGCACGACGGGACGCTCGGGATAGGCCAGCCGGGCGGCCATCGCGCCGGGGACGCCCCAGCCCACGACGCCGCTGGCGCCGCAGGTGAGCCAGTGCGCGGGATACCGCTGGCTGGCCAGTTGCATGTGGGCCCACTGGCCGATATTGCCGCCATCGATCAGCAGCACAGGCTCCGGATCGATTCCCGCCAGGGTCTCTTGAATGGCGCGCACCAGGGCGCCGCCGTTCATGGCTTGCGCCGACCGAGCGGGGAGTGCTGCCCCGGCGTCGCCGGTCCAGCGCCGGTAGAACGCCTGCGAGGCGGCGCGGGCCTCCTCGAGCCAGCCCGTGTGCGGCGCCAGCTCGCCCGCCGACCACATGTCGCGCCAGGCATCCAACACAGTGTGCGCATCGCCCAGGATGCAGACGTCGGGCGTGACGCCCTGGTACATCTGGCTTGCGTCGGCTGTGACCCGGACCACCTTGACGCCCGGCTTGAGGGGCGGCGCATCCAGGTAACGCACGCGATAGTCCACCGCGGCACCCAGCAGCAGGATGAGGTCGGCCTGTGTGAGGATGTCAGGCTCTCCGCTGGCGGCTCCGATCACGCCCATGTACGTGTCCCAATTGGTATCGACGACGCTGCGGTCCCAGATGGGGACCACCACGGGCGTGGCGGTCTGCCGGGCGAAGCGCCGCAGCGCCTCGCCCGCGCCGGCGTAAAAGACGCAGCTGCCGGCGACGATGACCGGCTTGCGGGCATTGGCCAGCAGGGCCAGCGCGTGGGCGAGCTCGTCCGGGTCTGCGGCAGCGCGGGTGGCCGCCACTTTGGGCAGCGGCCCGATGCGGTCGATGGCGTCCGGCGGCAGGCTGCCCTGCAGTGCATCCACGGTGATCGTCAGGTGCACTGGGCCCGGACGGCCCCCGCAGGCGGCGCCTACGGCCTCGCGGAATGCGAGCGGGATGCGACTGGCCTGCGTGACGCGTTCGGTGTACTTTGTTACTGGCGCGGCCATGCCCACCTGGTCCATGTCCTGAAAGGCGCCCCGGCCCAAACCGGGCGCAGCGCTGGCGCCCGAGATGAGCAACATCGGCGCGCCGTCATACCAGGCGTTGGTGACCCCGGCGAGGGCGTTCACGTGGGCCACGCCGCTGCTCACCGCGCAGACGCCCAGTCGTCCCGTGAGGCGGGCGTAGGCGTCGGCGATATAGGCGGCCGCCTGTTCGTTGCGCGTGTCGATCACGCGCAGGCCGGCGGCGTCGGCCGCAACCAGCAGCGGGTCCAGGCCGTTGCCGCAGAGCGCAGAGATAAAGGGCACGCCCATGCGCTGAAAAAGGGCGACCATTGCCTGAGCACCGTTCATGATTCTCCTCCGCGATGCTCTATCATGCGGAGTTGCGTGCTGTCGAGCATCACTTTGCCATTGTAGACAGCGCACCGCAGAGGTGTCAACCGGTGGAGCCAGCAAGTGGTCACCAGGCTGGGTGGTGCCTGACCGATTCCTGCCATGCTGATACTGTGCAACAGGGCCCGCCCATCCACCCCGGTCTTTAGCAGGTGCGTATCGTCAAGTACATGCCCCAGTCTGCTGTATATACCTGTTTGGCCCTGCAACGCCGCGATGCGGTGAGGGGCCACGGGTTTTTACGTGCTATTCATCCGCCTTTCACCAGCACCACAGTCTGCACGGCCGCGGCCCGTGTATAATGGTGGGACGTCAGTGTATGGAGCTCCTACGTTACCCATCTCCCTACCATCATGCGCAGTCCATCGGGCCAACAGCTCGATCCACGCGATTCTTCGCGTCGGCAAGGGCCAGGCCGCCAATACGTGCCGCTCGACCGCCACGGGGCCCGGTACTTGAACCGGTCTCCGCATTGAATGGTTAGGAGCCGCCGTGGCTGACCGCCGCGTGTTTTCGGACAAACGCAAAAGGCATTTTACCCAGAGACGACCGGGCTTGCCAGTGCTGTCGCTGGCAGGCCTCGTGCTGCTGGCGGTTCTATGGGGCTCGGTTGCTGCACAGGCGCCGGCCACCGACACGCTGCCTCTCGCTTATCGCGTGTATCTGCCCATGGCCAGCCGCAGCGAGCCGGCACCCACGCCCGCACCGCTGCCGACGGAGACGGCCGTGGCGCTGCCCACCTGCGGCACGGCCGAAGAACAGGCGATGGCTGCCGCTCTCAACGCCGCTCGAACGTCGCGGGGCATCGCCGCTCTGCGCTCTGTCTCCACCATCTTTACCGCCGCGAGAGGGCATTCTGAGTTGATGGCGGCCAGGGACCTTCTGTCGCACGCGTTGCCCGGCGAACCGTCTCCGGGGGACCGGCTCACCGAGGCGGGCTACGAGTGGTACTGTTACGGCGAGACCGTGGGATGGGCGCCCACAGGCGATATCTCGGTGATGCTGAACTCGTTCCTCGGCAGCCCCGAGCATCGCGATATTCTGCTTTCGACCGAATACGTGGATGTGGGCGTAGGCTGTGCAGTCTCTGCCGCGGGCGGGTACTACTGGACCATCGACCTGGCCAGCCCCTGTCGCTAAGTCCGAGGGACAAGCGTTAAGGCGCTATCCGGGTTCTTTTTATGGCAAATTGAGACTCGTTTAAGCGGCTATGTATGGTACTCGGCCTCTGCATGGGTATTGTTAAGTACAACTCATCATTGTTAGTGTCGTGTCGTGAGTTGAGAAAACGGAGGTGTCCGTGGGTTCTGTAGTGTTGCTGGCAGTTATCAGGATGGCCGTCATCCTGGGTCTCGTCGTAGGCAATGGTCCGTTGCCAGCGTGCAGGCGCGCGTCATGCGATCCCAGCCGATCAATGATGGTCATGTCTCTAGACGATGTGCTGATCCGCGTGGACCCGGCCAGAGGGCTTGCGCAGCCTGACGTGCTGGCTAGCGAATGGCTTCCGAACACCCCTACGCCGACGCCCAGTCTTCGATTGCCGTTTATGGCGGCTTCAGTATCTGCCGCAACGACGTCGTTCCCCACGCGCGGGAGGACCACTCCCGCTGCATCCTGGACAGGTCTGGCGGCGTGGCAAACCGTGCTCCCGCCTGTTGCTCCGGTTCGGCCTGCCGCCTTTACGGTGCTGGGGCTTGAGAGTACAGACGTGGTAAGCAAAGAGTTGTGGGAACTGCTTCCCCTTGCGCCGCTGCAGCGAGAACCGACTGCCACGGCGATACGGACGCGGATCCCTTTGCCCACGCCCGGGCCAACGGCGACGCCCAGACCATCGCCTACGCCCACCCTCACGCCGGTCCCGCCGACCAGCACGCCTACCAGTGTGCCGGCGCCGACGCAGATCCTGGCGCCCACCAGCGTGCCGGCGCCGACGGAGATCCTGGCGCCGACAGCGATTCCGCCGACGCCTACGCCGCAGGTGGTTTCCGCGGCGGCGCTGGCCATCGATCCCGCCGAGTATGAGGTATTTGCTGAGGTGAACCGGCGCAGGGTAGAGCTTGGGCTGCCCGAGCTGCGCCCTGCGGCGTCGCTTTTCGCTTCCGCCCGAGTCCACTCGCTCGACCAGGCGGCCAACTGCTTCTTTAGCCATACCGGTAGCGATGGTTCCGATGCGGGCGCACGGATGCGCGCCGCAGGCTACAACTGGGCCAACTGGGGCGAGGCCCTGGGGCGCAGCAACCCTGGCGATGCCGCCGGCGTGGTAACGGCACTGTTCAACAGTCCCCCGCACTATGAGATCCTGTTCACCACGGCCTTCACCGAGGGCGGCGCCGGTGTCGCCTATTCCGGGGATGGTATCCGCTACTGGTCCATCGACGTGGCGAACCCGCGCGGCGGCTGAGCGCCCGGGCCTCGAGATTGGGAAGCGTGCCGATACTGAGGCTGCGAACGCTGCCGCGATCGATTCACCCCCCGGCGCCGCGCTGCCAGACGTCGCTGACCGCAATTCAAGATCCCCCGCTTCTGCCGGCAGTAGGCCCCGGATCGCTCTCCCGTTGACGTTTCGGTAGTCTCAGCCGGCGAATCCGTGCCAACTACGCTTGCGGGCGGGCCTCCGCCGTGATACGCTCTTCTGAAACAGGCGGAAGCAGGGGGGTATGTATGTGCTCAAGCTGGGTGGTGGTGGTCATTCCGGTAATTGCGCTGTTGGTGAGTATGCAGGGTTGTGCTGCAGCCCCGGCAACCGAGCCCCGGGTGACGCCGGCGACCGGTACGCGGACGCCCGTGGTCGCTGCGGTCGCCACCGTCGCGCCGTCAGATACGCCGCCCCCCGCGACCGCCACGTCTGTTCCCCCGCAGAGGCCCAGTCCCACGGCGACTGCGACCGGCACGCCTCCGGCAGCGACCGCTAAGCCTATCGCTACCGTCGAGCCGCTGGGTGATGCGCCGCTGGCCTGGGATACGCTCGGCCCCTGGCTAGCTGATGCCTGGCAGGACCGGCGCGACCCGGCAGAGGTGCGGGCCGCGCTCATGGCGGCCGGCTGGCAGGACGACCAGGCGCAGTGGCGCAACCTCGAGCTGACCGGTGACCTGCGGGATGAGTGGGTGCTGCAACTCCTGGACATCACGGCCGATCCCGACTATGCGGCGATGTGGTACTTTTCGTCTCCCGGCAACCTCTGGATCATTGGCGAGGGCGGGCCGCTTTACGGTCACCACGATGGCACGGACCTGCTGAGTCGCGAGCCGGGGCTGATGCCCGAGGTCGCCGGCCTGGCAGACATGACCGGTGATGGCCTGCCCGAGCTGGTGCTCAAGGACACCGACTGCGGCGCGCACACCTGCTATGGCTATTTCACTGTCATTGGCCTCACCCGCGAGGGCTTTCGCAACCTCGTGGACAGCCGCGACCCGCACTTCGAGGCGATCATCCTGTCCTATCCCGATGTGCGCCTGGTGCCTGAGGGGGATCGCTCTGTCCTCATGATCCACGGAGACATCATCGGATCGGCAGGAGCCGGAAGAATGCGTGCCTATACCGAGGTCTGGGCCTGGCAAGGCGAAGAAGGGGTCGATGGGGCCGTGCGCTGGCGCGAGACGGTTCTGGATCCAACCGAGTACCGGCACCATCTGCTGTATGAGGCCATGGATCTGATGGATGCCGCTGACCTGGCGAAGGCCGAGGCGCTGCTGGTGCGGGTGCTGGAGGACCCCAACCTGATCGTCGAGCCCTTTGACTCGACCGTGGAGGAGACTCAGGCGGCCATCGCCCAGTTTGCAGGGTTCCGGCTGGTGTTGGTGCATCTGCTGCGAGGGGATCGCGTGGCGGCGGGCCAGCGCGCCGCCTGGCTGAACGCCGCCTATCCCGGTGCGCCGCTCTCCATCTCGGCGCGCCACGCCGTCGACGGCTGGCAGGGGCAGACCGGCATGCGCCTGCTGTGCGAGCGCCTGCAGAACGAGCTGGCGGACTATCCTCAGCCCACCGGCCCGCTACAGTACATGGGCTATGGGAATCCGAGTATCACCACGGCGCAGTTGTGCACGTGGGGGGAGTAGGGAGAGCAGGGATGCGGTGTGCAGGTTACAGGTTACAGGTTTGCGACATCGCCAGTCGTCGGGGCGCGGGGCGCCTGCCCCGTAGCGTGTCTGCCGGGGTGCGGGCCGCCTGGCCCGCATAGGCCGGGGAAGCGGGCCGGGCGGCTTGCGCCCCGGCAGAGTAGAAAGCGCAGTTCGCGGTAGAATCTGGTACAGCACGTGACGGGAGATTGAGGAGCGCACAAGATGGACTCTGCAAAGCCAGATGACGAACTCACGCCCGCGGGTGCTACGAGTCCGCACAAAGGCTGGTACTCGCGGGGATACCTGCCGCATATTGACCAGCCTGGCCTCATTCAGGCGATCACCTTCCGTCTGGCTGACAGTCTGCCTCGCGTCAAGCGGGAAGAGTTGGCGGATAAACGGTACCCGCCCCAAGTCGTCCGCGCCAGGATGCAGGCCCTCATCGATCAGGGGATGGGCACTTGCGTTCTACGTGACCCGCGTGCTGCAGATGCCGTGGAGGAATCGCTCTTCTACCACGACGGAACCGACTATCACCTGCTGGCCTGGGTCGTGATGCCCAACCATGTACACGTGCTTGTCGAAACGCTTCACGGTATACCGCTGCCGCGCATTGTGCGGCAGTGGAAAACGTATACCGCCAGAACAATCAATGCGGCGTTCGGACGGTCAGGCCCGCTCTGGCAGAGCGACTACTACGACCGCTTCATCCGCGACCAGCGCCACCTGGGTCGCGCAACGATCTATATCCACGCGAATCCGGTCATGGCGCGACTGGTCGAGGAGCCCGCACAGTGGCCACACAGCAGCGCTCGCTTTGTGGAGGCATTGGGCGCGACCTATCACGTGCCGTATGAGCACGACGAAGGCAGCGAAGGCGACTCTGACCCTGGCCCTATCTAGCGAGTTTCGGGGCGCGTGGCGCCTGCGGGGCGCGGGGCGCCTGCCCCGCTTCCCCGGTCTGTGCGGGCCAGGCGCCCCGCGCCCCGTGGCCCTACGTTTTGAATTGACGCGGTATTCTAGAGACCCAAAAAGGTGGGGAGTGAATCGTCCAGACTAGGAACGCACTCTGGCGGGCCAGGCGCCGGCTTCAGAGCCGACCGCGCCCCATGCCTGTGCGTTGTTTGCCGAGGCCCTTATACTGACACACACAGCGACAGGAGATGGATAACGGTGGTTCTGGCGCGCAGCAAGATGCGGGCCAGGCGGCCCGCACCCCGTGGAGAACCTGCAAACACAGGGAGGGCAGGGGATGGACAATCCCACGGCACAGGAGAGTTCGGCGCGGCCCCCAAGTGACAAGAACTGCCTGATCGTCACCGTGGTCGTGGTTGGCCTGGCGCTGGTGGCCTGCATCGCCAGCGTGATCCTGACGCTGGTCGTGGTGCGCTCTTACCGGGGGATGGCGCCGGGGGCACTGGAGGAGTCGTCCGTGCCGGACGCGCACGTGTCCCTGCGCGTGCTCAGCGATGGTTGCGCCGTGGAACGCGGTGAGGTGCGGGGCGCGGACGAGGTGCGTATGCTCACCTGAGTCATCGCGGGGCAGGATGGGATCCCCGTGCTGGAGCGCAACGCCGAGAACGAAACCCGGTACCAGTACTTTGGCGCGGGCGACTATACGGTCACGGTCAAAGCATAGTACGAGGGCGCCTACTGGCCCATCAGCGCCGAGGTGCGCATCCGCTGTCCATGAGGGGCAGAAGGCCAACTGAGGGCGCGTCTCTCCTGTGCCGTCTTGTGCATAGGCGCCGTTCGCTCTTCCCGGCGGCCCGAGCCTGCCGCGCGGTTCCCGTGTTGTTTGTGCACTGATCGTGAAACGCTCGCACCTCCAAGGGGTCGTACTGCGCATGCGAAATAATCAGTACATACCTCGCAACCAGACAACCGATACCGACACAGTATGAGACGCTATTTGATGCTGTTCTGATTGCGAATGTGCTGGAAACGGTTGACAGGCATATTTAGCCTGTGCTAACCTCCCGATGTTGCAGCATGAGTCAATGACCGCGCACAAAGGAGGGGTGAAATCGTCTGGTGATCCGGCTGGGTCGGTTGAGATCGGATGTTGGCTGTGAGCGTCACTGGCTGGACGGAGGGTGAGCATGAAGCAGTATGATGTTGTCGTTGTCGGGGGGAGCGCCGCTGGCATTCCCGCAGCTATTACCAGCCGGAGGCACTATCCGGCCAAATCGGTGTTACTGATACGGCGCGAGCAAGCGTCGGTAATCCCCTGCGGAATCCCCTACATCTTTGGTGAGCTGAGTTCGTGCTCTGAGAACCTTATCCCGGATACGACTTTGAGTAGCAACGGGATCGACCTGCTGATCGATGACGTGACGGGAATCAATCGCGAGCAGCATCTCCTGACCACGGAGGGCGGCGAGGAGGTCAAGTACGCCAAGCTAGTGCTCGCCACCGGCTCTCAACCGGTGATACCGCCGATTCCCGGCGTCGATAAGGAGAACGTGTTCGCCATCCAAAAGGCGGCGCCCTACCTGGAGCGCATGCTCAAGGCGATGGATAGCGCCAAGGATGTGCTGATTGTGGGCTGCGGGTTCATCGGCGTCGAGCTGGCCGAGGAATGTGTCAAGCGCCGCAAGGTCAACGTCCGCATCGTCGAGATGCTCCGGCACTGCCTGCAGCTCACCTATGACGCAGAGTTTTCGATTAAAGCGGAGGAAAATCTCAGCAAGCAGGGCATCGAGCTGTTCGTGTCCGAGCGGCTGATGTCGCTGGAGGGCGATGAGAGAGTGTCGTCCGCCAAGCTGTCGAGCGGGCAGGAGATCCCCGTCGACATGGTGATTTTGGGCATCGGCGCCCGGGCGGAGACGGCTCTGGCGACCCAGGCCGGGCTTGCCATTGGCCCCACGCGCGGCATTCAGGTCAACCGGTACATGCAGACCAGCGACCCGGACATATTCGCCTGTGGTGACTGTGCGGAAAAAGTCTCCTTCTACGACGGGCAGCCGAGTACTCTCAAGCTGGCTTCCATCGCTACGATGGAAGCGCGCATCGCCGGCGCGAACCTGTTCGGGCTTCGCCGTGCAAACACAGGCGTGATCGGCGTGTACTCCACCGTGCTGGGTGACACCGCCTTTTGCGCGGCTGGCCTCACCGAGGCCGTCGCCCGCGAAAGAGGCTATCAGGTCATCGTCGGCTATGCCGAGGCGCCCAACCGGCACCCGGGCGCGATGCCCGGCGCGGAGATGCTGGGTGTCAAGCTCATCTTCGAGGCGGGGACCCAGGTCCTGCTCGGCGGCCAGGTGTCCGGCGCCAAGAGCGGCGGGGAGCTGATCAACGCCATCGCGGGGGCCATCTACAGCCACATGACAGCAGACGATATCGCCGCTTACCAGACCGGCACGCATCCCGGGCTGACGGCATCGCCCATCACCTATCAGCTGGTGAACGCCGCCGAGTTGGCCATCGCCGCCAGCAAGCAGTAGGCACCGGACGCAGCTTTACTCCTGCGCAGGGGCTGCGGATCGCTGCCCCTGTTTTGTCGCCTGGCCCGTGGGGTTGCCGGCCCCTTGTGTTCTGCGCCCGCAACGGGTATAAACGCCGTTAGTGGGGCGAGTCGATTCTTGTCGGGTGACGGTATGAGGCGCAGGTTCACCCTCTCGTTGCTGCTCGCGTTCTGCCTCGCGGCGTGCCGCGGCCCTGCGTTTGGGGACCATCCCAGGCCCGCATTGGCGGTGGACGCGGTCGCGTGGGAGCCGTTCCTGGCCGAGTGCGCGCCCGATGCGTCCGGTCGTCACGGGTGCCCACCGTTGGGCCGTGCCGGCGCGCTGGGTTGCGATGTGCTCGCGCTGCCCGACGACTTGCTCGGCGGGCTGGATCCCGCCTGGCCCCTCGCACGCTGCGAGATCCACCCCGTGTTGCACGATGATGATCTGCAGGGGATTATGCAGACCCTGCAAGAGTCCGGCGACTATCTCTACCGGGGTGGGGGATTCTGGCCGGTGTTTCCACGGTACCTGATCCAGGACGGCGCCGGGTTGAACTTGTTGAAGGGCCCGGCCGACTTGCAGGAGGCATTCGCCTCGATAGAATCAGTCGAGGAGGCGCTGTCCTACGCGCTGGCAGCGACGGGACTGGATGCATATTATGGCTTGGAGCGCGAGCGCGGGCTGGCCTATGCCGTGGATACGCTCGAGGACACGCACGTTGCGGAAACCGGCGCAGGCTATACCGTCCTGCTGTATCGTTACCAGGTCTTTGGCTGCGGACCGCACTGGACCAGCGCCGTGGAGGTGGCCGTTCACCGGGATGGCAGTTGGTCGCAGGCACGGACCCGGGATGTGTACCATGATCCGGAAGAGGACGGTCTGTGCGTGGACTGAGCCCGGAGGAGCTGGCATGACGAGCATTACGACGATCCGGCTGCCGCTGCCGCTACGCCTGGGGACCGTGAACGCCTATCTGCTGGCGGGGCAGGGCGGGAGCGTGGTGATCGACTGTGGCGGCTCGAACGGGCGGCGTGCGATGGACGCCGCTTTGGACGGCCACGCCGACACGCTCCGCCTCATTGTTCTCACCCATGGGGACTTTGATCACACGGGCAACGCCGCGTATCTTCGAGAAAGACTCGACGTGCCGCTGGCCATGCACGCCGGCGATGCGCCCATGGGCTCCACCGGCAGTATGCAGGCGGGGCGCGCCACCCGCAGCATCTTCCTGGGTCCGGTATCGACGCGGCTGTTTGGCTTTCGCCGCGCGGATCATTTCCAGCCCGACCGCCTGCTCGCGGATGGCGACAGCCTGGCTCCCTGGGGCATAGAGGCGACGGTATTGCATCTCATGGGCCACTCCAGCGGCTCAATCGGGGTGCTCACGGCAGAGGGTGACCTGTTCTGCGGCGATCTGCTGGAGAACAGGCGCCGCCCGATGTTGAACAGCATTATGGACGACCTGGCCGCGGCCCGGGCCAGTGTCGAGCGCCTGCGCGGGCTGCCGGTGCGTCAGGTCTATCCGGGGCATGGCGGTCCCTTTACGTTGGATCAGGTCATCCTGCCCGGTGAGTGAACCATAGTATAATGGTCAGGTGAGTTCTATCGCCCGGCAGGGCGCCGAATCCAAGGAGAAGGTATGGACGAGGGTTGGATCGCATTGGCACTGATGTTTGTCGGACTGATAGTAATTCTGGTCGCCTGTCTCTACTATATCATGTTGGTGCTGGCTGAGGCACCCGTGGATGGCCGCGTGGCCTGGGGGCTAGTTATCGCGGGCGGGGCGCTCTTTTTCGCCGGCGGCAGCATCTGGCGCCGCGGCGTTCCCAAAGAGTAGCCTGGTCCCGCCGCTGAGCTGTCCGCTGTGTGCCGTGGCGCGAACCGTCATGGCGCCGGAGCCACCGATTCGGCTAGCGTCGTGCCTGTGACCGCGTCCGGCAGATCAACCTCGACGCGCCGCAGCGGCCGGTAGGCCAGCGCGACGGCCGTGGCTACAAAGGCCACCAGCCCCAGCACGATAAAGAGCGCCCCAATCCCGCGCCCGGGCCCTACGCCGATGAGCCTTCCGAGGCCACCGGCCCAGCGACCGCCTTCCGCCAGCAGCGGGTTGAATACCCGGTCGGCCAGCGGCCCCGCCAGCAGATAGGCCACGGGGATCATCGAATAGGAGATCACCCTGCGGAATGAAAACACCCGTCCCTGCACGTCGGGGGAGGTTTTCACCTGCCAGATCGCCTGGCTGCTGCCGTTGATCATGGGCATCGCCGCGAACCCGAAAAAGGCGCAGATCCCCAGAATGACCGGGTTCACCGTCAGCCCCAGAATGATAAGCACGACGCCGATGAGGATCTCGCCGGCGTAGATGCCCGCCATGCGGCGCCGTGGCCCACTCCAAACGCTCATCAGAATGCTGCCGGCGAGAAACCCTCCGCCCGCCACAGAGGTCAGCAACCCCAGCATGGCAGTCGTGCTGAATCCCAACACCAATGGCGTAAAGAGCAGCGTCACCATGCTCGTGCAGGAGTTGATCGCCGCGAAAAACGTCAGCAGTCCAAACAGCCGCGGCCGCGCGCGAATGAAGCGCCAGCCATAGCCCGCCTCGGACAGCAGGCTGCGGCGCTGCCCCTCTGCGGCCTCCGCTCGGGGAGGGCGTGGCACCCGCACCACGAGCAATGTCAGCAGCGCCACGGCAAAGGTCGCCAGGTCGATGGTCATGACCCCTTGAACCAGGATTGTGCCCACCAGCACACCTGCAGGTATGGGAGAGACCATCTGTGCGACGGCCTCTGCCAGTTGTATCATCCCGGCGGCGCGGCCGTACTGCTCCTTTGGAACCATCAGCGTGGTCGTGGCCGAGTACGCCGGCCACTGGAACGCGGCAAAGGAGGCGCTGATCGCCAACAGGATGTAGAGGTGCCAAAGCTCCAGGCGGCCCGTACTCAGCAGCAGTATGATTGCCAGCGTGCAGAGCGCGGCGCCTGCGTCGCTGAACAGCATCGCATGGCGGCGATCCCAGCGATCGACCAGCGCGCCGGCGATGGGGCCGAGGACGATCGAGGGGAGCGTGGAGACCAGCTGGATCAGTGCAAAGCGTATGGTGGTCCCCGTGGGGAGGTAGACCCAGACCCCCAGCGCAAAGCCGGTGAAGCCGGAGCCCGTCAGGGAGATGAGCTGTCCGAACCAGATGACCAGGAACGCCCGAAATCCTGTGATGCCCTTGCGCGCCATCGCACACCTCGCAGGCTGGGCCAGCCGGGCGGGATGGGGTGCGACCGTGGGCGCGAACCCTGGCCAGGGCAAAGGTTGCTGTGCCGAGGCCCTGGCCGCTGGCACATGGTAACATCGGCTGTTTGTGTCATTGTGGCATGCCGGTGGGATGGTGGAGCACGGAATTCGCTGCCCCTTGATCGTCTTTGGGGTCCCCCGGCGGCCTGCAAAAGACTCGGTCTGCTGAGGGCCGCGCGGCGGCAGGGACTGCTTGTCTCCAGACAGGCCCGAGCACTAGACTCGCGGGGTCGACGGCTGCCTTTGGAAGTGGACATAACACAATATGGATAGGTGTGCATACTGAGGATATGAACTGTCACACGGGTTCTTGCGCTGTCTCTAGAGGCCCAGTTCAGGGGCGGCGGTGTAGCGCAAGCGTGCCGGCCAGGGGGCCTTGACGGCTTCTCCCTGCGGCGCGTACACTGGTCGCAGCAGATGCCGATCGGTGAAAGGAGCGCCATGAAACGCGTAAAGCTGGACAAGACGGCCGGCGAGTTATCCAACAACCCCATCATGGTGGGGGATGTCTACGTGCAGGCGCTCACCGAGGGCAGCCAGCAGCTGAGGGTGGCGGCGGTGTCGTTCCCCAACGGGTCGCGCAACATCTTTCACACCCACGAGTCGGAGCAGGTGCTGTACATCGTCGAGGGTGAGGGCATTGTCGCGACCGAGGACGAGGAGCTGTGGGTGAGCGCCGGCGACACGGTGCTCATTCCGGGCGGCGAAAAGCACTGGCACGGCGCCCGCCCGGACACCTCGATGGTGCACCTGGCGATCATGCTGGT
>ENA-OSEO01004130-OSEO01004130.1-sediment-metagenome-genome-assembly--contig:-NODE-4130-length-15792-cov-15.169710_pt1 | contig 15792 bp, 12 predicted proteins | sample MGYA00237883_ERZ534232 | MGnify/ENA metagenome assembly ERZ534232 | reverse complement strand
ATTTCGGCGATGGCGGATGAGTTCTAGGCTCACTCACATCTCGGCGAGCCACCACCTGATGCGCGGCACAGCCGTTGACAATCCGCCGAAGGCCACAACTCATCACCGCGTCATCAGCGCGAACACACCCCAGCCCAGGTACTCACGCGTGTAAGCGGCGTAGCGCTCCGGTTCCGAGGTCAGTTGGGCTCGAACCTCTTTCGCCAACTCGTCGCCGGGATTGGCTTCAAGCCATCGGCGCATGGTGAGCCATTTGGCCGCCTCGTATCTGTCCCAGCCGTCTTGGTCGGCCAGAACCATTTCAACGACGTCATAGCCAAGGCGGCCGAAAGACGCGAGAAGTTCTGGAAGCCTGAGAAAGTCGGAGATTGAGTTGGCAAGACACCCTTTGGCAACATCTTCCGTCGGCGGTAACCGCCGCCAGTAGGGCTCGCCGATGAGGATCATCCCTCCAGTGCGCAGGCTCCGCGCCAGAAGCTCCATAGTGCCAGCGACTCCCCCGGCGATCCAGGTGGCACCGACACAGGCTGCCACATCGACCTTCTTTTCAGAGACATAGCCGGCGGCATCGCCATGGATGAACTTGACTTGATCGGCGACGCCGAGTTCTTCAGCGCGGAGTTTTGCTTGCTCGGTGAACAACTGGCTCATGTCGATGCCGATGCCGATGACGCCGTGATCGCGTGCCCAGGTGCACAGCATCTCCCCCGAACCGCTGCCGAGGTCGAGCACTCGGGCCCCCGATTCCAGACGCAGCGCCGCGCCGAGAGTGGCGAGCTTTTCGGGCGTGATCGGGTTGTGGATGCGGTGAGCACTTTCAGTGATGTTGAATATTCGTGGGATGTCCATTGTGGAAAATCTCCTTACGGGTGTGAATAGATTAGGTCAGGGCCAAACCAGAAGATGCACGCTTTCCTGGCTTCCTCGGGATCATACCGCCCCTGATCCGCCAGCAGGCGGGCCAGCAAGAGCGCCATCTCGGAATCGTCCGTCGGTTGGCCTGCGATAGTGTTCCAGGTGCCCCCGTCGGCAAGTTCGCGGACACCGTTCGGGTATTCCCGCCGGATGTCCTCCTGAGAACGAAACTCGACCAGGCTGCCAAGGGAGTCTCCGGCAGACTGGCCAAGCAGACACCCCTGGGCACGTTCCAACATTTCTGCCTGGCGCAGCGGGCTAATCATCCGGCCCCCGGTGGGCCGTGGCGTCTTCGTCGACCCAATCCTCCTCGGTGTAGGACATGCCTTTGCGCCCAGGGACTTTCCGAGCGGGTCCAGACCGGTAAAACGGGCAGGTTTTCGGGCCGTAGCAGAAGGTTTCGAACCGGTACTGCTTTTTTGACGGATTCCACTGGTCGATGATCATTTCCACCGGCATCCGGCAGCCCAGATGCAGGTCGTGCATTTGGTATCGTAGGTCCGGGCGTCCAGACGGCGATGCCCACGGCTGCGGTAGGTTGCCAGATTCGGAGGCACTCCAAGGAAAGGCGGCCCGGCAGGAGTTTCACCCTCAGCATTTTTGACGACCTTGAGCCCGCTCGTCTTGTAGAGCGCCGCGGTCTCCTTCCGCTGGTCTTCGACCGGCACTGAGTGGCCGCTCAGTTCTATGCCTGTCTGAAACCTGTGTTTCTCGTGCGCAGCTTCACCGACCGCAATCAGGAACGCGCCGGCCTCCGCGCCGCCGGTCCCGTCGATGCGAAGCACGTATCCCAGGTAGGTGTGGGACCGCTCATCGAAAGACCGCGTGAGCCGGATGCGGGGCTGGACGGCCACGACACGGCCAGACCATACTGCCTTTTCCGAGCTTTCCCTTGGGCCAGTCATCAGTCTTCTCCTGCCTCTCTGCTTAAGACTATCTGCATGCTCTTCACCCAGCCTCAGGTATCTACTCAAACTGCACGCGCCCTGTTAAGCCGAGGTCTTCGAGTATCTGTTTGAGATCGGCTTCGAAGGTTCTCTCGAGTTGATAATCGATGGTCACCGAAAACTCGATGCCGATCTTGAGGTCCGTGCCACTCCGTAGCTTGGGCAGAATCTTGGTTCCAAGCCGGTTCCAGATTTCGGGCGGGACATCTCCATGAATCCGAAACGTCTTTGCACCAGGGCCTGGTGTGGGTTCCGGCTCGGGCTCCGATCCAGGCTCGTGGGGCGGCACCGGCTCCAGTGTGGAAACCGGTTCTGCACCGCCACCAGGAGTTGGTTCCGGTGCAACCTTTAACCCCATCGCTTTGGCCTTTAAAAGAAGGAAGACTCCGGATTCAAAGGTGACATCCGCTGGGTCAGTAAACTCGTTGAAGAGCACGCGCTCATAGCCACCATCGGGTTCCCGGCCGGAGGCCAACCCAAAGTCGCCCCTCGAAACCAACTCGACGATTTTGCCTCTCAGGATCGTATCTGGATCGAGCAAACGCGTTAATGATCCATTCAGGAAGCTCTGCCTGAGGCTTGATAAGGGCCAAGCACCTGAATCCTTGAGCGCGGGGGGCCAGTTCCGCTCGATGTAACCAGCGCCTACGGATTCATTGAGCAGGGCTTGGGACTTCAGCGCGGTGATTACGCGCCCGCAAAGAGTTTCACTGCCGCTTGAATGGCCCGCTCCCAGGTCGATGGTCTTAAGACCATCCGGCTCCTGCTTGTCGGCGATGACCACAAACCGGTAGCCCCCCCAGACCTCGTCCTTGGCAGCCTCTTCAGCATCGGACACCTTGGCTTGAAGTTCCGCCCGATCAGCACGGTCAAAGTCCCCGCCAAGCGTTCCCTCGGCAATCTCCTTGGCCACGCGCTTCCAGGCGAGCCACAACTCTACCTTTTCTCTAAAATCGCGACCGGGCTTTTTTACACACCACACGAGCGAACCCGGATAAAGCCTCGGCGACTTTCCCCGCTGCTTGGTCCATTCTGCAATCTGCTGTCGCAGCGAACCGGCCCCGGTCCATTCGGATTCAGGTTCTACAACAACGAGCGTCAGCTTCGGAGTGTCCTGCACGGAGGTCCCATCCGCAGGGAAAGGCACAATCGGGATACTGGTCCCCCGGTCAAACTCCTTTTGGATGAGGATTCGCATGGCAGGCTTGATCTCGGATTCTTCATCGAGAGATGCCCGGCGGTCGCTCACCACCTTTTTCATGGTAGCCTGGTGACTGATCTTGAAACCGTCCGAACCGATACGGCGAATAAAGTACGACTTGTCTTCGAGCGTGAAAGCCGCCGTGTCCACGGATGTGGTATCTACCTCCGGCTCACCAAGGGCGAACCTCAGCTCCGGCAGGTGCGCAACCTTGTCTATCTGTCCGCCTGAGGACTCAAAAAGAATTGTTGTCGCTACCCGTCGATGAATGTTCCGCAATGCCCCCTTTGTATCCGCGTCGAGAGATCTGGCGTGGGACTGTGCTCCGGAAATGTCAGAATCGATGGCAGCCACAAGCCGGGATTCGCCAAGTTGTCCGAGAACAACGCTCCGAAACTCGGGCACTTCCAGGGGTGCGGACCCGAGGGTGATCAGCGGCTCACGCCGAGCTTCAGTAAATCCGGTGCGATAAGCCCAAGAGATCCACTGCGCAAGCATTGCGAGCGTCCCGCGCGTCTGCTGATACTGCGAAAGAGCTTGCCATTTCCGCTGGAACACAGAAAGGGTCGCCGGATGGAACGGGTAGCAAACCTCAAAACGACCGCGCAGGTACTCTCTGGCCTTGGCCTCTGTTGCAGCACTGTCTACTGCCGTCCATTCCGGCGGGAGTTGGGCGCGACGCTCGAAGCACCAGTCCGCATATGTTTTACAGATGGCCTTCCGAACTCGGTCGCTCCCGATGTCTTCAAAAAGCCGTCTGCGGACGACCTCACTGATCTCTGTTTCATCGTTCGCGATAAGGTCCTTGGCCACCCGGCGGACGACCTTAGTGATCTTGTCCTGCCACTGCATGTCCCAGTCAGTCATCTCGACCTGGCTGCGTGGCAGGCTGATAACCGCCGCGCCTTGTGTGGTGCCGGTGGTGGCCACAGTCAGGTTTTGAATGAAGGCATGGAACTGATCCGCCATTCCGCGATGGCGGTTTAGAAAGTTCAAAACCTCGTCGAAAAGAAGAAGTACCGGTCCACCCGCCGCTTTAAAAACACGGGCAATAGCTTCAGTCCCCGGTGGTGTTGTCTTCGCCGCACCACCGAGCTCTTTAACGCCCTCTTCTCCAGCAAGCTGCCAGGCCACATCAATCCATGGGGTTTCGCGTCCCTCCTGCGGGTCCCATGCATTGCCAACAAAGGCTGCGACACGGGCCTCCGGCACGGTCTTGATACCGGCTTCCGAGATCAAGTCCTCAACACCGGAGTACTCTGCGGATTTCGCCCCATTTGTTACCATATGGTAAAGCGCCGCGAGTGTGTGGGTTTTACCACCGCCAAATTGCGTAATCAGGGTCATGACCGGTGCGGTGTTCGCCGTCTCGCCGGAGAGCCGCCTGAGAACCATGCCCGCGTGCTCACGGAGCGCTCGGGTAAAACATGTGCGGCTAAAGAATTTTCTTGGCTCCCGGTAATCTTCCGGGGCAGTCTTGGCGATGACCTGCTCGAGGTGGATGGCGAACTCGTCCGGGTTGAATGAGCGGCCTTCGCGGACTTCCTTGCGCGGGGTAGCGACTTTATGCCAGGGTTCCATCACCTCACTCCTGCCCAGTGGCTTGCTTTGTTATAATCTCAAGTTCAGCAATTCCGGTGAAGTCATTTGGATTGTGTGTGACCAATGGGCATCCATAAGCGAGCGCCGTCGCAGCGATCCAAGCGTCGTCTACAGCAATCGGCCGATTTCTACGTTCCGCGCGAATTCGCCCCCATACCTCGCATGTATTGGGGGAGAAGGGGATGACAAGGTAGCTCTTGATATGCTCTTTCAGCATCCCAAGCCTATTCTCTGACCACCTCCCCCTGAATGCACCTTCATAGAGTTCGCCGACGGTCATAAAAGAAATCGCAAGGGTCTTTCCGGGAAGAATCTGCCTATAAAACTCCGCGCGCGAATCACCCCGCATCAAATAGGAAACGATGTTGGTGTCAAGTATCAGAGCATCCACAGGCTATGCACTCCTGCCCTGGACACTTTGAATGGACTCCAAGAAGGAGTCAAAATCATCCGCGTCGGTCCAGAGATCAGCTCCCTTACCCCACACATCCTCAAACCGTTGAACGGGTTGCACGTCCTGTTCAACGGCAAGTTGGTCCAAGGATTTTTCTTGCCAGAATTCATTAGCACTTGTGGTCTCGAAATCTGCACCCTCCACTGAAACTGCCTCAATGTCTCTTATCTTTATGCTTGAGATTCGCCCGGTAGCGGGGTCTTCTCGCGTTTCCCCAGTAACCCGCACGTAACTTCTCAGGTACTCATAAACTGTCTCTTCCAGAGATTCGTCGAATTGGCATATCACGGGTTCGCTATTCGGTGGATGGATTCGACATCGTTCCGCGTCATACTTGAAGTCCGCCATGAGCAGCCGCCCCTCTAAGGTGCGTAACGTGGTCACGGGGCCTCTTATCTTGCTTACAATTCTGTTGTGAACGGTTTGGTTGAACGAGAAATGTCGCTTCAGCCGTTCGGTTCTCGTCTCCATTTCGATTTCGTCAATACCTTTTCCGAGGATACGCCCCATTTCTTTTAGGCTGTATAGTACCCCGGCGTCATACCCGGCCGGCAAGACTTCACCATTTATGCCGATGCACTCCATCCCCTCAGCCAGCTTCTCAATGGCTTCTACTCCAAGGTGCATGTTTTCGAACTGATCCCGCGGCAGGTCCAGAGCAAGCTCAAAGCTGCCTTGGTTAAGCGCCACCACCTCCAACGGACAGCTCGCTGCTATTTCCCTTGGCTTGCGACCCGGCTTCCGGCTGTCCGCTTGGCCCACGAGGACACGTGCAACACGCTCTACCGCAACCTGAATCTGCTTACCAAGTTGAAGGAGGTCACTCAGTGCGATACGTCCTTCCTTTGTGGCCGGCCCCTTTGCCCTTACTACCAAAATGGGCACCTGATTTTTTGTACTCATTGCTCTTTCTCCTTTATCTCGGTACTGCCAGAAGCATGGCATCCAGCAGGCGCTTTTCCTCGCTGCCTGACGGGTAGAGCGCCGATAGAGCATTAGCCAGGCGCAGGAAGTCCGGACCGCGATCCTGCTCGGATTTAATGAGCATCCGCAAAGCATTCGCCTGCCCACCGGCTTGAAGCAGCATCGCTGCATGTACCCGGTCGAGGGTGGTCGCCTCGCGCATGGCGTCTCCCTCAACAGCCGAGGGGTCTAAGGTCACCTTTCGGCGGCCCCGGCCACGTCCACGAATCTTGGGTGCCCGTTCCTCCTCAAGTTCAGGAAAAACCAGTTGCTGGTAATCCCTGCGGGGATCGTGCTCAATTAAATCTGCAACACCTTCGGCCCCATCATCACCGAAGAGCTGCTTCGCTCGCTCGGAGATGGCCATCAATCTAACCACACCTTTTTTCGTCTCGATGACGCGGCCCTCCCATTTGGGGAGATCGATGCCCAAAGGTTGCGCAAAACGACGAACCACATCGAAAACCAAGCTATATCCCTTTGTCTTGCCCTTCGGGGCGTCGGCCTCATCGTCATCATCGCCTGATTCCTCTGCGGAGTCATCATCTGGCGGGTCGCTGGAGCCGGAGCCGCTTTGACCATTGGTGGCCTGGAGGGTCCAAAGGAAGAGAGCCGTCAAACGCGCATCCTCTTCCAGGACCCCCGCCATGCCGTTACGAGCGCGGGCCTCTGCTGTTCCTAGAATTTGTTCGAGGGCCGTTCGACCAACGACCTCCCAGACCTTTTCCAAGTATTCGGCGAGCTTGACCTCGCTACCGTCGGCAGTCTCAACCTTCCGGTATCGACTGAATATCTCCAATGCCGGGCCTATGCAGGCGAAAACCAAATCTGCACCGCGAATGTTCTCCCCCTGGAGACGCTCCATCCAGTTTCCGACACGGTTGGGGAGTTCACGAAGGACCTCTGCCCAATCCCCTACAGGTGCATCGTCTGGTCGCGGTCGGCAAATGAGATGAACGCTGGTGGCGAGGGCTGCGGATTCTTGAGACCGCAGACGGCCGGGCCTTTCTGTTGCGATTGGCCACGAACCGGTGATAGTCCACCCACCGTGGATCATCCCAGCGAGAAGGGCTTCCCAGCCTTCTGTCGTCTTGTGAGCAAATACAACACTGCCAATTCCATCCTCGCGCACAACTCGTCTTCCTTCTCCAAAAGCAGACCCCATTGTCTGTTCGAAGAAAACTCGGTCTTTTGGCGTACCGCTTATCGACATGTAATTTTCATCCTGAACGCATTCCCGACTTTTTGGAACAAGAGGATTTTCACTGTCAAATGGGTCCCTTAGCAACGGAAGTCCTTGTAAACCCCTCTTTAACCACACAAAGAAGAAGTCGGACAATTCCGCATAACCAACGGCATCGTAATATGGGGGGTCTGTGAACCAAATAAACACCGTTTCATCTGGTAGTGGTGACTTACAAGCATCGGCTTGCTCTACCTGCCCACCGCTCCCTTTCAAACAGACTAGACCTTCAGTAACTCGTGCAACCCATGATAAGGCTCCATCGAAACCGCCTGACTCAGTTGTGAGAGGCATCGTTTCACAAAAATCCCACACCATCGAGAGTGCTTGGCGAGCAAAGGTGCTTCTTACGAACTCACCACCTGCTGCCCAGCTATTCAAACTGGAATTGAAATCAGAGCATCTGCTCACGGCCAATCCAAGAATTGGTGCGACATAAATCATCTTGTCCTTAACGCCCGCTGTTGCAATCAACTTCGTGGAGAGTGTATGCAAGGAAAGCTGTTGCCTTAAGGTAGCGATGTCTTTCCATTGTCGTATCCCATAGTTTGGAATGCGGAAACAGTTCGTATTTTTGGGCGGAAGCGACTCATCCGGTACCGGACAGAGCCCCTTGCGCCCGCCGCGTTCCCATTCATCCAGAATCGCCGTGAGTCGCTTCTGTGCGTTCCAAACGGCCTCATAATCGCGCGCTGTGGGAGGCCGATAGTTTCGCCCCTGAATACCAGGATACAGCGTGACAACGGCAAGCATCCGAGCGCCACCGATACGCTTCCCCTTGGTGTCAAATAGCACGTCAGCCCCACCGCACTGTTCGGAAAGCTGCGCACGCACGCGTTCCGGCGGCAACACCATATTGCAGCACGGGCACGTGGCCTTGGCTCGGGTAACCGTCCCTCCACGTACATCCTTATCTGTCTTTGGTTCGAATATCTCGAACTCAACGTGTGGCAGGCCAACTTCTATCCGCACTATTTTGAACCTGAGTGCTCGCTTGCGGCTCGCTTTCTTGCAGAGCCAGAATGACCGCATGAGCGGAATCTCCGCTCCACAATTGGGGGACTCGCACTTAACCGTTCGCGCCCAGAGGTAAGCGATCGGCGTGGCTCCGTCAAGGTCCTTAGGGTAGAACTCCGCCAGTTCCTTCTCAGCCTGTTTCTTGATCTCACCACCAACCCGTCGAAGTTCCGCGGCAAGTTCCGGGCCATGGCGCGGTATATCCTCAAGCATGACCTTGAGAATGAGACAGGCCACCGGATTGAGGTCGCTGGCGAACGCCTCGCACCCCAGCCGCAATGCCTCCAAAGGAATCGACCCGCCGCCGGCGAACGGGTCCACCACCAGCGGCGTCTCATCCGGGTGGGCCGCCTTGACCAGTGCGCGGGCCGTCGAGAGGTAGCCTATGTTCGCCGCATTGTCCCAGTTGGATAGGTCCCCAATGAACGTGAGGAGTGCTTTGCGCAAACCCTCGTCGGATTTCACCTGTTCGTTCATGCGTGGGGTGTTCCAGCCGGGCATGTGGAGTAACGATTCCCTCGCACTCGCTTTGAACTCCCCAGGGCAAAGCGGGTCGCAGGGATCGGGCAGAAGAAGCGCCACGAGCATCGCCCGGCACGCCGCTAACGGCCGCCGCGCCCACCAGAGATGCAGTGTAGATGGATGGCCATGGCGGATGGACTTCTCACGCGCAGAGTGCTTCGAAACAACGGCAATGGGGAAGTCTACTTCGGCCAGGCGTTTACATTCTTTCGGTATCATTTTTGAATCTTGGCGGTTTCTTTTGTCTTCTTCGGCACATACAGATTGAACAGGAATACATGCAGGATGATCTCACGATCCGCGTCCTGGCCCGAGCGAAGCCGGACTCTCCATTCCTCCGTCTGATCGATTCTGACCCGGCCGGCGAAGTTTGGATGTGTTTCCAATGACTTTTCCAGTGTCGATTGAAGGCCGGAGAATCCTGCCACGTCCCTGTTGAACACGATCAATGCGGCTTTGCAATCCCGCCAGATCAGATAGCCAAGAAGCTGGTCAATCGCCTCAATGAACTGCTTTGGGCCACGCCACACTTTGCATTCCCCGACAAATGCGGCCCGATTATCGAATTCAATCCGGATATCTGTCTTGCCTGTGCGCCGAAAGGTCTCCCCCGATGCATCGCCCTCGTAGTGGCCGTTGAGATGGGCCAGGATGATGTCGCGCAGCTCTTCCTCGTCATGTTTGACGAAGGTCGCAGGGGTTGCTTCGAACGAACGCCCTTCATGACGAATCACATTCAAAATGTGCGTGAAGTCCTCGTCCCGGATTCCCGGCTCTGCTGGCTTTGCCGGCGCTGACGGAAGCGGTTTTACCAACTTTCGTTTGATGGGCAATACTGCCAGATCAGGTGCACCGGCCCTTTTTCTCAATGGAATGTTCAAGATTGTGGCGACTTCCGCGTGCCTTCCAAGGCGCGCTCGACGGTTTGCAGCGCATTGTTGAATGTGTGCGCGTAGTTGCTTGTTATGTGCGTCAACGTCTCTTTTCATATTGCCCAGGTAGTTCTGGACGCTTCTGAGCGTGTTTTCAATCTCTCGCTTGATTTCACCACCATCTCCCAAGCTGTCGGATGGCCGCTCCAGAACTATCTCAAGACGGCCGCCGTTACTATCCCGTGAGGCTCTGACCTGACCGCGTGGAGGGTTAAAGGTGAAAGTGCTTGGCTGATGACACCGCCAGAGATTGGCATCGCCGGAGAACGGAACAATGACCGTAATCCGTAAACCGGCGATCATGCAGGGTCTGCTCTTGTCAAAAATGGCTCGGTTGAAATCATGACGGACATCAACCTGCGTTTCCTGTGTTTCCATTTCCTTCTGGTCCTCGTGGAGTTCCAGAGGGATTACCTCTCTTTTGGAATACACGTGTTCGACAATGTCGCCATCGCTCGACTGGATGAATTGGGTCTCTGGGATTTGATCCACGTCGCTTTTTGCGCTTTCCAAGTTCGTCCGCAAAACAGCGGAGAGGTCGTTCCCATAGAACAGAAGGTCGCTGCGCTCCCTCATGGCTGTCGCCTCATGATTTTCATGTTTGCGACCGGTTCCTCTGCCGAGAGACCAATGTCCTGTTTGTCCAGTTTATGTCCAGTTTCTGTGCGGACGGCACTCATGTCCTGTTTGTCCTCTTTACGTCCTGTTTACCAGCCAAGACATAGTGGGCACTCCGGCCTGTTACACCTTTTTTGTGCAGGACTCCCTTTGAAACCAGTTCCTCGAGATCCCGCGAAGCCGTTCGAATGATAGTTCCTGTTAAATCACGATAATCTTTGTTCGTAATCCGAGCATGGACTTTCACATAAGCCACGGCTTTCACCTGTCTTTCGTTGAGGCCAAGACCGGATATCGCTTCATCCGTCAGCCAGTCCCGCCAGATCGTGGTCACGAACTGCCCGGCCCGTTCCTCGAAGTCCGGGGACGGAAGCCCCGCCTCGCCGCAGCGGTCGATCATGTCCAGCGTGCCGCTGCCGGCTTTTTCGATGTAGCGGGCGAGGTAAAGGGGCTCGGCAATCAACGGATTGCGCGGAATGGAGGCGTGGGGTTCCCGCAGGCGTTCCGGCGTAAGAGAAGGCGGAAGCTCACCGGGATTCCAGACTTCGAGCCGGTCGGCAAAAAGCATGACCTGTACGCTGGCGTTGCTGGTGTAGTCGCGATGGGCTACGGCATTGACGATGGCCTCTGTCACGGCCTCCTTGGGAAGTTCGTAGGTGGCCGGGGCTTGCACGCTCTCCGCTCGGGTTCCGATGTGCCGGTTGATCTTGGAAAGAACGAAATCCGCCGCCTGGTCCACCAGTTCAAAGGTAGTCCCCTTATAGATCTGGTAGGAAGGAATGGGCTTACGGACGGCGGTGCCGTGGAAGTGCATGCACTTGACTTCCGAAGTCGGCAAAAAGCGCTGCGGCTCCTTGCCGAACAACAGCACGGCCGCATGGGTGGGATTGCCGTCATCCAGCAGGTTGAGATGGGCCAGTGCCTTCTCCCGTGTGGTTTTCGCAGGCAGGGGATAATTGCGTTCCCTCCTGGCCACTTCCAGAAAAGACTGTATTTTATCCTGCAGCAGATCGTTCAGGGTCGCGCGGGGACAGGCCGAGGCATCAAACGGCAGAGTGCGCAGGTCACCGCTCTGTTCCATTTGCTCCACGAGGGCTGCATACAGCGCAGCGGTCAGATCGTTTGAATCGGCAACGCGCCGGCGGATGAGCTGGGAGCCGGCCTTGCGGATCAGTTTGATCATTTTGGGATGACGCGCCTTGTCATCCGCTCCCTTGACAAAGATCAAGCGAGGTTTGCCTTTTTTGGTTGCAAGGTCGAACTCCCGCTCCGTGGGAGAGATGCCCTTGGCATCCTCCGACCCGTATTCGTTACCGAAGAGGCCGACGTATAAGTCGCAATTTTCGACCTCGTCCAGGTACACGTCATCCGCCCGGCGGTCGCTTGCCGGCAGGTCTTCGAAAAGAAAGACATCGAAGAAGCGCCTGAGCAGGGGATCGTTTTGCAGGAAATTCTTGATAGCCCTTCGCTCCGCATTGAGTTCCTTCTGGACGCTGCTGACAAACACGGTTTTGCGGTTGGCCATCTTTTTCCTCATTCCTGATCCCTCTCACCGTACGGTGGCTGTTCCTCCCTGACCATCATCGGTCTTGTCATCGCATTCACTTCGAGCCAGTAGTGAGCGACCTTCGTGACCTCCTGCCAAGGGAATCTGGCTGGGTCTTTGATCGGCTCCTGCATGATCGGATGGGTGGCGCAATTGGTAACAACATAGAGCCAGTAACAATCTCGGCGGTCCTCGGCCACGCGTCTTTCGTTTGGCGTTAGGAGGATTGTGCCTGTGGCCGCGGATAGACCCTTGACTTCGATGAGTCGTAACTCGCCGGAGTTTAGGTCCAAGCTGGTAACGTCGTAACCCAGGTTCTTCTCGTGAACGTCGTAAACTTGGCGGCCCTGGGCTTGCTCATGTTCCATCACCACCTGCATGGCAGTGGCCTCGGTCTCCAAGTTCGGCCTCATGCGGCGGACGTCTGGTGCCTCGCGTTCAGGATGAGGAAGTACAAGGACGCTCGCTATTCGTTCCACTGCCTGCAGGGACAGCGACCGCTGACGTTCGAGTTCCTGCCTGCGCCGTTCTCGTCGAGCCAAAAGTTCAGCGTGTCGGTTTTCGGCCTGAGCCAAACGGCCGTCCGCGCCGGCAACGCCCTTCTCCTTGTCCTCGTTAGCCTTTCCTATCTCTTCATCAGCACGCTGCAGCAACTCGGTCAAGGACAGCTCGACATGTTCGACAATGCGTTGCACCTCTGCCAAACGCTCTTCCCGTGTTTCCTCGAGAAACGGCTGGAGCGCGCTCTTATGCAACCACTCAGATGGCTCGGGCTCCGCCGCAATAGATGGTATCTGCTCTGGAGGCTCCGCGGGCGAAAAGTTCCCCAGCATGTTAGGTTCGCGAAGCCTTGGCTCACCGTCGCCGATAAGTTCCACCGCAAAAAGACGCTCGTGAACGATATGGCCGAGGCCGTCTACTACACGGGCACGATAGAAGTCGATACGTGAAGGCTTCTCGTGTTGCAGGGAATAGAAGCATGATCCCTTTCCGAACACTTCGACCGCTTTGTTATAGGCATGCCTGCGGAGGGCCTCGAAGAGGGGATGACCGGGGGTGACCCATTCAAGGTTGTGGGTTTCAGCAGCTTCTCGGTCGGTCGAGCAACGTGGATACTTCGACGCCAGGCTGGGAAGTTTCCAGTCCGGCTCACGCTCGTGCCGCTGAAGTGCCGGCGGCGTTCGGGCAGGCTCGAAGGTATGGGCCATACTCTCCACGATCTTCAGCTTGAGCGGGACGTATTCGGCCGCCTCGCGAATGAACCGAGCGATGGTTTCTGGCACTACTCGGCGTTCCTGCGCTCGTGCCCGACGTTCAATCAGCATCTCCAAGTTGAGCTTCTTGGCCGCCAGGCCTTCGAGTGCGTTTTGACAGATTGCCCGGAACCGCCCTTCGTCCACGTTCTCAAGGAGACGTTCTTCGAGGTCTGCATCGCCAAGTTTACCCGAGTAGTACTCCCGAAGTACGCGCTCCACATGCGCTGCGGGGAGTACTTCACCTACAACGTTGAAGACTGCATCGTCGTCTAAGGCATCACGAATCTCCTGGAGCTTCTCCAATAGTCGCTGAAGAACCCGCCCCTCAATGGTATTTGTGGCCACGAAATTGAAGATGAGACAGTCCTTGCGTTGGCCGTAACGATGGATGCGCCCCATGCGCTGCTCAAGGCGATTCGGGTTCCAGGGAATGTCGTAGTTGAAAAGAATATTGCAGACCTGTAGATTAATCCCTTCTCCGGCCGCCTCGGTCGCAACGAGTACCTGGATTGCACCCTCGCGGAACTGCTGCTCCGAGTGAAGGCGCGTGCCAGGTTCATCGCGGGAGCCCGGCTTCATACCGCCGTGGATGCAACCTACCTTGAAGCCCCAGGTCTTCAGATTTTGTGAGAGATAGTCAAGGGTGTCCTTGAACTCGGTAAAGAGCAGTAAACGCTGTTCGGGATGATCAAAGAAACCCTCCTCGTGAAGCAGGTCTTTGAGCTTGGACAGTTTTGCTTCCGCAGCGGAGCCTTCGACAGCCTGGGCCTGTTTGGCGAGCCCGCGAAGTTCCGCGATCTCCTCGCGGATTTGTTCGGCATTCCCTGCGAGCGTGATGGCTTCGAGCATGTCCTCGAGCCGCTCGCGCTCGTTTTCCTCCATTTCCTCCAGTTCCTCCGGATCGGGAAGATCCGGTGGAGCCAGTCGGACCAGTGCTTGTGCTTTCTTCAAGCCCTCTTCCAGTCTGCGAGCACGGTTCTCAAGACTGTGACGCATGGCGTAAGTGCTGGACGCCAGTCTGCGCTGATAGAGGGACATCAAGAAGCCAACGGCTCGAGCACGAGGATCGTCGCCCTGAGCAGCGGCTTTCGCACTCTGACGTTTCACAAAACGGGTGATCTCTCTATAGAGATCGAACTCCGGGCCATCTATCTGAAAATCGACGGTGTGCGTAATGCGCTTTGTGAAGATTTTCTCTGCCACCCAGGTCCCATCCGTCCGTCTTTCGGGGAAGTACACCATCGCCTCCTTCGTGCGGCGAAGGTAAAACGGGGCGCGACGACGTTCCATGGCCTCGTGGATGGAGCGGACGTCCGCATAGGCATCCGAGTCGAGCAATTGCAGAAATAGCGAGAAATTCGCCGGATCACCCTTGTGCGGTGTTGCTGTCAGCAAAAGAATGTTGTCCGATGTGTCCCGTAGGAGTTCCCCGAGGGCGTAGCGCGCCGTCTTGCGGGCAGGGGGAGTCCAGGACATGCGGTGGGCTTCGTCTACAATAATGAGGTCCCAGTGGACCTGTCTCAATCCCGGCAGAATCTCTGTTCGCTTGGCAAGGTCAAGCGATGTGATGACCTTCTTCTGTTCCAGCCATTGGTTGACACCAAACTGGTCACGAATGTCACCGCCTTTCAGGACCAAGAATTTCTCATCGAACTTTTCCTTCAGCTCCCGCTGCCACTGGAACGAAAGGTTAGCCGGACAGACGATAAGAATCCGCTCTGCAAGCCCTCGCAGTTGGAGTTCACGGATGAGGAGGCCGGCCATGATGGTTTTTCCGGCTCCGGCGTCGTCGGCGAGCAGGAAACGGACACGCGCCAGTTTCAGAAGATAGTCGTAGATGGCCTCGAGCTGATGAGGTAGCGGATCGACCCGTGAAATTGAGAGGCCAAAATAGGGATCGAATTCCCAGGCGATGCCGAGCGAGTATGCTTGAAGACCTAAGCGAAGGAGATGGCCGTCGCCATTGTATGTGAATCCCGAATCAAGGACGGTTAACCCTTCAAGATCCTCAACCGTAAGCGTAACCTTTCGGAAACGTTCGGATTGTGTGCCTACAAGACCGATGGTCAGGGTACCGTCATTGCTGATACGCACCGTTTCCACGCGCATTGGTTCGTTGAAAAGCGAGCCGGTTAGGACACACCCTTCATGTATCGAATCGGTCGAAGCTGTCATCTCTTCTCCGCCTTCCCGGCATTTTCACGGCTATCGTCCGCTCCGCCCGACTTCACCCACTCATCCACCTCTTCTTTGCGGAATTTCCAGAGGCGGCCCATTCGGTGCGCCGGCATTTGTTTTTCGGCAATCCACTTGTAAACCGTATCGCGCTTGATGCCGAGATAGGCCGCGATCTCATCTACGGAGAGCCATCGATCTTCCATCACTGACTCCAGTCGATTCATTTCCCGTCCCATGTCTGAATGCCTTCACCTTGTCGGTGGATGGATCGGTAGCCGCCGGACGAACTCCATCGGCTTTCATCCAGCGCAACCGGAACAAACTGGCATATATTATACGAAATTCGGCGTGTCTGTCAAACGGTTTTTCCGAGTTTCTCCGGATTTGACCGAACGGAA
>ENA-OSEO01004125-OSEO01004125.1-sediment-metagenome-genome-assembly--contig:-NODE-4125-length-15826-cov-9.472347_pt1 | contig 15826 bp, 15 predicted proteins | sample MGYA00237883_ERZ534232 | MGnify/ENA metagenome assembly ERZ534232 | reverse complement strand
CCCGGATTGGTTTTTTCATAACGAGCCGTAATCCACTCAAACAGCTTCCAGTAAAAATTTAAGCACACCCGGAGCTTTCTAAAAACAGATTTGTTTCAAAGATCTAAACAGTTACGTTAAATCAAAGTATGAATACATATAACAGCATACCAAATTACAGCTTGCGTGAAGATTTTGCCAGCAGCATGATACACGGCGCGGGTTTCATTTTTTCAATTATCGGAATATGCGTACTGATTGCCTTCGCAAGTATCTATGGAGATGCCTGGCATGTTGTATCATGCAGTATTTATGGGTCGACTTTAGTCTTATTATACACAGCTTCCACGCTTTATCACAGCATTCGGCTTGCTGAGGCCAGGAAAGTTCTCAGGGTACTGGATCACTCTACCATTTTTCTTTTGATAGCCGGAACGTATACACCTTTCACTCTGGTGAACTTGCGGGGTCCCTGGGGTTGGTCGATCTTCGGTGTTATTTGGGCGCTGGCTGTTATCGGAATTTTATTTCAGACGACCGGGTTTCTCAAGGGGGCTAAGGTTTCCGTTGCATTTTACGTGGCCATGGGCTGGGTTGTCGTGGTAGCGATCAAACCAATGCTATCCCTGGTTGATACGGGCGGATTGGTGCTCCTGCTTTTGGGAGGTGTTGCCTATACAACTGGAGTTGTGTTTTATGTTTGGCGCCAGATACCCTACAACCATGCCATTTGGCACGTTTTTGTCGTGGCTGGAAGTACCCTGCACTTTTTCGCAATCTTTTTGTACGTCATACCTCTGAGTCCTCCATCGATAATTTAAGATTAGATTCGCTGTATGTAAATTTTTCAGATTGGGATTTCTCTATTTTTTGGGTTGAGCACTGCATCTCTGCCCAGCCTCTATGCTTGTGCTCCTCACGTCATTCAAGCCTTTTTTACCGACCCCTTACCAACGACGACAATTACCGCGGTCGTCCTTAACCAAATTTTAAATTTGGATATTGTCCTTGGAAACTTGAAGAAAAAAAACGTTTCAGAGCCAGCGAAAAGTGATTTGGGCAACAGCCTGGGAAGACCTTGTCCTTATGTGTTCTATCAATGTGAAGAACTCATCTTATATAAGAAGATGGGGGTAAGAGATCGAACTCTGTAGTGTTTTCGAGCTGACTTCAAAATTTGGAATTTAATCGTTTAAAAGCGTACCCGGAACAACGCATTTGTCACCAAATTTTTCGTATAATGAATCCAGAACAATATTCATTCTCTGACGCTTTTGGGATGACCGGTCTTGATCAAAAAGAGACAGCTGGGTTCCACTGCCCAAAAAACTGAGTTGAGACAAAGAGATCCCTAAAAGCCTGATCGGTTTTTTCGTTACCTCGGTCTTTTTTAACAGATGACAGGCAAGTGAATATATCTCCGAACCGTCATCCGTAGATTCAGGTAAGGTTGCCGACCGGGTAACCTGGACAAAATCAAAATATTTGACCTTCAATGTGACGGTTTTCCCTTTTAGCCCCTTATGCCGCAGCCGTCGAGCCACTTTATTACCCAAAGCAAGGAGCTCTTTTTGAGCCGCATCCAAAGAAATGATGTCCTGTGAATAAGTCTGTTCGTGACCGATAGATTTCACTTCGTGTTCGGGTATTACATCCCGTTCATCTACTCCCATGGCCAGCAGATGTATTTTGGCACCCTGTTTCCCAAATCTTTTCTCTAAGACCTTGACCGGCGTTTGTCTTAAATCCCTGAACGTGTGGATGTTGAGGCGACTTAAGACCAGCTGTGTCACTTTTCCAACCCCCCACATTTTTTTGATCGGAAGCGGATCCAGGAAATCTCTGACACCATCGGAATGCACGGCAGTTAAACCGTCAGGCTTGTCAATATCAGAGGCAATCTTTGCCACAAACTTTGAAGGAGCAACACCGGCTGAAATTGTCAGGCCTGTCTCTGCTGAAATTATTTGCTTGATCTTTTTCGCGATGTTCTCGGGCCGACCAAAAAGACGAATGGAACCTGTCACATCAAGAAATGCTTCGTCAATAGATAACGGCTCGACCAATGGTGTGAAACGAAGAAATATCTCAAATGCCTGCTTAGAGACTTCCTGGTATCTTGACATTCTGACAGGCAAAAAAATCCCATCAGGACAAAGGCGTTTTGCTTTGGCAACCGGTTGGGCGGAATGAACTCCAAATTTTCGAGCTTCATATGAGGCAGATGACACCACACCTCTTTCCTCGCCGCCTCCCACGATTACCGGTTTACCCTTTAAGGCAGGATTGTCCAGTACCTCAACCGATGGATAAAAAGCATCCATGTCCAAATGGATGATGTGTTTTGATTGAATTTGCTTGTCCATGAAAACGTGTGATTGAAAATCAAATCAACAAGGAACTGCATCTCCTGACCCGAAAGCTTCTTTCTTGTCCTTATCCCATGCAGTTTCTGAATACAGCCCCAACAACAAACAGCGGCGACATCCTGAGCAATGAAAACAGGGTGACCTCTCATGGTCGTGTTGGTCATTTCACAATGTGAAGAATCTTCCGAAATTCATCCGTGTTCGCTCGGCACGCCCACTGAAAGATTACAATCTCCGCTGAACTGACAACAGCCCCGGCCTGGCGCATTTGATTGATGGCGATATCACGGTTCTCACTCACGCGGGATGCCACGGCATCTGCCACCAGGTGAACATGAAAGCCCGATCTGATAAGGTCCAGACACGTCTGAAGAACGCAAACATGGGTTTCCATCCCGACCACCACGACCTTGCGGCGATTAAATGAATGAACCGTAGCAAGAAAGTCCGTCTCTGAACAGGCGCTAAAGTACTCCTTTTGGAATACCGTGGGAGACTTGATTTGTCGGAGCAGTTCGGGGTACGTTTCGCCGAGGCCCTTCTTGTACTGCTCTGTCACCAAAACCGGGACCCCGAAAATGTCGGCAGCCCGGATGAGTTGGCCCACTTTGCGGGCGATCCTCTCCCACGAGTCCATGGCATTGAGCAGCCCCAGTTGAAAGTCGATGATCAGGAGCAGGCTGTCTTTGCATGTTGCGACATATTCGTGCCGCATTATGATCCCTCCTTATAGTCTAACCCAGGTTTAAACAGTGTTTTATCCATCGTCCCGCCGGAGATAGATACCTTTAAGGTTATCGTTTTATGATCGTTCTGGCAACAAAATTTAAAAAGGAGGAAAAATCATGAATACTGATATCGCGCAGAACGATCTCGATAAAATCGAGGCAGGCATCCGTGAAAAATATTCCAGAACTTCAAGGACGCCCCTGAAATTATAAGTTTCTCTGGCATATGTATGGAATTTTATAATATTAGGGGCGTACCCAAATCGTTAAATCGCTTTTGTGTTGATTTGACATTATTCTTATAGTCTTATATGCTTTTGATATATTTAATAATTCAAGAAGGCATCAGGAGGGTTAAATGAACAAAGTTAATCTTATTGAGGTTTTGCAAGAAGAAACCGGGCTGACTAAAATTAAAGCAAAGAAAGTTGTCGACTTGTTTTTTGATGAAATGGTCAAAGCACTTGCAAATAGTGACAGGGTTGAAATCCGTGGATTGTGTTCATTTTACGTCAAAAAGTACGATTCGTATACCGGCAGGAATCCAAAGACTGGTGAACAAATCAAAATTAAGTCCAAGAAACTGCCGTTTTTCAAGTGTGGGCAAGAATTAAAGGAACTGGTAGACAGTTAAAGCTAACTAATGGATAAAGGACGATGGATTGTCTATCTGATTCGGTGTTCTGACGAATCTTTGTATTGCGGGATAACCAATAACCTGAAAAACCGTTTGATAGAACACAATTCGGGCAGGGGCGCAAAATATACAAGATCTCGGAGACCTGTTGAATTAGTTGCTGCCAGTTCTGAAATGACGAAAAGCAATGCACTTAAGCTGGAATATAGGGTTAAACAAGTCCCAGCCAGTAAAAAATACTTAGAGCTTACAAAGAAGGAGAATAAAATGACAAAGAAAATTAAAAAGGATCTGCAAGCCGTATTAAAAGCTCTTTATAATTTAGTTCAAAAGATTGAAAAGGTGCAGAAAGAAGTTGATACACAGGTGCAACCCACAAAAAAACCAAAAGCCAAAGCTGTGAAAAAGGCTCCTGCAAAAAAAAATGTTGTAACGAAAACTGCACCACCCACTGCTAATGAAAAAATTTTTGGGATTATCAAGAGATCAAAGAAAGGCGTTAATACTGAAGTCCTTATGAAGAAAACAGGGTATGAAAGAAGAACAATATCTAATGCGATTTATAAATTAACAAAACAGGGTAAAATTAAGACTGTGGCTAAAGGGATTTATGTGAAAACGTAATCCTATTGTTCATTTGGGAAACCTTTAAACCACGAGAGGACAACAAATGGCTGAACAACTTGATCCAAAAGAACGGGAAAGGTTTCAAGAACTTTTAATGGCAAATTCGATACTGATTGAATCATTAACCTACCTCCTTATGGAGAAGGGTATCATCACCAATGAGGAGTTTTTTACAAAGATAAAACAGGTACAGGCTGAATATCAGAAAAAGGATCATGCTTAAAAAAATGTCCTGAACGAAACTCGATTTGACAGCGGTCAGATCCTTCCGGATGTCAATGACAGTTATGCTGCCGAACGTTTATTTTTGGTATGATAATCACCAAATTGTTGCTTCAACAATATTCGTCATGTGTTTTGACGAGAAATGTCATTTCATTTGATTTTAAATTCGGCAATCAGCAATAACTACCTGTGATTATACATTATTTTAAAATGAGTTTAAATGGTACGTATTATGCATTTTGTTGTTCTTATCTAATTGTTTTTAATTACAGGGGAGAACTTGTAATATGCATGGTATCAAAAAAATGAACAAGGCAATTAGGATTTTAAGAGACTATGTCAATAAAGACATAAATATTGACCAGTTAGCAATATTATTGCATCTGGCAGATAATGAACCTGAACCAGTATCCTATTCAACCTTGAGTAAATTGATGGATAACTCAAAAGCAAGTATATCGAGAAATATTGAAATGTTGAGTGGACACTACCTAAAAGATCCCATTACTGGAGAGTGGGTTGATACCGGCCTTGGCCTTGTAAAAACATCTCCGTCTCCACACGATTCCGAGGATTGTGTTGCATTTCTAACTGATAGAGGAACAAAAGTAGTGTGGATTTTGAACGAACTTATTAAGTGAAGGAACGAAACAGCAAAAATTAACGAGGACACTATGAATAGACTGATAATAATAATCCTTATGATGCTGCTCGTACCCGCAAACTACGTGAGTGCTGAGGATAAAGAAACTGTAGATATTGCCAAGGATAAAACTTTAATGCTTTTAAAAGGATATCTACCATTAGTGGCCAAGTATAATTATGTTTATTTTAAAGAAAGAATGACAAAAGAAGACGAGATTGCAGATTTCTTGGGTAGCATAGAGGAACAAAGACGGATTATTGGTTTTGACAGGATGGGTGCCGGAGGTGAGATAACAAATCCTTTAAATGAGTACGAGAACGAAAAAATTAATACTTCTTCTTTTAGTTGGATAATTATACCTAATATTAAAGAAAGTCAACCCTCAGGAATAATTCAATTTACTTACTCTTTTTAAAAACGACAAAAAGGGAAACATCCGGCACGTTTGAGCATCGAGATAATGACGGCATCGGGGAAAGTATTCATTTTGGCAGGGGTGTCAAAACAGTAGAATCCTTCAACCATTAAGGGTCTGCAATTTACTTCTGTAACAGATATCATCATATGGAAACAGAATATCTGAATGGAAAAGAACGGGGGATCGATTGCACAGACCACAAATCCACGCCGATTAGCTACGACTATTGTAAATTGGAATAGAACCAAAAAGGCAGGCCCCTTTAGACCTGCCTTTGCTATTTGGCAACATGGTGACTGCTATGCTGAAAGACGGTTGTACCTATCAGATAGCTGTACCCGGGAACATGGGTCACTGTTGGCAGTTAGTAGGATTTCTTTTTTGATTCCTGGGGGGAGACGTCAGTTGGCGATGTACCGGATTGTCCTTGAGAGCGACCCTCTTGCATTTTCTCCTTCATTGCTCCCTTATGTTTTTCCCAGGCTTTGCTGTATTCTTCTTCGGTCAGGAATCCGTCGTTGTCGGTGTCCATTGTGCTAAAACGCTCTTCATGTTTTGCCATATGCTCCGCTTTGCTAATTTTCCCGTCCTTGTCGGTATCCATTGCATCAAAATATGCATTTTTCCCCATGTGACCTTGGGGTCCTTTCGCCAAAGCATAGTTGTTTACGAGAAAGGTCACTGCACCTGAAAGAATCAAAACCATCATTACCATCTTTTTCATCTTTTTCTCCTTTCGTTAGTCGAATTGCTGCTGACATGGGCAGCATAAAGCATACCCTGTACAAAGAGTTATGGATATATCAGACCGCAATTTTAAGAGTACTCCAGCCCGTTCCACACTCGTCTTTTGTCGGATGATAAAATATAAAGTCAAAATTCGGATATTATCCAATTAAACGATATGGATAAGCTCGTTTGGTCCACTCACCGTCCGGGAAATCCTTGCTTAATATTTCATAGGCCGCTTTCAAGTGTAGCGGATCTCCGGTGCTTTTGTATTGGCTAACACCCCTCAAATAGACGGCTTCCTGCACAGCATCTGTATTTTTGTAGTCTGCTTGGATTTTTTCTAATGTTTTTAATGCCTCAGGGAATTTATCATTATCAAAGAAATATTTTCCCTCTCCAAGCAAAAGGCGGGCAATCAGCTCTTTTGGTTTTAAAAAACCAACCGTCCGATGGTGTTCTTTACCATCAATGCCCAATGTTATCAGGGTGGGTGTCCATTTAACGTTAAAGTCTTCACTGAGAGGTTTGGCATCTGAGGGGACGCGCAGAGGAATTAAAGTTTCAGAGATAAAGGCGGTTACCGCCGGATCGGGATACGTAACTGCATCCATCTGTTGGCAGCCGATTCATCCGGGATTGAAGAAATCAAGTAGAACCGTTTTGCTTTCTTTTTTTGCCATGTCAAGTGCATGGTTTATGTCTGTTTCCCAATGTATTGCATTCGTCATAACTTCACCTCCGTTTGGTTGCCGATGCGGCCAGGTAACAATGAAAATTTGGCTGGCTGATAGATTGAATTTTTCCAGCGGTCAAAAAATAAACTTTTACACCAAAACAACAGCTGCGAGGCCAATATTTTTAGGTTATATTGTTTATTGTAATTCTGCAAATAACAATGTCAAGGCATTCAAAACTGAAATCGATTGCCAAAAACTTTCTACACCAAAATTCCCTCTGATAATGTCAATGATAGTTTGAAAATAGACCCGGTTGATAGGTGGCAGAACCGGCCAACGGTGCCGGGAGAGCGTGTTTTTTCATTCTGTTTGTTTTGACAATTCTGTTTCATGCAGGTAAAAAGCAAGCACGCGGGTGCAAAATCAAAGAGGTCGCACTTTTTTTGTTAAAGACTTGAGAAAGGGGCTGCAGTGACGATTCAGATCATTATCCTGCTTACCATCATTGTTGTCGCATTTGCGCTGTTCGTCGGCGGTTGGTTGCGAGTGGATTTGGTGGGACTGCTGGTGCTTTCGGTCCTGGCGGTGACAGGTTTGGTGTCGGCGCAAGAGGCCTTGGCGGGGTTCAGCAGCCCGGCGGTGGTCACTGTATGGGCCATGTTCATTCTTTCCGAGGGGCTGACCCGCACCGGTATCGCTCATCAGCTCGGGCAACCCCTGCTGCGTTTTTCAAAAGGCAGCGAAGCCCTGCTGGTGGTGGCCTTGATGGTTGCCGCGGGTCTGCTGTCTGCCCTGATCAATACCGTGACGGTGGCCGCCATCCTGCTGCCAACCACCATGGAGCTGGCAAGACGCAGCGGACGTCCCCCTTCGCGATTGCTGATGCCGCTGGCCCTCGGCGCATTGCTTGGTGGTCCTTTCACCGCTATTTCCACACCGCCCAACATCCTGGCCACGGACGCGTTACGGGCCGTAGGATTGCAGCCATTCGCCCTCTTCGACTTTACACCGATTACCGCAGCCATTGTTTTGGCCGGTATCGTTTTCGTTGTGATCATCGGAAGGCACCTGCTTCCCAACCGCACCGCCGATTCAGGGAATGATACCCGCATGTCCATTGACGCTTCCTACCAGATGGATAAATATATCTTTACCACCCGTATCCCGTCAGGTTCACCGCTGGACGGCCGGACCCTTTACGAGAGCCGGATTGGAACGGCGCTTTACCTGACGGTAGTTGCACTTCAAAGAAAAGGGGTTATGATGCTTGCCCCCCGACCCACCGATGTCCTGCAAGCCGGAGACACGCTTATTCTCCACGGTCATCCGGATCACTTGAGGCGCCTTCACGGCAGCCAGCATCTCCAGGTTGAGCCGTCGGTTTCGGCTGCCGAACTGGTTTGCTCGAACCTGCTGGTCGCCGAAGGCATTGTTGCGGAAGGATCGCCCCTACTGGGCGCCACTCTGGGGGAAAGCGATTTGCGGCGCAAGCATCGGGTGCATGTGCTCGCACTGCACGGACCGACCGAAAGAGAGGTCAAGGATCTGTGGCGGCGTCACCTCGAGACCGGTGACCGCCTGTTGCTACAGGGGCAAAAAGAGGCTCTGGAATCAGTGGCCGAAAAGGGGTTTGTAACGGAAATGCGCTTCCTTTCGGCCGATGAAGTGCGGGTGTTTGCCGGTGATCGCGGCCACCTGCTGGCTGTGCGCGTGCCCCCGGGTTCCGTGCTGACCGATAGAGACCTGGTGGAAAGCCGGTTGGGCAATGTATTCGGTCTAACGGTAGTGGGCATCGTGCGCGGTGAGGAGGTGTTGTGCATGCCGTCGCCCCATGAAACCTTACAAGCCGGTGATCTGCTGGTGCTGCAGGGTTCATCCCGTGATCTCGAAGTGCTCGAAGGCCTCCAGGAATTGGAGATAGCCGAGCAGACGTCCAGCCTCACGGCCGAGTTGGAGTCACAACAAATCGGTGTTACGGAAGTCCTGCTCTCGCCGCGATGCACCCTGGTGGGACAGACCCTGGCGAATTTGCTTTTTCGTGATCATTACGGCATCAGTGTACTCGCCATCTGGAGAAAGGGCCGGCCCTATCGTACCGGGCTTCAAGACATGCCCCTGAAATTCGGAGATGCCCTGCTGGTGTACGGAAACCGCCGAAACCTGGAATCTGTGGCCCGTGATCCCGACTTTATCGTACTCGATGAGGCGGCTGCGCGGGCGCCGCGCCTTGAAAAGGCCGGCATCGCCGCCATGATCATGCTCGCGGTGCTGCTGAGCGCCATTTCAGGCATTGTTCCCATTGCCATTGCCGCGCTTACCGGCGCGGCCCTGATGGTTCTCGTAGGATGCTTGAAGATGGAGGAAGCCTATCGGGCTATAGAGTGGAAAATTATCTTTCTCATAGCCGGCATGCTGCCGCTGGGAGTTGCTATCGAAAACACCGGAGCGGCGCAGATGGGCGCCGGTGCCTTGATCGCAGCAGTGGGTGATCTCGGACCCCGCTGGGTTGTTGCCGCGCTTTTTACCGTCACCGCCATCAGCACCCAGGTCGTTCCCACGGCGGCCCTGGTGGTATTGATGGCGCCGGTGGCGCTCAGCGCCGCCAATACGCTGGGCATTTCACCGCATCTGCTGATGATGACCGTAGCCATTGCTGCCTCGGCAAGCTTCGCCAGTCCGCTGTCCCATCCCGCCCACCTGCTGGTCATGGGGCCCGGGGGCTATCGCTTTATCGACTATGTCAAACTCGGCGTGCCCCTGACTATCATCGCACTGGTTGTGTCCGTGGGTTTGTTGCCGATCCTCTGGCCGGCTTAGTTGCCGCTAAACCCTCCACTTCGAGTGGAGGATTTGGATAGGTTCGACCGGTCCGAGGTGACAGGGATTCTTGAAATCCGAATATCAAAATTCGAAATTCGAAACAAATTCAAAACCCAAATGTTCAAAGGTTCAGGGTATCCCCGTTCAGAGGTCCACAGGTGTCATGGTTTCGCGTATCTGCGCCCTTTGGGTCTTTGCGCGAGAATAGCGTCTTGGAATTTTATCCGTTTTGGTCATGTGGATTTTGATCATTTGATATTGTTTCGGATTTGGTGCTTCGGATTTCGAATTTATTCTTCGCACGGTGTATGAACCCCCTTCCAGGGGGCTACCTGGGCCTCCCGCTCTGCGGGAGGAGCACTCGCTACATTATAACGTACAAAATGATCATTGACCTTTTCGAGTTGATATTTTTTAATGAGAGGGATTGGCAAGGTGACAAGAGATATTTTCGGGAGCTGGAGATCAAATGATGGGTCGGAATCAATTTAGAATTGCGGGTGTTTGCACGCTATGGCTGCTCACGTTTTTGTTGCGGCCTGGATTTGCCTATGGAGCGATCGAGACGGTTATTCTGCCGATCACACTTGATTACGCCTTGGTTCGTACCTTTTTTTGTCAGCAGTCCTATACCCTTCCGGATGAGAGGGCGGTGATCCTGGAAGACGATCAAGGTTGTACCAGGATCGAACTCCGGGACCCACAGGTCGCCGCAGCGGATTCCCTGATTAAGGTCACGAATCACGTCAAGGTCAGTCTTGCCACACCATTACTCGGAACATGCAGGGGGATGGAATGGGAGGGCTACCTCGAGGTCATGCAGAAGGTTACGCTCAATCCCGACAACTCGCGGCTCGAATTTGAGACGGTCAATTCTGCCGTGTATAATGAGAATCGGGAACCGGCTACCTTGATAACCCCACTATGGGACCTTGTTCAGGCCCATGCGTTACCGTTTCTCGACCGGATGATCATTGATCTCGCTCCACCGGTACAGGAGTTAAAGGACTTTCTGCCCCTCTTTTTTTCTGCGGGTGATCAAGACCGCATCGGGCAATGGCTCGATACCCTGAGGCTTGAACATCTGCGTATTGACCCCGATGCAGTTCGGCTGGATGTTCTGTTGGATGTGGAACCGATGCCCCAGCCGGAAGAAGCGGTCAAAGAGATCTCTTCAGAAGAGATCGAACGTCTGGCCAAGACCTGGGAAGACTGGGACGCCTATCTGGTGTATGAGATACAGTCCTTGACCGGGAAGCCCCTGACCGATGATGAGAAAGGTGAACTGCTTGAGACCCTGCTGGAGATACGATACGGTTTTTTAAAGGCGCTAACAGAAAAGACCATTGGCCGTGATTTTATAAATGAGCAGTTTATATGGACGTGGCAAAGACTTGCTGCGATATTAAAAAAATACCTTGTAACGCAGATGTCGGAATCCCCCTTAAACTACCTGGCCTTTTTTACCGCCACCGATGCCCTGGCAGCACTACAGAAACTGGGGCCGACCCTTGGTCTGGACATCAGTCGAGACGGCCTGGTCAGGCTGGGCAGTTTTTTAAGTGAAGGCCGGATTGAGCCTCTGTTGGAATACTCATATGAGATAAACCCTGATCTGCGCACACTATTGGGCTTTGGTCCGCCTCTGACCGATACAGGTCCGGCCTTTGAAGTTGAGGAGTTGGATAACCCGGACGAAGATGAGGCAGACAGGATCTTCAAGCCGGTACGATTCCGGCCCGACTTTTGGCCTTCTTCGGCATATGCCGGTGATGCACCGCCAAAGTCGATAAAATCCATCCTGCCATGGGTCCCAAGCCGGGACAGCCTGAAACCTTATCTGGACAGAGTCAAACAGGTTATCGAAAAGGCGACAATCGAGACCCTCAAAAAAAATAATCTCGAGGAAAAGGACCAGTCCTATTTCCGTCTCCTGTCCCTTGCCACTGCCTGGCAGGAGAGTTGCTGGCGTCAGTTTATAACGAAAGGTGGGAAGGTGCGCTATCTTGTCTCCTACAACAATACCTCGGTTGGGTTAATGCAGGTAAATGAACGGGTGTGGCGAGGCATGTATCGGCTTCAAAGCCTGCGCTGGAATATCGAGTACAATGCCCGGGCAGGCAGTGAGATTCTTCAACAATATCTCCAGAAATATGCCATCCGGAAAATGGATGTACAGAATCCCCTGGATTCCGATACACTCGTCAGGGTGGTATATGCCATGTATAACGGCGGTCCCGGGGAATTTAAGAAATATTTTAAACGAAAACAGGCAAAATCCTATTACAAAAGCGATAAATTATTCTGGGAGAAATATCTCCTCACCAAAAAAGGACGGTTCGATAAGGTTTTGGATTGCTATTAACCGGTTGGCCTGTTTCATCATCCCCATGGGCTATAAGATGTATTAATTCTTTCATGCGGGCAGGCTCTTCCGACGACAAGGTTTTTTTGTAACTGTTTAGATCTTTGAAACAAATCTTTTTTTAGGTAGCTTCAGTTTTGCTTAAATTTTTACTGGAAGCTGTTTGAGTAGATTACGGCCCGTTATGAAAAAACCATTACGGATTAGATTGAATGCGATCATATGGTCTTTAAACCAAAACCATTCTCAGAAGCTAAAACCGGTTTTTTCATTACGAACCGTTATCTACGAGTTCTTTCAGAAAAAATTTAAGCAAACCTGGAGCAATTCATTTTCAAAAGCCTAAACTCTTACAGAATTTTTAATTTGTGATCATTCACGGTTGTGTTCACGCACAATCGGGGTGACACCAAATAGGTGATAAAGTGATACTTGTTATCGGTGAAATCTTATTCGACGTGTTTGAAAAAGAGAAACGGCTTGGCGGAGCGCCGTTTAATTTTGCCTATCATCTCAAAAATTTCGGATTCCCGGTGCGCTATATTTCGCGTATTGGAAACGACTCCCAAGGAAAAGAGATCTTAAACATATTGGAGCGACATGATTTCAACATCGATGATATCCAAATTGATGACGGACATGATACCGGTACGGTGATCGTTCGGCTCAGTTCATCAGGAAACCCGACGTTTCACATCAATACCGATGTGGCGTATGATTACATCGACTATCTTCCGAAAGCGCATTCAACCCTTATTGATACGGCTGACTTTATTTATTTCGGAACCCTGGTTCAAAGAAGCAAACAGGGATTCGAGAATCTTCAAAGATTCTTGAAGAATCGGCGTCCTGACAGCATTTGCTTTTACGACATCAATTTGCGGCCGGACTGTTATTCTGACAAGGTCATCTTCACCTCCCTTGAAAACACTGATATACTGAAACTTAATGCACAAGAACTTGACGAATGTAAGCGGATCTTTCGATTCTCAAAAGATAATGATGCGTTCATCCCCTTTTTAATGGATCGCTGCGAATTGAAAACTGTGGCGATAACCAAAGGGGACAAGGGAAGTGAATTATACACCAAAGACGGCAATTTCCACGCAAAAACAAACCGTGTTGCGTCCGTTGTCGATACGGTTGGTGCCGGAGATGCCTATTCTGCAATGCTGGCCGCTGGAATTATAAAAGGATGGGAACCTGCAAGAATGCTGTCCATGGCATCCATGTTTGCATCACGCATCTGTGAAATCAGAGGCGCAATTCCCGAATCCCGGGAATTTTACGAACCGATAAAGGAAATGATTGAAAATGGAGGATTACATGGCTTCTAAAGGTTTTTACATTCAAATGTTCAGCATTCATGGTTTGCTGCGATCCGAAAACATGGAACTGGGCCGTGATGCGGATACCGGCGGCCAAATCAAATATGTCATTGAATTGGCAAACGCCCTCGGTCAGCGAGACGAGGTGAGACTGGTCGAATTGTTTACGCGATTGGTATCCGATAAGGCCGTATCCAAAGATTACGCAAAACCGGTTGAACAGGTGAATGACAAATTCAATATTATAAGGATTCAGTGCGGGGGTCGGAAATATATGCGAAAAGAGCTCCTATGGCCGCACCTGGATGAGTTTGTCGATAAAACCATTAAATACAACAAGCAACAGTCGATGATACCCGATATTGTACACGGTCATTATCCCGATGCGGGATATGTGGCCATGCAGTTGGCGGATATTTACGGAATTCCGTTGATTTACACCGGTCATTCCCTTGGTCGCTCAAAATTGAAAGGCCTGTTGAATAACGGTATGAAAGAAGCCGATATCGATAAAAAGTTCAGAATTAAACACCGCATAAACATGGAGGAAGAAATATTAAAAAATGCGGACCTGATTGTCTCAAGTACCCACCATGAAATCAAAGAGCAATACGGTCAATATGAGAACAGCGACATACCCAAATTCAGCGTCATTCCTCCTGGATTGGATATCGACACGTTTTATCCCTTTTATCATGATATGTTGTCTGATGCAGAAAAAGATGAGGCCAGAGTGTACGCCCATGCTTCACTGATTGAAGAACTCAACCGATTTTTCATGCATCCGGATCGTCCGCTGATATTGTCTCTGTGCCGGCCCGACAAACGCAAAAATATTGGCGGTTTAATCACTGCCTACGGCGAAGATTTAGAGCTTCAATCCATGGCCAACCTTGCTGTATTTGCGGGGATTCGCAAAGATATCTCGAAAATGGAAGACAACGAGCGAGACGTTCTGACAGAAATCCTTCTGCTCATGGACAAATACGATCTTTATGGGAAAATTGCCATTCCCAAAAAACACGACTTCGAGTATGAGGTACCGGAACTTTACAGGATTGCTGCTGAAAAGCGGGGCGTATTTGTCAACTCCGCACTGACCGAGCCGTTCGGCATTACCCTGATTGAAGCGGCCGCATCCGGGCTGCCTGTGGTTGCACCCAACGACGGCGGCCCCATGGATATCATTAAAAACTGTGAATGCGGTCTGCTGGTTGATCCCACGGATGTCAAGGAATTGGCTACCGCCATCAAACAGATCATCGCAGACAGCGAGAAATGGAAGCGGTATTCCAGAGCCGGGGTATTGAACGTACGAAAGCACTATACCTGGGAAACCCATGCAAAGACCTATGTCAACGAAATAAAGCATGCCGTTGAGAGCCTTGATACGGAAAAGATGAAGGTTGCGGTACCTTCGGATGCCATCGGCAAACGTTTGGCCAAACTCAACCATTTTATTATTGCGGATATTGACAACACACTCATTGGTGAACGGAACGACCATCTAAGTGAGTTGTTGAAGGTTTTAAAAAAGCATCAAAAAACCATCGGCTTCGGCGTCGCCACCGGGCGGACTATCGACTCGGCCAAAGCGTATCTTGAAAAACATGGCGTCTTTTCTCCGGACATCATTATATCATCCGTAGGGGCAGAGATTTATTATGGGGAGAACGTTCATTTTGCCAAAGGTTGGGCCACCCATATATCCGCCAAATGGGACAGAGAAAAAATCGTCAACACACTTAAGGGACTTCCATTTTTGACCTATCAGGAAGAAGCTACCCAACGTCAATTCAAAGTCAGCTATAATATGCGGCCGGGCAAAGACAGTCTTCCGAAAATTCATGATCGGCTTCTTCGCAATAAATGCCGTTACACGCTCATCTATTCTCACGATAAATATCTTGACATCCTTCCCTATCGGGCATCAAAAGGGAAGGCATTGCGTTATCTCAGCTACAAATGGGAAATCCCTTTGAATAACTTTCTGGTATGCGGAGATTCCGGCAATGACGAAGAAATGCTTCGAGGAGATCCGCTGGCCGTCGTCGTCGGCAACTACAGTCCTGAACTTGAAAAACTTAAGGGGCAACGAAACATCTACTTTGCAAAGCAAAAATACGCCGGCGGCATTTTAGAAGCCATTGGGTATTACAATTTTTTAGAAAAAGCAAAACATAAGTAAATATTCAGGCGGGCAGTTGTTTTCCCGTAACGTTATTGGCGGAGTCGCTTCGTATTTTCAGCAAGTTAGCAGTGGGGGAGACCGCGG
>ENA-OSEO01004123-OSEO01004123.1-sediment-metagenome-genome-assembly--contig:-NODE-4123-length-15827-cov-3.387619_pt1 | contig 15827 bp, 17 predicted proteins | sample MGYA00237883_ERZ534232 | MGnify/ENA metagenome assembly ERZ534232 | reverse complement strand
ATTATTTTCTATGTTAGATCCTCTTATTAATGCACTTGTCATGGATGTTGTTGATTCTACTTCCAAAACATATTCAATTTTATCATCCTTAATCCATAGCAGATCTATATCGTCTACCGTTTCAATATTGTTTGCATTTTTAATATTACTCAAATCAGGATAATCCATATATTCATGTAAAATTTTTTTATTAACGAGATTTGTATCAATATGATGTGACTGCTCGACTTTACCAATATAAATTTGATATCCGTATTTTTTTCCAATTTCTGCTAATAATGCCATTATTGTGGTGTGTTCTTTCTCAACAATGTTAGGTCTGAAATTAGACTTAATCATCCAATATCCACCAGGTGTTTGACGAGCATAATCTTCTAATGATTTTTTAATACTGGATTGATCTGATGTCAATGAATTAGGGAATGCAATACTTATAGTTTCCCAAATATCTGTAAAGGTAACTTTGCCTTTTGATGATAATTCTTTCAGAACTGTTTGTTCAACACGTTCTGATAGAGGTATCGTTTCTAAATATGGTACAATATTTGGATTTGTAAACCACCATAATTTTCCAGTACTGCTACCAAGTTTTCCTTCAACAAGACAAAATTCTTTGTCAAGATGTTGTTTTAATACTTTTTCAGAATTTAATCCAGTTTCAAGCTCAGAAAAGAAACCCTGTCTTGTTAATTCCGGATCAATGGCATTAATTATAATTGTATAAGGTGTTGGTTCACCTCTCTCAGCCATAATTCTTGTGGTCGTTTCCACTACAATTTTTTCAAACCTTTTTTCATCAATTAAGATTGGCTTGGTTCCTTCTTCTCCCCAATCAGGTTTATAAAATCTTAAATAAAAATCACCCTGAGCTGATCCAAATGGCTGTAGTAAAGATTTTGCTGATGGTCTGGCTAACTCTTGATGGTGTATCTTTTGAAGTTCAAATCCTGCTAATATTCCTGTTCTAATTGTGGCATTTCTAACTTTAAAGGTTGGATTATGAAAGGTCATTGTAAGAAATTTATCTGGCTTTAGAACACTGAACATCCCTTTAAAACTATTTTGTAAAAGAGACGTATATACAGTAAAGTCTTTATTTTGTTTCTCATTATGAATAATCTCTTTACTATCAATGTTTTGTAAATAGTTATTATCCAACTTTAACCACGCCACCCACAATAGAGATAATTCTCCATACTGAATTGATGAATCATAAGGAGGATCAGTAAAAATAAAATCAACACAACCATGATCGCCATACTTTTTATACATTTTTGACATTAATTCAATACAATCTCCATTATAAATGAATATATTAGCATTACCTTCAATTACATCTTCAAATTTATTTCCAAATTTAATATCACTGAAATAATTATTGGATTCCTCCTTGGCTTTTCTCAAACCTTGTTTTCCAATTATCGAACTTTCAAATTTAGTCCATACATTTTGTTCCATAAATTCCCTTGCATACCAATAACTGTGTTCTGTCCATGCTGAACTCATTGGTCTAGTAGGTCTTACGGGAGTCATTGAAGAACATAAATGAACCATTGAGCTAAATCCAATTTTTAAAAAATCTTTCAAATTTTTATTAGATTCATTTTCTATAGCTTCCATTATAATTGCTAAAGCATAAAGATTTCGCTTTGTGAAAAGTTCGTCAATGGATTCATAATGTTCTTTTTTCATGAATGGATTTCCATTAATATGATACATTTTAGACTTTGGATGCCATTCTTTTATTTCTATTTTATTAATTCTTTCAATTTGTTCTTTATCGAATTCAATTACCGAATTAGAAATATTCTTTTCATCTCCACAAACTGGACATTTATTATATCTAACTTCAATAATTTTGTTATTATTCCAAATTGCAACATCAAAAGGAAATTCATGGTTACACTTTCTGCATTTAGTATGATATAATTTGTTAATTTTTACTTTTACGGTTTCCTCGATTCTTTTAAATGATATAATAAGTTTATTTATATCAACTGGCTTGATTGTTAATCTCATGATTTCAGTTGCAATGGGATTCAAATCTGATATAATAACTTTTCTTCCTCTTTTAAGAGCCTCCATTGCAGTAACACCACTACCCCCAAATGGATCAAATACTATTCCATCAATTGGACAATAAGTATTTATATATTCACTAACAACATTCCAAGTCTTTCTTGACCAATATTTATGAAAATTATACATTGGTGTATGCGCTTCAGGTGGAATTTGTCTGTTTAAATGATTAAAATTGTGTTTCATGGTTCATGAATTAATCAAAATTGTAAACTTAATTATTTTTAATAAATAAAATTTTATTATGATTTAGAAATCTCTTATAATAAAATAATATACAACAAATAAAAGAATTAATTAATATATTTGATTGATCTTATAATCAATTTGTTGTATATTGTAATAATATTAAAAAATATGATTATGGAAATAGGTAATAAAAAAGATAGAGCGCTTTTTAACCTCCAACGATTTCAAATTTTACAGACAAAATTAAATCCAAATACATCAAACTTCATCCCTGATTCTTATGCATATGCATGGTATCATAAGCTCTATCCATTATTAGACGACAATGAATTACATGAAGATTTAGAAGAATTTTTTGAGATCACAAAAGAGCAAGTTAACATTATTTCACAGAGGGCAGATTCAGAATGGCTCGAAAAAAGATATTATACATTTTATCAATATGAAAATTATTTTGGTAAAACCCAAGATTATAATATTGATCGCCATATATTGATAGCTACATTTAGATATTTGTATTTGCATGGAACTTTTGATAAGAAATTTTGGAAAACATTAATTAAACCAATGGAGCATCCTTCTGAAGCAAGTCGTATTACTTCTGAATTTAATATTGATCGTATCTATTTAGTGTAAAAAAATGAAGATTATAGACATAATCGGAGTGATGGGTTCTCTAGTTTCGATCGGAGGTGCAATTTGGGCAAGTTGCAATGTTAGAATAGTAAAAAAAACTAAGGAAGAAATTTTTTCAAAACTACGTATAGTAAAATATTCAGAAATATCAAATTCAAGTAAGAGTACTATAAATCAACTTAGAAAAATTGCTAATAAAGATAAAATTCCGCCTGGTGTAAATTTTAAGGAAATAATTGATAGCTTAAATATTTATTATGAGAGTCTTATTAGTATTAAAAATGATATTCAAGAAGATGGATTCATTGATTTAGAAAGATATTTAGATGAATTGAGGACAAATATTACTATTGCAAGTAAATTAGAAAGAAAAGCACCCAAAGATCTGATTAATATTTACACCAAGATATATTATCATATTCTTGATATCGATTGTGAAATAGTGAAATACAATAAAAAACTATTGAAAAATAGCCATCTTCAATAAATTTAAATAAAAAATGAGAAATGATGTAGAAAAACGTAAGATAGAAATTGAAATCGCTCATGAACAAAAAAAAATGGCTTGGGACAATGTATTTTACTGTAACCAGCGAATAGACCTTTTAATTATTGCAATTAGTGGAGCTGGAATCTATGTTTGTCTTGAGACTATTAAGTATTTGAATGATAATGAAATGATTATTAATTCCATGGTAAGAATATCAGGGGCTTTATTCTTATTAGCAATTATTATCAATTTTATTGGTCAATTTTTCGGAAAAAAAACCAATGAAAAAGTTTATTACTCAAATCAAACTGATATTGAGGCCGGAGAACATCCTACCGATGAGGAAAAAAAGGAAATCCAAGAATATTGTGATCAAGCCGATAAATTTGACAAAATAGTTAGTCATATAAATTGGATAAGCACAATTTTTATGCTTTCTGGACTTGTCTTGATTATGTGTTATTTTCTTTTCATTTTTTAGGAGGTTTATTTGAAACATGGGTTGATGGTCCTTTTTTTTCTGCACCAGGCTTGTGATCAGGATGAGGGGCATCTTTTTTATGTGGCTTAGGTGCTTCTTTCTTTTGTGGAGCTGGAGCTTCTCTTTTCCCAGATTGGGGAGCATTTTTTGTGCTTGGAGTTATTTTTTCAGTCATAGCAAATTATATTTTAGATTTAATGGAAATTCAAAAATAAGATTAATCGTAATATTATTAAAATTTATTTATTATTTTTTAAGATACATCACAAAATCAGTCACTTCCTATAATTTGTTTAAAAATTTTGAATTATTATTCAAAATATACCTAATTTTATTTATTTAAATAATTGATATTATGGCTAAACAAAGAAAAACAAGCGAAAAAGCAGCAGCAGCAGCTTCAAATGTTTTAAGAGATGGGCGCACAGGTCCAGCTAGTAAAACGGCAGCTGGTAGTGCATTGTCACAACGAGCTCCTAAACGAGGCGGTAAAAAGAAGTGATTTAAGTTACGTATTTTGATAAATCAATTCTTTTCCGTATCCATGGTGTTGGGATTTTCATGAGTCCCCCAATTTCGGGATTGTCTTTATCATAGGTATTTTTTTTATTTGCTATTAAAATATATTCTTTGGTTTCTTCAATTAAAAAACCAACTTCTGAAACAGTCCAATTTTCTGTTTTAGCCCATTTTTTGGCATCTTCCAGACTCATCCATGAATTTTGATTTACCATGGCATCACACCATTCAATATATATTAATGTATTCTTCATTATAATCTGATTAAATTCAATATATTACTGTCATGTTAATTTATTAGGATAAGCCACAAAATCAGCCACCTCATGTAATTTTTTCGCATTAACATCTTTATTAAGTACTCTGATTTTTTTATTCAGGTCAATATCCAAGGTAGAGAGTATTTCATAACCTATCAGCGATTTTCTAATAACATAGCATTTCCGGTTTTCAATATTTGCCCTTGTCTGTGCCTGCCGTTTTGCCATATTAAAGAATATTTTCCGCAGAAACCATATGATATTGTCCCAGGTAAGCCGGGGGAAATATTTGAAACTGTATAAACATACATTTTTTATTTCCCTGTCCTTATAATCGGCCACCTGTTTCAATCCGTATTCAATCATTGCCGCTTCAATACGCTTAATTTTATCATCAGGTATTCCATCAAGTGTTTTAAGGTTTGCGAGTAGTGTGAGACGGGGGTTGTCCATGACTATATTAATTTAATAGTTAAAATGATGCTTCTGATTTCATTATTCGTTTTTTTATAGGTTTATCTATATCAATAAGCTGAGGCATCGACATTTTCTCAGTTGCTATATAAAACACCCCTGCCGTTGTATCGACATGATCATCTTTCTGGCCTTCCATGGCTCCAAGCCTGCCGTCCTCTTTTCTTTCAAACCAGTTCATCTCTTTGATAGCCCTGATATCCCTTTCAATCAAACAATATCCTCCCTGTTTGCCCTGATCTTTGTAATACCTTTCCCTGGAAGCTGCGTAAAGTGCATCAATCACAGCAGGTTTTGTTTTTACATTCATGTGAAAACCGTATATCGGTTCAATATCCTTCCCGACCTTTTCAGGCCTGTTGCGGATATAGAGATTTGGGTAGAAGTCAGCGACTTTTTCAACAACTGTTAAAAAGTGATCGTCCCGGTAGCGGTCTTTATCATAGGTATTTGTTTCGTATGCAAGAAAGGCATTATCGTATAATGTGCAGATCTGTGCACAGATCCATCCAAAAACATCTTTGTCAATATGGCCGTACCAAACAGCAACCACCTCCGGATCACCCCCTTCAAGCATCCAGTACCGGTCAACAATCTTTAATACTGAATAGTCTGCCCCCTTCCATGTCCCTCCTATATCGGCAAATCCGGCATACCTGTATAAAACCTTTATTGAAGTATCCGGCATAGTCCATATACATAGTTTCCCTTTACTGTTTGGAATAAACTCGATATTCTGAAATGCTTTTTCTCCCTGTGTGCCATCTGCTTTGACATCACCGATAAAAGCCGGAGGCATACAATCCTGCTCCATGGCTTTAAGATAAAGGGGATTGAATCGCTTTTCACCGGCGGACTGGAATCCCTCTTCAGGAGTGCTGGGGTTTTCCTGGAGCATCTGCCATTCTGAAAACATCCGGTTTTGCCGGTCAGCTTCCTCATAGCGATCTGCTTTATGCTTGTTATACCAGTTTATTCCCTCCAGGGTAGCACCATAATTCCATAATGTCCAGTCATATTCACCCATGTTTTTTATGAACTCGTCAATATCTCCATCTATCGGGAGCCGGTCACGGTCAATTTTCCACCACGGAACAAATACAGCCTTGTATCTTGTTTTCCCGGATATTGCTCTTTTCCATGAGTCATAGAAATAATTCAATCCTTGTGCGGTGGATTCCTCAACAACAACAGAGTAGGGAACGTCCGGAACAGTCTCCTTAATTGATGTGATAAGTTGTTGGGATGTACGGTGCGGGGTATCCTTCCATGCTCCTACCTCAGATAGATGAAGCATAGCATAGTTGTATGTACGGAACTGATCGGGATTGTTTACTGATCCTACACCGATTATTCCTCCGGTTTCAAGACAAGTTCTGTTTTTGGAAGAACCTTCAAAAGGCACAAGGGTAATTTTCCCGACATCTTTCGGATAAAATTTTGCTGCCTTCGTATACATTCCCCGGATATTTCTTGCTGCATTATCATCCTGGGCACAAACAGCCAAATGCCAGTTTCTTCTGTGCAACTGCTGGATCCACATCATATAAATCTGCACCAGTGTAGAACCTCCCCATTGCCTTGCCTTGTATAAAACAACACGAATAGGCACACCGGCAAGTCTCATCTCTTCCAGTACTGCAAGAAGAATAAGCTGTGCACCTCTCAGAATGAAATAAACATCCTTAAAAGTATCTTTGTCTGTGATTTTTATTGTTGTTGCAGCCCAGAACTCAAAATCATGTTTAAACCGCTCTTTAAAAATAAAGGACATTACATTTTCAAAAGATAACCTGAAATTTCTGGAATAATCAGAAAGAGAAGAAAAGCCGACCAGATGATTTACCCAATCTACATTGAGCATTGTTATTGGCAGAAACATTGAATTTTCCAAATCGGAAAATTTAACTTCCTGACGCTCAACAGGTCCTCCAATACCTATTATTGGATTGTAAACAGCATCGAGTTCGGCATTTCTTCTCTTGTTTTCATCCAATAATCTCTCATTCATTTCAAAAACGGCTCCTCCTTCAATAAAATTTTTTCACATTTCAGCGCCCTGTAAAATGTAGGGCGGCTTAATATCATACGCTCTTTGGCATGAAGCCTCCGGGCTGTAAGCTCAAAAATTCTGCTCTTGGAAATGTAAGGAGCATTTTCTCTTAGAGAAATGTCTATCTGTTTGTGAGTGTGAATGATTTTTAAATACCTGACTTTAGTTTTAAAATTCATTTCACGGGGTAACTAATATCACAAAGATACTAAATATATAAATATTTCCATAAGTCTGTCAATAATCCACAAAATTGAGACGCTTTTGTCTCAATTTATTTGAATAAAAATTCCATGTCAGGATAATTTTACCTATCAGAACACGCAATGTAATGTTAGATAAAGCTATCTGATATGGACAACGAAAAAGAAAAGTTAAAAGAAAACGAAGTTGTGACAGAGGCTCCCCCCCAAACCACAACTGAAACGGTTCCAGAAACAGTAAATCCACCGGGCACAGAAGAAATTTCACCAGGTGTTTCTCCGGAAGAATCAGCCCTTGAAGAAATGGATGAATCATCTGTTTCAGAAACTGCAGAAAAAGAAAAATCAATTTCAGGAGATGCCGTGGAAGCGGCAAAAGACGAACTTGCAAATTATACCATAAGGTTTTATCCTGATGCTGATGTTTCTACTCCCGAAAAATTAATGGTTGCATTATTACCCTTAGTTAAAAGCACAGTATCCCTTCATGATGATCTTTACCAGGTTGTTGAAGAATTTCCTGAATTTGGCGACTTTATCCTGGGACTAAGGAAAGGTTATACTCCCCAACAGGCAATAGCCATGTATTTTGATGTTGAAAGTCTTACACCGCCGGAAGGAGCGGAAGATGAAGAAGCTGTCAGGACTGCTAAAGAAGAGAGGCGTAAAAAAGTTGAAACAGAAAAGGCAAGACTGGCTAAAATTCCTGAAAATCAAGAATTAACAAGCAAAAACTTTAAAAATGTAGTTGAAAAACTTGGTCTTAAAGAAGAAGATCAAAAACGTCTTGTTGGCAATTTTGAAAGCATTATTAATGATTTTGCTCAAGATGGAGTTGTTTCCGAAAATCATTGGGAAATGCTTGCCAATGGCCTCATTCACAAAACCGTCTTATCCGAGAAAGAAAAAGAAAAAGAGGCAGCTGTTGAAGATGCCCGAATTGCCGGCCGGAATGAACAAATCGAAAAGAAACGTGCAAACAAAGAAACCGGGGACGGAATACCAAAATTGGCAAGTACAGGCAGTTTGCCTCCTAAAAAGGAGGAAGATGAATTTACCGCAGGTCTTAAGAAAATAGCAAATAAGAAAAAAGTAATATAAAATTTTAGGAAATGAAACGATCAATCAATTATCAAAAATTTGCCAGGTTTTTACTTGGTGGAATCGGGATGCTGTTTGTTATATGTGTCTTTTTTCCTGCACTGGGTATTTTGGGAAGTGCAGGATTGACACTTGCGGCAGCAACCGCAGCTCAAACTATTGAAGGAGAGCCGGCTACTACTGAAACACTTGATGCTGCCGCTGCAAATTTATTGCGGCCGGAAATCTCCAAATTAATTACCCAGATCAGGCGTGATGTATACCCTCTTGATACTATCATGCGTGAAATTGGCAAAGTAACACCTATCAAAAGTGAGGAATGGAAATTTTATCAGAAGGATGAACGGGGATTACAGGATCAGCTAACGGCAGAGTATGTTTTTGCAGGAGCCAAATCGGGCCAGTTGGCTGTAAACAGTGCTCACCAGTGGGCACCGCATGATACTGTATTCTTTCCGACAGTTAATGGAGGTGACGGGAAGAAACTTCGCTGTCTGGTATCGGCAGTTGATGTGGCTCTGAATAAAATTACGGTTACTCCCGTAAACGGAAGAACCTCCGGAAGTGCTTCTGAGCTTGGTGATCTTATGCCGGGAGTATCAAATAGCAGCTACCTGACTCGTATAGGTAATGCTCATGGTGAAACAGATGCACAGACTGAACCGGTCGAGATCGCACCTTATGACACTTATAACTATGCCCAGATTTTTATGGCACAGGTTGAGGAATCACTTGTTGCTAAAGTACACCTGAAAGAGGTGGATTTGAATATCATGGATTATAAGGAAGATGCGATTATAGACATGAGGGCTCAGGCAGAGCTGGCCATGATATTCGGATATCCAAAAAAAGGATTTTATGATCCTATCCTGAGAAAGAAGGTGAATCTTCTGGGTGGTGCCGATTACTTTATTACCAAAAAGAAAGAATATACAAAAGCCGAGGCTATTACCAACACCATTTTCAACGCCTGGTCAAAGTATATTTTTACAGGGAATAACGGATCAGACAGAAGGCTGATGTTTTCCGGGAATAATCTCTTGGAGAGAATGATGAATGCCGATCTGGTACAAAAACAGATGGAGGCTAAAGCAACTGAAATAGTGGCCGGTATCAGATTTAACAGGATTGTAACAGGATTTGGCGAACTGTTGGTGCGCAGGCATCAGGCATTTGATGAAGTATACGGATATTCGGATAATGGCCTTGTACTTGACATGGAGCATGTTGAGCGTGGTATTTATGAGCCGACACAGGTTAAAAAACTTAATCTGGACGAGACCGGACAGAAAAGGGTTGATGCAAGGCGTATTCTTGAACACTGGTCAATGGCATTTAAGAATCTTGATACTCACTGTTGGATTATAGGGGTATAATTATGAGCCGTAAAAAATATATATCAACCGGAGCAAGCCCCTTGTCCATTGACATAATGGACAGGGGTGTCCTTCATACTTTTGATTTCAGGGGAGGATTTAAAAATCCAATTTTTAAACCGCCTTCATTTTTAACTGATAAAATAAGGGAACAGGAATTACTTGAAAATCACCCTTCATTTAATGTGTCTTTTAAACTGGAGGAAACCTTTATTGAAAAACCCGGATCAAAAGAAAAGAAAGTAATTGCCGAATTGGAAGCCGTACCTAAAGATGTAGAATTTCGCAATACGCAGGAAGCAAAAAACTGGCTGAATAAGCAATATAATGTCCCATTCACGAAAATCAACAATAAAGAGAAGGTGATAGCCATGGGACAGGAACTTGGCTTTAATATACTTTTTGAATCTGATAAAAATTAAAAAATAAAATATCATGACAAAAGATGAATTTATCGAAAAATATAGCGGCAAGCATTATGGAGATGCAAAGTCGCTGGAAAACAAGCTGGCGGATTTGGCCGGTTTTGCCTATGAAGCTTTAAAGTTTAAAGGTTCCGACACGGCTGCAAATGTTGATGCTATTTCAGACCCGGTGCATAATGAAACCTGGAAGATTGCAACAACAGGTGGGACAGTCGGCACATTGACTACTACGGTTGGAGATGTTGTCTGTTATGATTCTGTTGCTGCAGACTGGGTATTTGTAATTGATGTGACCTGATAACGGGTAATGATATTGTGAACAAAAGGCCCTGCCCTTTCCAGGGCGGGGTTTTTTGAATAAGGAAACAATGGCAGATTTAAGTACAGAGCGGATATCGTTTGAACAGGCGTTAAAGAATTTGCTTGATACTTACGGTGTAGGTCCGGGAAGTGGGACAATCCTTCCGGAACGGTTATCCCTTATCAATTATGTAAAAGCCAAACTGGACGAAATTGTTCCCGAAGGAGAGGGCGTTCAGTTTGCTGTAGAAGGTGATGTGAATATTTCCGATCCGTTGAATCTGCTTATAAATGCCATTCTCGATGAAGCCGCCAAAAGGGTTTTGCTGAATGCCCCTCTTCATGTTCTTGATCCGGTAAAAAGTGCCACTACTTCCGGGACGGCTGATCCCGCAGATAATAAAATAGGATATATTCCATTGGCAGACAACTTTGTCCGGCTGGTTTCTTTGAAAATGTCTGAATGGAAACGGGAGGTAACATATGCTATGGATGCTGGTAATAAGAGATACCGGGTTCAGAGGAATAAATATACCCGTGGAGGGTTGTGCAAACCGGTGGCAGTATTTTCATTCAGGACAATAGAGAGCGTGAATAAAAGAGTTTTGGAATATTATTCAGTTGACTCATCTCATACAATAGAATGGCTTTATTATATCCAGGAAACAAGCGCACAGAACATACAATCAAATCTTGTTGATGCTTTAACATGGGTGGCTGCAGGAATGATATTGCAGATAACGGAAAGGGTTGATCTGGCTAAGGTGGCCTTTGAGCAGGAACAGTTATCATATCAAAATTTGTAAGATATGGCAACACAGGAAGAACTGATAACAGCATTCAGGAAGGAAGCAGAGGATTTGGTACAGGCGATGCTTATACAGATTTTCCTTATTAAATATGGAGAACTGTCAGCAGTGGTTGGTGATAATCCGGTAAGTTTCACCGGGGATGCTTATGACAGTGCAACGGATTATACCATAAGGATAGTTGAAGCATTGGACGGGGATGGGATTGATGTGAAAGGAGAGCTGAATATAAAGGATAAAACGGCAAACGGATTTAAGATTTCAGCAGTACGGACATGCAATATAAAATGGCAAACCGGCAGAAACAGCCCTAAAATTAATTTTCATACATAAGAAATGGATGTTAAAAAAGGAGATATCATATTGGTTCGGGCCCGAACATTTGTGGCAAGAGTGATTCAGTTCGGGATGAATATTGAGCGGTGGAGATGGTTAAATCTTAACCCCTTCTGGAAGAGAGTGGCTAATCATGCAGCAATATGTATTGATGATTTTAAAACTTTAAGTGATGTAGTTATAGCAGAGGCAACGGCAAAAGGTATTACTGTTCATCTTTTCAGTTCAGCTTATGGTAGTGCTAAGGATATGGAAATAACTATATATCGGCCTGAATTATCCCGGGATGAATTAGGCCGGCTTTACCATGTTGCAACAAGTTATAAAGGAGTTAAATACCAGTTTATCAACTTTATTCAATACATACCTAAAATTATATTTGGGATATGGTTAGGCAGAACTCATGTTAAGGCTGAGGGAAAATTGTACTGTACTGAATATGTTGCTTTAGTACTCAACAGAATAACTTTTGGAAAACTATTTAAAAAGTATTGGCGCACAAGCCCATCGGGGATACAAAACTGGTGTGAAAGGAATTGTGTCAAAGTTGCTGAAATATTTATTGATAAAGAAGGAAACCGAAAATATACATTTCATGAGACATGAAAAAATTGGTTTCCATATTATTGATTTTTGTTTCGGCTTTAACATTTGGGCAGCCGGACAAACAGTCAATAACCTGGCTGAGAGTAGAAGATTTTACCAATACCCGGTATTTTATATGGCATGGTGATACCATTGATTTTTCATCTTTGGGTGACAGTCTGGTGGTCTTAAAATCTGATTCACTTGTTTTATTTATTACTCCCAGTCAATTATCAGACAGCCTCAATGCTCACAGTGGTACACATGATGCAGTCACATTGGCGGCAAGTGCAACAACCGGGGGCCTTTCTTTAAATGGCCAGGAAATAGGTTTTCAGCCGGCAACACTTTCAGAAAACGGTTATCTTAAAAAAGAGGACTGGTATAGCTTCAATAATAAAATATCCTATGTAAGCCATAATGAAACATTAACAGGAAACGGCATTGAATCCGATCCGTTAAAGGTAGATACCAATTTAATCGCACCTAAAGCATGGGTAAGGGACAGTTTTCTTTTAGAAAATGGTAACCTGACAGGAACATTTAATGGTCAGACAGGCAGTTATTATCTGGACTATAACAATTTTACCAATACTCCCTCAATACCTGTAATTTCCAATATTGCTTATGCCTCTTCCTGGGATGGAAACCTGGACGGAGCAAGCAAAAATGCCATTTATGATATTATAGAGTCGATAGGTGTGACAAGCTATTATTTTGAAAAAGAGCTTTCAGATTCTGAGAATAATGTAAATGTGGGCTTTACCCTAAATGATAAATGTGCAATATTTTACAACGGACAGGCATTGCCGCAAACAGTATGGAGCGGTGAAGGAACAACCACTTTGAGTTTAAACCTGGATGTAAAAATATATGATCAGTTAATTGTCAAACAATAAACACATAATAAAATGAAAAAGTTATTAATTATCTCGGTTCTTATCTTATCAATACTGATGGGATATTCGCAGGTTACTGATGTCAGCGAATTGAGAATTGCCAATGCAACGACTGCATTTGGGCGTAATCTGCCTGTTGGGACTAAAGTATATAATATCGCTGATGGAAAATATTGGGTTGCTACTGCCGGAGTTGTCAGTACAGCAACATTAACCACAGCCGCCGCTTCTTTTACGCAGTTAAATGCTGGCGGAGCGGATGATCAGACAGCAAGTGAAGTACCCATCACTGATGCAGGAGAATATTATACAGGGACAGAAGTTGAAACTGCATTGCAGGAGGTTGGATCAACAAATGCAACGCAGCAAACGGCAATTGATCTTAACACTGCAAAAGAGACTAATGTCCCCACCAGCTTAAGTACAGGAACAGTAACAGGCACAACCTATGGAATTACATCGGACGGCAGTGCTGACGATATTGTCTTGCCAGCTGCAAATGCCACCGATGCAGGTCTCCTGACTGCAACGCTATATTCAAAATTAGATGGTATTGAATCAGGGGCAGAAGCCAATTATACTTTAATAACAGAAGCCTTTGAGGAAGATGATGGAACACCGACACCGCACGCTTTGTCACAGACAGCTCTTACAGCTAACGGATGCAGGGTATCACTAAACGGGGCAACATTGGCTCCTGATGATTATACCCTTACATCAACTACCATAACCGTTGATGGCCCGGTATTGCAGTATGATAAAATTGTAATTACATACTCATATTAATAGGTAAAGATGAAAAAGCTCCTTATAATTCTCATATTATTTAGTCTGGCTACTTATGGACAGATTACCAATACGAAGAATTTAAGAATTGCCAATGCCACTACGGAGTTTGGCGAAAATATTCCTATTGGCACACAGGTCTATAATATTGCTACGGGAGAATTATGGGTGGCTACATCTTCTGTTGTCAGCACAGCAACATTAACAACTGCTTCCGAATCATTTAACCTGATTAATTCAGATGATATGGTTTATCCCGATGCCGGTATTGCTTTAAGTACCGGAACAGCTTGGGGAACTTCAATAACAAATAATTCTGCTAACTGGAACAATACTTATAACTGGGGTTATAGTGCTGCAATTGTTTTAAATCAATCGGCAACTAATTTATTTGCTTATCCGCATGCTACAATGGTAGTTGATGATGTTCTCTTTGTATCAGAACAAGTATATAACGGTAAAATTTTTAGATTTCCTGATTTAGATGATCTTACAACTTATACAAGTGTGCAAATACCGGGAGAAAATTCTTATGGAGGTATGAGTCATGCTTGTTATAACTCAACTACAGATAAAATATATTTTTCTACCAGAAAAGGATCTGATTATAGCTTAAATATCATTGAAGTTGATCCTGATAATCTTTCTACATATACTATACACAATATTTCATCAATTACTTCTATTAATGGTACTTTGCCAATTTGCACCGATGGTTCATATATATATGGTAGTACCTATGTAAATTCCGGGAGTTCAACTTTATTTAAAATTGCAGTATCAGATTGGACTGTAAGTACAACAAATTCCTGGACAAATGGAGCATCAGCACATGCCTGCAAATGTAATAGCAATAGAAATCAATTTTATATTACAACTTCTTTTGCTGGTAATTATATGGCAATAGTAAGTACTGCGGATTTAAGTTATTCTGAAGTCAATTTTGGAACTTATGCAAATCGAGTAAGTGATGATATTTGTTTTTATGATGATGGTACTACTTGCAATGTTTTTGCAGCCGGTGAATATAATGTTGAAAATTATGGCGGTGTAATGGTTACAACTACCTCTGGTAATGCACTAACCGGAATTAATTTAAAACCATCTTATGGATTGTTTATTAAAGATAAAGTCATATATAGTTGCGGGAGTGGCGGATATGTACAGGTTTTCTCAGTAGACAATATTAAAAATATCAGCACCTTTGTTTTTAGCGCAGCAACTTATGGAAGTATAAATGAATTTCTAATTACCTCAAATAACAGAACTTTTGCTACCAACTATTATATGGCTTCCAGTGTGAGGTTAATGGAAATTTATTTTCCTTCCACCAATTCACAGAATGTTACACTGTCAGGCGCACAGACAATAACCGGTTCAAAAACATTCAGTTCGGATGTCAATATGGTTGGATTTAATGTTACAGACGAAAATAATACTGAATATGCTGCTAAAATTATAAATGAATCAACCTTCAATACTTCCGGGGGATTATTGGTAGGCACAGGAGGTATCACAGCTGGTGCAGACATATTAACATTAACAGACTACGCACAAACTACTATTTTCAATTTTGACAATGACGGCAAATTCAGAATGAAGGAAGATGATACCAGCCCAACTGTACCTTCCGGATTTGGAACGTTTTTAGCAAAAACTGATGGAAAGATATATTTCAAAAATGATTCCCAGACAGAATATGATTTAACAGCAGGTGGAGGAGGTGGTGGAGATATGTATAAATCTACTTATGATATTGATGAAGATGGAGATATTGACGTAGCAGCCGGAGGAACGGAAATATCGAGTTATACAACGGGTGATCT
>ENA-OSEO01004121-OSEO01004121.1-sediment-metagenome-genome-assembly--contig:-NODE-4121-length-15832-cov-3.927515_pt1 | contig 15832 bp, 13 predicted proteins | sample MGYA00237883_ERZ534232 | MGnify/ENA metagenome assembly ERZ534232 | reverse complement strand
TGGGCAGAGAGCAGCATTCCCGAGGTACAGAAACCGCACTGAATGGCGCCGCACTCGAGAAAAGCCTGCTGGAGGACAGAAAGGTTTCCCTCGGGACTTTTCAAACCTTCTACAGTAATAACTTCCTGCCCAGCTGCTTCCAAAGCAAGGAGCATGCAGGAGTTGACCGGTTTTCCGTTCAGCAGAACCACGCAGGCTCCGCATTCTCCTGTTCCGCACCCTTCCTTAGTACCTGTAAGACCTAGTCTCTTTCTGATTACCGAAAGCAAGGTTTCCTGTGTTTCAATATCAAGGGTATAGTCTTTCCCGTTAACCTTAAGGGTTATCTGTTCCATAAACTATCTCCCCCTCTCCTGCAGTTCTTTTGTGCATTCCCACAAAAGACGCCTGGTAATCTCTCCCGCCAAGGCCTTTCGGTACTCCTTTGATGCCCTGAAATCGGTAATCGGTTTTATCCCTTCCATTACTGTCTTAGCAGTTTTATCGATAGCGCCGGAGATCTCCGGAGAATCCAGAGAAAGGCCTGTCAGAAACTGTTCCGCCTCGGGGATCCTGACGGGTGTGGGCGCCACTGCGCCAAAGGCGATTGCGGTGTTAAGAACCTTACCACCCTCCGTCTCCAGGAGAATTGCGGCATTGACCAGAGAAATTTCCACGGCCTTTCTTTTTCCGATTTTGCAGAATCGCTCCGCCCTTACAGAATTTTTAGCCGACGGGATTTCAACCCCAGTAAGAATCTCTCCAGGCTGCAAAACCGTGCTTCCTGGACCTGTAAAGAAAAGATTCGCAGGAATCCTTTTCTCCCCCTCTTTGCCGGCAAGGATAAAAACCGCTTCCAGGGCGAGAAACGGGGTAAGTGTATCTCCTGCAGGTGAGGCATTGCAGATGTTTCCCCCAAGGGTTGCTGTATTCCGGAGGCTGTAGGAACCCACCGACCTTGCAGAACAAGCCAGGGAGGGAAAAGCCTGGATAACCAGCTCGGATTCCGCCAGGGAATTCATGGTTACCCTGGAGCCTATTAAAAGAACCGAGGGATTTTCTTTTACCTGTATCTCATCCAGCCCCGGGATACTCTTCAGGGATAGTATATCAGTTTTCTGTAATCCATTTTTAAAGCCTGGTTTTAAAAGAAGATCGGTTCCGCCTGCTAATACTATCGTGTTCTGATCCTTGCTTAGAATTTCTAAAGCTTCCTGTAAGGAAGATGGATTGTAATAGTTATTAATCATCGCCCTATCTCAATTTGTTCTTTGGAGTGGTCATCCAATTTTACATTATAATCATGAGTAGAAGAAAAATGCAAGCTAAAAGTATAATTTGGAGGAAGATGTTATTACATATTGTTAATAATTTAACCCTATCGGGATATATATTGTAAAGTGTCCCTAAGATTGTAAACACGGCACCTTAAGATGCAACAGCAGGAAGGCAGAGGAGCAGAAGAGGGAACGGAATAAGTTGGAGGTTAAATTTAGGTATAGAAGGGGAGCTTTGGTGTGTGCCTTAAAGGAAGTACTGGATCAATTAGCTGGAGAATATCCCTTTATGAGGGACGGCCCTTGATTATCCTGACGGACAAGAAGAAGGGTATGCTACGACCTTAAAAAACCATCCTTATTCTCAGAAGCTCGATTATTTTCACAAGCTTAGGGACTCTCTATATGTCTAGGTAAATACAATAAAAGATTACAAAGTGTATCTTCATCATCGGAATCAATTTACAATCTGATTATAAATTGATGGATATTCCTTGCACTATCTTTCCTGTCATGGTATATTCAATTGAACCTCGTAAAAGGGAGGAAAATATGAAAATCTGCAAAGTTATCGGAAAGGCGAGCGCATCTCTAAAACACCCTTCATTGGAGGGAATAAAGATGGTGATTGTCCAGGAACTAACAACAGAAGGGCATTTCAGCGGAAAGGTTCATCTTTCTGCCGATCCCATGGGTGCCGGGGATGGCGAGATTGTGGCAGTTGCCACAGGTGGTGGCGCAGGAGCAGAGATTTGCGGAGCCAGGGGTGTCTGCGATGCTGCAGTAGTAGCTATTCTTGATTCTGTTTCTTTGTCTGGCCGGGAGATACACACTTCTAAACCTCTTTAGGGTAAATCTGTTTAAGATTTTTTCTGCCGAAAAGAGGGAGGCCTTCAGCAGTGGAATCCTTTAGGGTTTTAGGCGTGTGGGACAGAGAAAATTATCAGCATGATTTTTATCACAAACGGCCAGTGGGAGCCGTAAAAACAGATAATAAGGGAAGTATATGGAAAAGAAGGATTTTCAATTACGGAGCTATGCTTTTATAGACAGGATGCAGCCTCAATACGCGGCTTTCTTGGGTTCGGAACTGGATGGGGATGTAGTTTTAGAGGGTATGGCTGAGCTTTGGCTTGAGCTTGCGCCGGGAAGCGAGGTCTACAATCTCCTTGATTACGCCCTTAAAGCCACAGGTGCAAAACCGGGGCTTCAGATGGTGGAACGGGAATTTGGCGTACTTGAGATCCACGCTGAATCCACCGACAGCGTAAGGGAAGCTGGACACGCAATCCTTCAAGGCGCGGGTTTGCAGGTCTCCGACAGGATGAAACCCGAGGTGGTTTCCTCTAAAATTATCTCCAAAGTGAATCCTTATCAGGCCCAGCAGATAAACAAGAACAGAAAGGGGAACCTTCTTATCCCGGGTGAATCTCTTCTTGTTTTTGAGTGTGAACCTGCAACCTACATAGTTGTGGCCGCCAACGAGGCAGAGAAGCTTTCAAATATAAAGCTGATCCACTTTAATCCCTTTGGAAGGTTTGGGCGCCTTTTCATCTCCGGTTCTGAATCGGAAATTCGCTCAGCCAAGGAGATTGTAGCCGGAGCACTTGCATGAAAAGACTCGCAGGTTATGCAGGATTTAGGCTTCGAATCAATTTAACAAATCGCACCTACAGAAAGGAGGAGATCTCCTTCGATTTTGCAGAAACCTGGATGGGCGGCCGGGGTTTCAATATGGCCACCTATTTTGATGAAATTCCGCCGGAAACGGATCCCCTGGGACCGGATAATAAAATAATGTTTGCCGTAGGTCCTGCCACAGGCACTAGCCTTCCTGGTTCAAGGATCAATGCAACCGGCCGCTCCCCGCACACCGGGTATCTGGGAGATTCCAATGCCGGGGGATTTTTCGGACCGGAGATGAAGTTTGCTGGATATGATCAGATTATTGTAGAGGGAAAGTCAGATTCCCCTGTATATATCCGGATAGTGGATGATGATATTTTCTTTCAGGATGCTTCGCATCTTTGGAATCTCGATTCCTGGGAAACCAACGAAGCAATCCGGCGGGAGTGCCGGGACCATACGGTACAGATAGCTTGCTGCGGAACAGGCGCTGTAAACGGAGTATCCTTTTCCGCAGTAATGACCAACAATGCCCGCGCCATGGGCAGGACAGGAATGGGCTACTTAATGGCCCTGAAAAACTTAAAAGCCTTGGCAGTCTCTGGAACAAAATCCGTAAAAGTGGCGGATCCGGAAAATTACCAGAAAATCATAAACTACCTTTTTAGAACCCTCTACAATCACAGCAATTTCCAGGAAAGGGGAATTACAGGAACCACTAACCTTATAAGGCTCCTGCAGGTGGCAGGAATCCTTCCCACCAGGCATTTCCAAACCGGGGTTTTCCAGGACTGGTTAAAGGTATCCGGTGAAACCCTGGCTCAAAAGTACAATGTAAAGAGAAAGGCATGTTTTGGCTGTGTTAATCCCTGCAGCAGGTACCACCTGGTACCGGAGGGATACGATGGAATGCCTCTGGAAGCCGAGGGGCCGGAGTATGAAACCCTGGCCGGGTTCTCCTCCCGGGTGGGCAATCCCGATCTACTAACAGCCTTGAAGTGTGCCGAAATGGCAAACAGAGCAGGGATAGACTCTATCACTGCCTCGGAAGTAATCTCCTGGGCCCAGGAGATGTACGAACTAGGTTATCTTAAACAGAAAGATTGCGATGGTCTTGATCTTTCCTGGGGCAACTCCGCCTCGGTTTACGAACTTACAAAAAAGATAATTGCCAACGAAGGCTTTGGTAGCATTTTGGCCAAAGGGGTGGTAAAGGCTTCCGAAATTCTTGGATTCGGTCGGGATCTCTGCATGGAGGCAAAGAACCTGGAGATCTTTGAAGCGGATCTGCGGGGTCTTAAGGCCTATGGCCTTGGGAATGCTGTAGCTTCCCGGGGTGCGGATCATCAAAGGTCTGATCCCTTCTTTGAGATGTCGGGGAGAAGGGTAGAGGCCAAGGAAAGATTCGGCAGCGAAGAGTGTGCAGATATGAAACCCTATAAGGGAAAGGGAAAGATGGTTCCCTGGTTTGAGGAGATCTGTGCCTTGGCAGATTCCCTGAATTTCTGCAAGATCCCCGGGGTCTCCATGGAGGTCTTTAATGAAGCGGTAATCCGGGATCTTTTCTATTTTGGGACTGGCATAGAAACGGATGTGGAGGGAGTGCTGAGGATAGGGGAGAGGATAATAAATCTGGAAAGGGCTATCCTTGCTCGATACGGTTTGAGCAGGAAGGATGATTACCTGCCCAAGCGTTTTACAGATGAACCTTTGCCAGCGGATTCCAATCTTGCAGCGGGAATGATCTTTGAAAATGATCAGCTCCTTACGGAATATTACGATTTCCGTGGCTGGGACCAAAAGATGGGATGGCCGTCGGAGAAAAAACTAGAGGACCTGGGATTATCCTATGTAAAGGAGAGACTTTCCAAGGAGGGTATCCAGCTACAGAAGGATTATTCCTGCAATCCAGAGGATCGATATTCCTGTACCACCACGAGATATGCGGCGCTTAACAGTGAGATCGGTCCAGGCAGGGATTATCTGGAACTTTATAAAAAAGAAAAAACAGAAGAGGATGGTATGACCGCCCAGGAAAGGATGAATAACCGTCTTTTAGTAGATCCGGGACTCTGTACCGGCTGCCGGGCCTGCGAGATGGCCTGTTCCTACAGGCACTACCGGGAGTATTCTCCCCTTCTTGCCAAACTTCATGTGGCCAAGGTGGAAAGCCTTGGGGTAGACAAGCCTGTTACCTGTTTACGCTGTGTTAAGGCCCCCTGTGCTGCAATCTGTCCTGTGCAAGCCATAACCCAGGATCCTGTAACAAGGGTTGTTACCGTGGATGAGGAAAAGTGTGTGGGCTGCGGACTTTGCGCGGAGGTCTGTGTATCCGGGGTCATAGAGCTGCATCCCCAGGCAGGTTATCCCCTTTTGTGCAATCTCTGCGGCGGCGATCCCTCCTGTGTCAAAGCCTGCCCAACGGGAGCTATAACCTTTCTCCCCGGCAGGAACTTCCAAGCCCGGAAAACCAGAGAAGAGGGAGCGGCCCAGGCAAGAAAGCAGCTACAGAAGCGCTGGAAAGAGGATCAGAACAGACCTGCCTACAATCCCATGACCCCAAAGGACCCGGAAACAGGGGCAGTAATAAACCCACCTCCGGTCTACGGCAACAATCCGCCGGCCCCCTTTGACTCGGACGAACTATGGAAGAAGAGACCGCAGAAGGAATGAATGCGGAAATAATTGCCGTAGGAACAGAACTCTTACTGGGGCAGATCGCCAACACCAATGCAGCTTTTCTATCCAAACAGATGGCTCTGATGGGAATAGATGTCTATTATCACACCTCTGTTGGAGATAATGCCGGTCGTCTGGAAGAAGCTCTTTCCATAGCTGAAAGGCGCGCCAAGTTTATAATTTTAACTGGAGGTCTTGGTCCTACGGATGATGATCTGACAAAGGAGACTGTGGCCAAACATCTGGGTATATCCCTTGAATTCGACCCAAGAAGCTTGGAGGCGGTGGAAAATTATTTTTCCCAAACTGGCCGAAGGATGACGGAGAATAATAAAAAGCAAGCTTTGGTTTTAAAGGGGTGCACGGTTCTTGGGAATGATAATGGCATGGCTCCGGGGATGTTGCATGAAACGGATGAACATCTCTATATCCTCCTCCCCGGTCCGCCTTCGGAAATGGAGCCGATGTTTCAGTTCAAAGCAAAACCCTTGTTAGTAAAATACCTGAACAAGGAAGACTTCATAATATCCCATGTTTTAAGGTTTTATGGTATCGGCGAGGCGGAGCTTGAATCCCGTCTGAAAAAACTCCTGGAAACACAGAAGAATCCAACTATTGCACCCCTGGCTCTTTCCGGCGAAGTAACCTTAAGGATTACTGCAAAAAGCGAAACTGAGAAGCAAGCGTGGGTCCTGATAAATAAGGTTAAAGAAGAGATTCTAGGCGAGGTGGGGGATTATCTATACGGTTACGATGATGATTCCTTAGCTTCAAAAACAGTAGAGACCTTAAAAAATAAAAGAAAAACACTCTCTGCAGCAGAGAGCCTTACAGCGGGTCTTTTCCAATCCGAGATTGCCTCCATCCCCGGTGCAAGCGCTGTTCTTTCCGGTGGATTGGTTGTTTATAATGAGGAAACGAAAATAAGGCAGTTAGGAATTTCAAAAGAGTTAATTTCAAAGTATGGTGTTGTTAGCGAGGAAATAGCAAGAGCCATGGCAGAAGGGGTAAGACAGATCTTTCGAACAGATGTCGGTGTTGCTCTTACAGGAGCTGCAGGCCCGGAAGCCCATGGCAATCAACCGCCAGGAACCGTTTGGATAGCTATCTCTACCAAGGAAGGAACAAAAACCTTCCATCTTCAGCTTACAGGAAGAAGGAACACCAACCGTCTCAGGGCAGTTAAAGCTGTCCTATACCATCTGCTTAAGACCATGGCTTAGAAGCAGAAATAGTGAAAAGCCCTTCTCCGGTTCTAAGTGGATGACGGCTCGAAGATTATTGTTCTAGCGGTTTTTAAGCGTTGTTATTTTTTTGTAATTTCTAATATAGATTCTTTTTTGAAAAAAACTTTCTGCGTACCATTTGTTATGGTTAAGCCAATAATATTACCGTTTCCATCCCAATGAAAAAAGCACTCGAGGAATTCCAGACCCTTTGTATAGAATCCCGCCCTGGTAAAGGGAAAGTTCCCGAGACGGATGCCTTTTCATCATATAGTGCTGAATCCGGAACTTTACAACCGGACTTTAAACACAGATTTTTTTAATAAGAAGAGGAGAAGGGAGACGATTAATCAGATGCTGGATTGTATTTTATATGCACAGATTAAGGAGGAAGGTTGAATACCCAAGGAAAAAGATCTGTCAACCAGGCAGTAAAAATTACCGTTGCTACTATTGGGATTATCTTCGGCTTTGGAGGGATATCCCATGGAATCCTTGAGGCACTGCAGGGAAACAATCCCACCGGAGGGCTGATTATTGATGCAATAGGAGAGTCCCACAGAAGGTGGCTCCATGGAAATGAACCGGCTTTTACAGTTATACCAAATTTTTTATTAACAGGAATTGCTGCCATAGTTACAGGCACGGCCAGGGATGTTCAGAGGGAGGCAAGATGAATGGAAAAGAAAATATTAGTTACCTAGGCAAGTAAAAAGGGAGCAACCACAGAGATTGCAGAAAGAATCGGGATAAATTGATAAGTGGATAATCAAAAGGGTAAAAGCCCAGGAAGGGGATTTCCGTGACTGGAAGGCTGTTGAATCCTGGGAGGAAAGCATAGGAGATATTTGAAGCTGTGGTACAGCTGGATTTTCTACTGATACTTTGATTCTAAAGGACTGACGGATCAATCCCAGCCAAATCTTTTTGTAAAAAGATTATCCCGCTCAGTTTTAGTGACAGGGACGATACATTTTGTTTTTCTGATTCTTTCTTCTTGGCTAAATTTTTCCTTTAGTCTTCTACTAAACGAGAAAGAATTCGGTTATGCTTGCCTTCATTTTGTTTAGCTACAATAATAACATTTGTATCTAGTTTCAAAGTTCATTTTAATTCCAAAATTTGTCTGATATCAAGACTGGAGTAAATATTTTTATCAAATACCAAAGTGCTTGAACAATTAACTTTCATTTCTTACAAAGGAATTAGAAAAGAGGGTTGAATTTCTGATAAGTTATTATGTGGTAACAAAATACCCGAAAAAAAGGGGACCCTCTTATGGAAACAGATTGTATCCCCAAACAGCTGGATTTTCAAGAACTAGGGAGACGGAAAATTGTAATATCCAGGGATTGAGAAGTCGAGCCCTCCGATGGGGGACTTATCCTTCTAAAACACAATGAAAAGAAACGGGGTATAAATTTGTCTTACCGGAATAAAAAAAGAGGCGAGAATCTTCCCGCCTCTTAAAAAATCCGCTCTGTCTGGGTATTAACGCATGATATTCATAACCTTGTCCAATTTTCTAAGTCCGTCCATGGCATCAAAACCGACTGCATCAGCGCCTATCTGATCGGCAAATTCCTGGGTAACAGGACAGCCACCGACTATGACTCTTACCTTCTCGCGAAGGCCTTCTTTCTTAAGGGCTTCTATCGTATCACCCATAACCATCAGAGGTAAAGTCAGCAGAGTAGACATGGCAAGAACATTGCATTTTTCTTCTTTAATGGTTTTTATAAAATCCTCGGGAGATACATCTATTCCCAAATCAATAACATCATACCCGTTAGCCTGTAATACGGCAGCCACTACCGATTTTCCAATATCGTGAACATCTCCTTTAATCGTACCGATAACCACCTTTCCCAAGGTTTTCCGGTCTGTTCCCGACTCAAGCATGGCTTTGTCCAGTCTTGCAAGGCCGGATTTCATTATATCTGCCGCAATTACAAGCTCCGGCAAAAATGCATCCCCTGAGGCATAATCATCTCCAAGTTTTTTCATACCCTTCCCAAGACCTTTTTCAATTGCCTCCAGTGGATTCATCCCTCCTTTAAGCCCTTGTTCGATAAGGTCCAAACACTGTTCCTCTTCCCCATCAACAAGGCTCTGGGCAAGATTGTCAAAATATTTCTGGTCTATTACCATCTGTTTCCTCCTATTTATCTTCTCTCTGGCTTTACGCTACATCTTAACTGGCTTATCCGGTTCCCCAGTGTCCCTGCGCTTTACAAAATCGAGGAAATCATCAATTTCTTTCCTGATCTCGGATTCTACAGGAGATTTAGCCTCGGCTAATATTTTATTGGTTTTAGCCAAAGCCTTGTCCTGGAGATCGGTGTGCCCGCGTTCCCAGGTTTCAAAGAAATCTCTGTTGCTTAATTCGGGCATCCAGAATTCTTTTTTATACCACTGCCGGGTATGTTTTTCTTTCATGTAGCTGCCGGGTAGTGGACCTACTTTGATGATTTCTTCAACGGAAAGCCGTTCGTCATCCACCTCTATACCCTTTAGATGATGACCCAGAAGAGCAATGAATTCATTTTCCAAAACCATTTCCGGCCAAGTAACAAAGTTGAAGCCTGCCATACCACCGATATCCCATATATAGCTGACACCGCTAAGAGCATAGATAAAGTTTTTGTATGCCTTCTCCCAGGCGGTCTGCTGATCAGGTTCGCAGGAATCGGTGATTGTAAAACCGGTACAAGGGATTCCGTAGTATTTTGCCATTCTTGACATTCCTGCTCCGACAATTCCGTATTCTCCGTTACCGAAAGCCCAGAGTCCTGTCCTCATGTCCATAGCAGGGTTGAAACTGTTGAAAGTGGTAGGATGACCAGGTTTGTAAAGCTGTACAAGAATTGTCATAGCTAGAGATTCAACCAGAACCTGTACCAACAGACCAGCCAGAGTTGCCGGGGCTGTAGCGCCCCCCATAACTGCGCTGTACGAGGTAACGGGAATACCGGCATCTAGGAAGCCTCTTACCCAGACCGTATAATCAGGATCGATTACTCGGGGGGGGTTAACTATAACATGGCCAAGACAGTGCGGTTTTTTCCTTAACTCTTCAGCACCGCCGGCAGCTATCTGCCATATCTTCACCAGGTCTTCAACCTCCTTCTCTGCTCCGGTGTTGTAAACCCAAGTCGTGGTTTTGTTGGAGTTTTTCATCTGCTCCCCGACAAGGATCTGGGAGTTGCAGATCATCGGTTCATCGTACAGCCACATAACAGATTTATATAAACCATGAACATTTTCCAGATTGTTTGCAATCAAAGTACCTTCGATTGCATCCTTTCTGGTGGCTTGTCTTCTTTCTCCTGTTCTGTGATCCTGAATATACCTACCTGTTACTGTACAGAAGTGTACTTCCCCTCGCTGGATTTCAACATCCAAATTGGAATCATGCCGACCGTAAAGGGTAAAACTCTTGGGAATCTTTGACATGCATTCGTTAATTACCTTTTCCGGGATCTTAATTAGTTTTCCATCATTCTCTATTTTACATCCACCCTTTCTGTAGATTTCTGTTGACCACGGGCATTCACATCGTACTCCACCTCTCTCTAAAACCTGCACCGCAGCATTATGAATTTTTTCACAGTCCGCATCGGTAATAGGGTATGCTGAATCTACCAGTTTTCCAGTAAAACCTTTCATTCCTTCTACTTCTCCTTTATAGTCTCAGAATTTATGCTTCTAAAAACTATTATTTTTTTCTAGGTTCCCAGCGAGTATTCTATTATCAGGGGATAAATTTCGATTTGTAAATACATTTAAAATATAAGCCTAATATAGGTGTTAACCCTATAAAACTCATCAAATAAGCTGGAAAATAATAAAAATATCATCTCTTTACAATTTTAAATTTCCCACGGGAAAAAAATTACTAACCCGGACCTATATTTCTTTTTATTGACAAAGCTTGTGAGGGATCCTAAGAATAGATAGTGTCCCTTTTTCAAGGAGCGGTATGCCTTTATATAGTCTAGATAGAGTAAACATTGGAGTAAAAGAACTGTTTAGGTCCTCAGGAATCTCCCCTGTCAAAGCAGAAAAAAAGGGCGGTGCATTGCTTTCGATAGGAGAGAAAACCCTTGAAAAAGGGCTTAAGTTAATAAAACCAAAGATATTTTATAAGATTCTCTCTGTGGAAGCTGTTCATAATAGAGGTATGCTTATAAGCAGTAGCAATTCCGGCCGTAATGACCCCTTCTCTTTCGGCGGGGTTTTTTTATCCAAGGAGATACCGCAGGCTGAAAAACTGGTGGTTATTCTTATGACCCTAGGGCCGTATCTAGAGACCGAAGCGATACGGCTTACAAAGACCAGCGCGATAGAAGGGTATATGATGGACTGCCTTGGTAGCGCGTCTTTAAGATATGTATCAAATACTGTTTGGGCTTATTTTGAAAAACTCTACCTACCAGAAGGTTTGGAGGTTTCACACCCCTACGACCCCGGGATGGAGGGCTGGCCGGTACAGGTAGGGCAGCAGGAGGTCTTTGATGTTTTTTCCGAAGAGGAAACCGGGGTCATATTAAATGAGTATTTTATGATGATACCAAAAAAATCAATGACTATGGTATTGGGGGTTGGAAGAGGTTTCAAATCCACGCGCCGCTCCTGCAGTACCTGTTCTTCTCAATATAATTGTATTTACAGGAAGTTGAATGATGAAAACAACAGATCCTGAAATAACCTTTGAACCGATAGGTAGAAAAATCAGAATTGAGAAAACGATAAACCTGTTGGAGGCTGCCAGGACGGCGGGAATAGAGTTAACAGCCTTCTGCGGTGGTAAAGGTACCTGCGGGAAGTGTATTGTCCAGCTGATCCACGGAGAGCTTAATCCCCCGGAAGAAGCGGAGATTGATAGTCTTGGAACGGAAGCTGTAAATCATGGCTACCGTCTGGCCTGCAGAGCCTACCCCGGATCGGACTGTAGGGTTTATATACCCCTAAATACCTTGGGTACTTCCCAGCGGCTTCAGCTGGAAGGATTAAGCGGTGAAACCATTCTGGATACAGACATCTCCTCCCGGGAAATAGTCTTATCTCCTCCAACTATGGATGATCTACGGTCGGATGAGATAAGGATAAAAGATGCAATAAAACCGAACCATCTAAGCACATCCCTTCTAAGAACCTTCTCTGACCAGCTCAGGGAGAAGGATTGGCGGGTTAGAGGAATATTCCGAGGTAAGGAGACCATAGCACTATTAAACCCGAGAGACCGTTACTACGGTTTGGCGGTTGATTGCGGGACTACAAGCCTAGCTGCTTATTTATTGGAGTTGTCTGAAGGGAGAGTGGTGGGGAAGCTGGGGCTGATGAACCCTCAAATTGCTTACGGAGAGGATGTGGTTACCAGGATAACATATGCTCTTCAGAACAAGGGAGGGCGTCAGATCCTTCAGAAAGCCCTGGTGGAAGCAATTAACAGTATAATTCAATCCTTCTGTGAACAGGAGGGGATATACCGGGAACAGATTGTGGATATGACCTTTGTGGGAAACACGGCCATGCATCATCTTTTTCACGGTCTTCCGGTTAGACAGCTCGGTCTGGCTCCATATGTTCCTGCGGTGAACGGGCCTTTGGATATAAAGGCTTTAGAAGTCGGGATTAAAGTCGCTCCAGGAGCTTATATACATACTACAGGCAACATAGCAGGTTATGTAGGATCAGACCATGTTTCTATGCTTTTAGCTGCAGGAATATTCAATAAAAAGGGTACTGTTCTTGCCATTGATATCGGGACAAATACCGAAATGACCTTGAAAAACGGTAGTCATTATCTATGCTGTTCCTGCGCTTCCGGTCCAGCCTTTGAAGGGGCTCACATAGGAGAAGGGATGCGAGCCGCCCCGGGGGCTATTGAGAAAGTTCAAATCAATAGGGAGATCCTTCTTAAAACTATTGATAACAAGAGACCGGTTGGGATCTGCGGATCAGGAATTCTGGATGTTCTGGCGGAACTCCTTAAAAATAATATTGTAAATGGAATGGGGAAATTTATAGGGGCTTCCCCCTACATAAAAGGGGAGGGGAAAGATAAGGTTTTTATTCTTTCTCCAGCCTCGCAAAATGGGCATTTCAGGGACATCGTGGTTTCAAGGAAGGATATCAATGAAATCCTCCTGGCCAAAGCAGCTATTAAAACCGGTATAGATATTCTCCTCGAACTTTCAGGTCTGGATTACGAAAACCTGGATGAAGTGATCATTGCAGGAGCCTTTGGTTCTTATATAAATGTCGAGAGTGCTGTAAGGATCAAGATGTTACCCCCCCTCTCGTTGAACAGATTTAAACAGATAGGCAATGCTGCAGGAATGGGCGCCAGGGAGATGCTGATTAATCGGCAGAAAAGAAGTTTGGCCGCGAAGATAGCAGGAAAGGTAAATTACACAGAACTGACCAACAAGAAAGATTTTTCCAGTATCTTCGGTCGGGCAATGATTATGTAACTTGACTGATTGAATCGTCGGTAATGATCAGGAAGCTCTATAATTCCTGCTTCATTTAAAGTGTTTCCTCCACAAGCTGATTCCAGGTTTCCATGACCCAGGAAGAAAGAGCCTTTCCGCTCTTAAGAATGATATTTAAGGCTCCGAAACCCTCTTCTCTTCTGCCGGTATCTTTAATCTGAATGTTTGTGCCTACCGTGTCAACGAGAACCCAGCTGCTACCGGTGTCAAGGAATCCTTTAATCCTGTAGGTTTCACAGGAGATGCTACAGAGATATTTTCTAAGGGTTTCTTTTGGGACCGGGCCGGAGGGTCTTATGAGGCAGGTTTCGGGTCTTGAATATGCTGCTGTAACTTTTCTGGGAAGCACCGCTCCGTAATCTCCCATTTCTGCTTGTTCAGTTAAAAGTTTTATAGGAATCGCACCGTAACTGGTCTTATAAATCATAAGCCCGGGGTTTATCTCTTTAAGTTTTTTTTCGATCTCAGTAACCACCGAGGCATCTGCAAGATCTGTTTTATTGATCACCGCTATTCTGCTGGTTATAATCTGTTCTTCCACCGGTTTTAGAACATCTATCAAATTAGGAAACTCTACCGTATCCACCACACAGGTCATTCCTCTGTAATTTATCCTTCCAGAAGTATGCTTTTCCACCGTTTCCAAGACATTATTTAAAGTGCTGGGAAGGGCTAATCCAGAGGTTTCAACTAGAAGGTAGTCGATGGGAAGTTTTGAATAGGCTATCATTGCCTTTACAAAATTACCGACCAAGCAGCTGCAGAAAATCTGACCGTTGTTAAGCTCAACTATGCCGAACTCGTTCTCGGGAATAAGGGTTTTATCCACACCAACCTGACCGAATTCATTTACAATCACACCTGTTTTTTTACCGCAGAGTTGGTCAAGCAACTGGTTAAGCAGTGTTGTTTTACCCGACCCTAAAAAACCGGTAATAAAAAAGGTATCTATCGATTTATTCATTCTCAACTCTCCTTAAAACCTTAATAGCTACTGCTTCAGTTTCACTCTACATATATTTTTCCAGTTCCGATAGAAGTTCTTCGCGGCTTGGGATAATAGAGGGGTATTTAAGCTCGCCGTTTATGTAGATACTCGGTAAAGCGGTTACCCCCATTTTCCTAACTCGGACTATGCTTTCTCTTTTCGTATATCGGTGCTCCACCATATCAATTTTATCCCCTAGAATCTCCTTAACCTCCGAGGCTGCAGCAAACATATATGTGCAGGCTGCACAGGCAATAGGGTCGAGGGTAAATACCTCCATAAGAGGTTTTTTCAGGTTTTTGTAATCAGGGATTTCCACCACTATATCATCAAAACTTGTATCCTCATAATTTTCCACCATAGACCTTACAGATTCTGGATCATGAGCGGCCTGTCCTACAGCGATCGCATTCTGGGGGGGGATGTCGTAGGGCATATCGCATCCCGGGGCGATGATAAAATTCCTGTGGATATCAAGCCCAGCAGTCTTAAGGTCGTCTATAAGGTTAAGCGTGTATTTCATGTTAGCCTGCTGGGTTCCAAAGAGCATAGTAGTAGTAAGGGGTATGTTTCCCCCGAGGACTATGTTGTATTCATCGGTTATTTTTTTTGCTATTACCATATTTACATTTTCATCAACTGCCAAGGCATCAGGGGAGCACTCGCACATAAGCCGGAGATTGTGGGTTGCATCACCGCAGACAAAAAAGGATGAGAAGATCTTTTTCCCCCTGATGTAGTGGAAGAGCTCCTTATAAGGTTTTGAAAAAAAGGTTTCAAAATGCTTTGGCGAAATCTGGCTCATAAGAGGGTCAACAGCCGCAAGTATATCAATACCTGCTTCCTCATAATAATCACACATCGCCATGGATACCTTGGTTGTAAAGGCAAGAAGACGGTGTACATAATCAGGATCACGTTTCATGTTTATAAATATCTTAGTTCCCCGAAGATGGGATGCCAGGGTAAAAGGCCCGCAGAAGAGTCCGTAGCTTGCTGTTTTCTCCCCCACCGCTTCTTTAAAACGTTTCATTACATCCAGGACCATCGGTAAACGGCCCTCTGTTTTCGCCGGAATTTTACTGGGGATTTCATCTGTTTCTGCAAGAGGGTGAGATATTACCGAAGGGAGATTATAATCTGCCCAGTAAAGATCGCAGCCCAATATCTCTGCTTCCAGTTGGAGATCGAACATTACTGTCTGACCATCGGGGTCGTAAATACGGTTAATTTCCATTATCGACTCGAAAAGCTTGTCAGGATCCTTAAGAACCTCAGTTGCAGTGTAACCAGTCACTTTGCCGGAGTGAATCCCTGCATATGGTACCCAGGGTATTACAGGAACCTCTTCGTGTCTGTGAATTTTATAAATCAACACTTTTCCATTATGACTCATCCTATATTCTCCTTTTTGCTCAGTTTGCGTTGGAATAATTTTTTCTAGATTTGGTTTTGATGCAAGACTCAGCATAAAAAGTTTAAGATCGGAAGAGCACACGTCTGAACTCCAGTCACGGTAGCATCTCGTATGCCGTCTTCTGCTTGAAAAAAAAAAAA
>ENA-OSEO01004118-OSEO01004118.1-sediment-metagenome-genome-assembly--contig:-NODE-4118-length-15842-cov-6.684110_pt1 | contig 15842 bp, 14 predicted proteins | sample MGYA00237883_ERZ534232 | MGnify/ENA metagenome assembly ERZ534232 | reverse complement strand
TCCCTCACCGTTGCACCCTTGGCGCCGTATCGGAGATAGTGTCCCCCCCTTCTCAGGGGAGGCATAGGACATCTGTACTTGGGACAGATGAGGACATTTCTACTTTGGGTTGACAACGCAATTAGCGGAGGACTTGGGCTGTAGACCCAGCGCCCGGCCAGGGACTAGACATAAGGTCTATTTTCAATCTCCCTCTCTGGTCTAGCAGTGGCTGCAAGGCGTGGGGCAGGGTAGAGGGGCGTCTGTCTTTCGAGGCACAAACTGTAGTTATCCGCGCCACAGAATGCATTCCGCTCGAAAGACTGTGGTATAATCGTGAGGTTATGGAAAAGAGACGAATTCTGTCCAGAGAACAACTCGAAGCAGGCGACAGGGCACTGCTGCACAAGATCAGTCTCGATCTCCCGATTGCTGCCGATGTGGCGCGGGCCGACCTGCTTCTCTATACGCTGAACGCCGCCGGTTCGGTCACAGTGGAGGCGCAGGCCAGGCCAAGGTCATCCGCAACGCTTTACCCGGAGGACCTTCTCGGCCATGTCGAGGATGCCTCTGTTCTCGACGGGTTTGGCGACATGCGGTTGCGCACGCACAGGCTAAAGTCTCTGCAGGTGCGTGGTGCCAACGTGGCTCGCGTATTTCTACCGGTACACAACGCTGAAGGTCAGCTCATCGCTATGTTGGCGCGAGACGCCTACTGGCTGGCCCACGAGCGCCACAAGAGGCGTGCGCGAGCGTATCAGCGCGCCCAGCTCGAGTTCATGTGGATGGTGCTGCACGGCCGCATGGCTGGCGCGGAGGACCTTACGCCTTTTCGAGAGCATGATGGCATCATGTATGTGGATGCAGATGCGTATATTCGCTACATGAGTGGCATCTGCGCCGAACTCTATCGCCGTCTCGGATACCGCGACAGCCTGATCAACCGGTCGGTCAGTGATATCGACACGATCGACTATCAGATGGCGCAAAAGGCAATCGCCGAGAATCGCGCTTCTGAGCGCTCTGTCGAGCAGGATGGGCGACTGTACATACGCAAAGTGTTGCCCATCAGTGCGCCAGCCCGGCCGTTGCGTGCGCTTATCACGCACAAACCGGGTGCGGCTGACGCCGTCAGGCAGCGCGGTGTGTTCATCCTGATCCATGATGCCACCGAGGCCGTAAGGGCCCAACAGGAGCTCGAGAGCCAGATGAGCATCGTGCGCGAGGTGCATCACCGCGTCAAGAACAACCTCCAGGTGGTCGCGAGTATTATGCGCATGGAATCGCGGCGCGCGACGCAGCCCGAGACACGGCAGGCGCTTGACGACAGTATTCAGCGGATTCTCAGCGTGGCCGTCGTGCACGAATTCCTGTCACAACAGGGGCAGGGGACGACGATTAATCTCAGGGAGGTCGCGGGGCGCATTGTCACGCAGGTGCAGCAAAGCCTACTGCCGAGGGACAGAGGCATCACACTGAGCCTGACCGGGCCCGATATCTGGTTGCGGGCCGAGCGGGCTACCCAGAGCGCTTTGATCATCAACGAGTTGGTCCAGAATGCCATCGAACATGGGATGGAGGGGCGGCTCGAGGGACACATTGCGGTCGAGTTGGTGGACACCGGAGCCAGTGTTACTATGGTAGTCAAGGACAATGGTGGCGGGTTGGGCGACGATTTTGAGCTATCCAGGGATGCCCATCTTGGGCTACAATTGGTTCAGAACATGGTCCAGCGGGACCTGCGCGGTCAGTTTGTACTCATGAGCGACGGTGATGGCACCTGTGCCACCGTCATATTTGACAAGTAAAGTGGGGGTGTACTTTGGAGCGCACTAGGGTAGTGATCGCTGACGACTCTTCGGTGTTTTGCATGGACCTCCGCGAGATGCTCCAGAATCTGGGCTATCTCGTGGTGGGAGAGGCCGGTGATGGCAAGAGCGCTGTCAACCTGGCGAGGGAGCTGCGCCCGGACGTGGTGCTGATGGACATCAAGATGCCCGACATGAACGGCATCGATGCCGCCAAGATTCTGACCGAGGAGCGCATCGCGCCGGTGGTGCTGCTGACAGCTTACAGTGATCGCGATCTGATCCAGCATGCCCGTGAGGCGGGCGTGGTCGGCTACCTCGTCAAGCCGGTTCAGGAGGCCAATCTGGCACCTGCCATAGAGATCGCTATGGCCCGGTTCCTCGAGTTCCGTGAGCTCGAAAAGGATGTCGATAACCTGGAAGACCAACTCGAGACGCGCAAGCTGGTCGATCGTGCCAAGGGGATTCTGATGGACGCGCAAGGGCTTACAGAATCAGCGGCGTTCCGGCGCATCCAGAAGATGTCCATGAACACGCGCAAGTCGATGAAAGAGATCGCTCAGGCGATTGTGCTGACTTTTGAGGCGGGCCAATAGCAGAGAGGCGCCTTGAGGCTGCGGGCCTGTGGTGCGCAGCCGTATCGACATAACGTTCTGGCCGCAGATTCCGCATGCCCGTGGGGTCTGCGGCCTTGTCGTTAGCGCGCCTTCGTGGTTCTGGTGTACACCATGTCAGCAGCGGGTGCGGTCGCCGGTTTTGGCGTGCCTGGTGTCCAGCATCGGAGTTCACAAAGGCTCACACGACAACCAGCCGCGGCACCGCATGCCAGGACGTAATGTCGGAAGCGGCGCAGCTCTGCGGTGCGATCCTGCCGTGGGGTGCCGGGAGCGTCCGATGTGCTGGGCGTGATATGTCGCGTTTGATCCATTCATCGCGTGATTGTGCATCTCGATCGTTTGGCGCTAGTGCACTGCGCGCAAACGCTGGTGCTTATTGCGTGTTGGATGCGAGCCCGGCGAGACTCCAAACGGCCTCCGGTGGGGGGAGTTTGGGGCACACAGCAGGCCTGGAGGGCTTGACAAGTGCACCCCGATAATATATGATTTATTCAAAATTAAATCAGATATTATCATCCAGCCAAAGGAGCCGCACTGTGGACAGCCAGGATCACTCCCCCTACTCAGACAGAGATCTCTCCAGGATTCGAACGGTCAACCAAGCGGCGGAACGCATGCTCGATGATTTGGATCTGTCAGAGCTCACCAAGGAGACCTACCGCCACGGACTGAATGCCCTGATACGTTACCTGCATCTTGTCGTCGGCGATGACGTGGCCGCCGACGAACTCTCCCCCTGCCCTCTTGAGAGGATCCGCGAGGACACGCTCTATGGGCTGGATCGCTGGCTGCGGGAGGCATATCCAGATCCCCGACAGTCCGCACAGACGGCAGCCTCTGAAAGCACCCGTACCTCCCGCACCTACCTGGTCGCCGCACGCCGGCTGATGAACTGGCTCGATCTGCACGAGCTCCTCCCCGACGGCGTCTCCTATGACCGGATGCGCAGGCGTATCGATCAGGGGCGCGGGCAGCGTCGCCAGGGCTACCGTCAACGCCGGACCGATCCACAGGCAACGCGGGTATTGACACACTATATGCGGCAGCCCCTGCCTGAGAAGCAGGGATCGCGCCGCCTGGCGTTGCTGCGAAACAGAGCCCTCATGGCGACGTTGTATGACACGGGGATGCGTATCAGCGAGGCGCTGGCGCTTACAAGAGAGGATGTGCTGGATGGCCGGCTCAGTCGCCTTCGACTGACTGCCACAAAGAACGGCAAGCCGCGTACAGTGTTCCTCTCTGATGAGTCGCGCAGGCTTATACGCGCCTATGTGGCAGAACGAACGGATTCTGTGTACGCACCGCTCTTTGCATCACACGGTCGAGACGCTGGCACGTCCATCACGCCGGCACACGCCTGGCATCTGGTCAAGCAGGCGGCGCGGGCTGAAGGACTTTATGACAATACGTCGCCGCACTCGCTGCGGCACCGGCGTGCGCAGGATTTGCTGGATGAGGGCATGCCGCTGGAATGGGTTGCGACCCTGCTCGGACATCAGCATCCCGACACCACGCGCATCGTCTATGCCTTTGAGACCGACGAAAAGATGCTTGAGGATATGGTGGGCACATACGGGCTAGCGCCAAGCAAAGCCCATCGCCGGCACCCGTCCGATGAGGATGACGACCAGCAAACGCCCGATCCTGAGCGTGATCCCGGTCTTTAGTGATATCTACGCGTCGAACGTGTCTAGCTCAGCCGCTGGTGGGCCAGCACAGCAGCGCCCACTGCGCCCGAGGCATCGCCCAGCTCAGCGGTGACGATCCGCACCCGCTCCATGTCATTCTTGTTCAAAAAGTGCTGATAGGCGATCTCGCGCACCGGATGCAAGTAAGCCTCGCCCATGCGCTCTACGACGCCTCCGCCGATCACCACCGCCTCAGGGTCTAGCAGGTTCACACAGCTGGCGATCAAGAGTCCGAGGTAACGTTGAGCCTGTTCGATCGCGCGCACGGTAACCGGATCGCCCTGTTCATAGGCCCGCTCGAGAACAGCTGATACCAGGCTGGTGCGGCCCCGTTCCTTCATCAAGGCCGGAATCACCGATGGCTCACCCGCCTCAATCGCCGCAAAGATGGCCTTTTCAATCCCTGTCCGGCTGGCGTAGGCCTCAGCGTGTCCTCTTTCCCCACAACCGCACAGTTCACCGTTGGCGTGCAGGATCATGTGTCCCACTTCGCCGGCAGAGCCTCGAAAGCCGGTGTGGAGTTTCCCATTCAGGATCACCCCGCCGCCCAGACCTGTGCCCACGAACATGGCGATCATGTCCTGGGTGCCGCGACCGGCACCAAAACGGTGCTCGCCCACGGCTCCTACGTTGACGTCATTGTCAATGATCACGCGCAGTCCCAGGCTCTCTGTGAGCCGTGCTGCCAGTGGGTAGTGCTTCCAGGTGGGGCCCATGTTGGTGAGACTGAGCACCAGACCCTGATCAGACAGAACTGGTCCGGGCACACCAATGCCTACGCCCAGGATCTGCTGCCGCGTGACGTTCGCATCCAAGAGTGCCTTTTTGACTGTTCGCACGACGCGGTCAGTGACAGCATCTGCTCCCAGCTCAGCTCGCGACTTGGCCTTGACTTCGCCGAGGCGCTCACCTGATGCTACGTCCACCACCGCGGCATACAGGCTGGTTGCCCCCAGATCTACGCCAATCGTCAGATTCTGCAGTTCTTCCATCTGGTATGTCTCCTAGCCTGCCCTAGAGCCGGGCCCCGGGGTCAGATTTCGCGAACCCACAGACATCGCGCGACATTGTGCGTCAGTGTGATGTCGACACCCTTTGCGGCCACCTGAATGGCGCCGTCTGCTTCCTCGGTTGTGTTTGGCCTGAGTAGCAGCCTGGTACCTGGCAAAAGCCCATGTTCCTCGAGTAGCGCCATTGCCACACTATCTCGCTCTGCCTCCTCATGAACGCGGCACAGCACATACTCGCCGTTCGGGAGCACATCTGTGAGAGGGAAGGATTGGCCGATCTCTTCCTCTTGACCCGGAAGCGGGTTGCCATGCGGGCACGCTATCGTGCCGTCCTCAAAGGTGCCATCAAGAAGCGCCGCGACGCGAGCAGCGGTCTCTGCTGATAGCCCGTGCTCCAGGCGGTCCGCCTCGGCATGTACCTGCGACCAGGGCACATTGAGCACGCGCGCCAGCAACAGCTCGGTGAGCATATGTCTGCGGACCAGCGACGCCGCAGCCACGCGTCCTGCCTCTGTGAGATGAATGGTCTTGTCCGGTTCCATGATCACCCAGCCGTCACGTATCATTCGCTGTATCGTGACCGTGACAGTTGGCGGCGATACTTCCATCCACTCTGCCAGGCGTCGGCCATACACGGGCTGTTGGTCGCGCGCCAGTGTATAGATTGCACCAAGATAGTCTTCAATTGTCGGAGAAGGACGTTCAACAGCTGGCACAATAGGACTCCGGGACATGCTGAGCGAGGGTCCCTCACAGCAGAAGCGATTCTACACGCTAATCATACGCGCGATAGCGCAGCGGGTCAATCTCGATTTCTGCAACGGCAAAGATCTCTCTGGTAATAGTGTCTGGCGCTGGACGTGGTAGCGTTATTGTTCTAGTATCAAGCCCACAGCGTGAAGACTAATGCGGAGGTGATAGATCGCATGGACGACAAGAGCTACCGGCTGGACGGGCAGACGGGCATCGTTGTCGGCGGTGCCGGGGGAATCGGCCAGGCCATCGCGGTTGGCCTGGCACAAGCGGGGTCGAACGTGGTCATTGCCGACCTTGCGGCCAGACAGGATGATGCGGAGGCGGTGGCAGCGGCTGTTCGTGAGGCGGGTTGTCGCGCCCTGGCTCTGCCTATCGACGTCACCAGCGTGAGTTCCATCGAGGATGTGGCCGAAAAGGTTGTGGCTGCCTTTGGCGCGATTGATTGGATGGTAGACTGCGCGGGTGTCAATGTGCGCAAGTCGGTTCTGGACTATAGCGAGCGCGAGTGGGATCTGATGGTGGACATCAACCTCAAGGGCACATTCTTCTGCACACAGATCGCTGCCAGGCAGATGGTCAAGCAGGGCCGAGGGCGCATCGTCAATATCGCTTCGCAGTTGGCTACCGTTGCGATGCCAGACCGATCCATCTATGCGATCACCAAGGCCGGGGTTGCGCACCTGGCCAAGGCTTTTGCCGTCGAACTGGGACCGTTGGGTGTGGCAGTCAATGCTATCGGGCCAACCTTTGTGTCGACACCGCTGACAACAGAGATGTTCACGGATCCGGCCTTTATCGAGGAGAACCTGCCCCGAATCCCGGCTGGGCGGTTCGGTACGCCCGATGATGTCCTGGGCACTGTCCGTTTCTTGCTCTCACCAGCTGCCGACTTGATCACAGGGCAGCTGATTCTCGTAGATGGTGGCTATACCAGCTGGTAGTGTCCGCTGCGTGGCTGCGATTTTCACTGCGCCAGTTTCTGGACAGGATGAGTGGTTTCGAGGAGGAGGGGCTACATGAAGGGGGTCGTTCTTGCCGGCGGGCTGGGGTCAAGACTGTATCCGTTGACTCACGCGACCAACAAGCACCTGTTGCCTGTCTATGACAAGCCCATGGTGTACTATCCTATCAGCACGCTGGTGCAGGCGGGCATCGATGAGGTGTTGATTGTCACAGGCGGGCCACATGCAGGGGACTTTATGGGTGTGCTGCGCAATGGCAAGGACCTGGGTGTGCGCCATCTAGAGTACGCGTTTCAGGCCACCGAGGGGGGCATCGCCGATGCCCTGAGCCTCTGCGAGGACTTTGCTGATGGTGGCGACATCGCGGTAATTCTCGGCGATAACACCACAGATGCGGACATCAGCGAGGCAGTGCGGGGTTTTTCGGGCGGGGCAATGGTGTTCTTGCGAGAGGTGCCGGATCCGGAGCGATTTGGCGTGCCCGTGTTCGATCCAGAAGACAGCTCACGGATCATCGCGATTGAGGAAAAGCCGCAGGATGCCAAGAGTAACTATGCTGTGACCGGCCTCTATCTGTACGATCACAAGGTCTTTGAGTTCATCAAGACCCTGGAGCCCTCCGCTCGCGGCGAACTAGAGATTACCGATGTGAACAACGCCTATATCCGCCTGGGGCAACTGACATGGGCGGAGCTAAAGGGGTTCTGGTCCGATGCCGGCACCTTTGCCAGCCTGTTTCGCTCCAACGTGTTCTGGGCTCAGAAGATCAGTGGCGAGCCCGCTGAGGATTTCAGCGCCTATCTGAAGTAGACTGCCCTAATGTGGCGGAGCCGGCACTGTCACGGGGAGGCGCCTGAAGCGTGCCTCCCCGTTTAGGCCTAACAGTGACTATGACCAGCGATAGACGGCGCTCTTGAACAGTTCCAGCGGGTTTCCATCCGGATCTCTGAAAAACGCGATGCGCATTAGCCCTGCGTCTCGTGGTTCGACAAAGAACTCTACTCCCTTGGCCTTGAGTTCTTCAAACGTAGCGTCGATATCGTCCACTTCAAAGGCGAGATGTGCGAATGCCCCGGACGCTCCTGGCTCCTGGTCTGCAGCGCCGGTGAGTTCGATCGTCGTCCCGCCGATATCGATGAACACGCAGTCCCGTCCGGGCATCTCCGCTGCTACGCTGAGCCCGAGCACCTCTGTGTAAAAGGCCTTTGCCCTTGCGAAATCGGGTGTCCTGAGTGCAATGTGATGTGCCTTGACGCCTTTCATGTTCCTCCTCTGTCCGAACAGATTCATTGAGCCAACAGCATCCTAGCGGCCATGCGTGCTGATGTCAATCTCGATCCAACGCTGCTTGACATGCCCGACCCCGTTACCTAGACTCTGGTCAGTCTTGATTCTGGGGTGAACATTGAGCAGTGATAAGCCGTCACCGGACGCAGAACACGAAACGCTCTGGCGCGGTATCGATCTCTCTGGCAATACCGTCGTCATTGGCCAGGGCGAAGGGCATCTGATCGAGTCACTGGCCGGCCAGGCACTTGCATTAGGCGGCGGTCAGGTCATTGTGCTGGGATATCGCCAGGAGGAATTGTCGGATCTGCGTGGCCGGCTGGGCGAGCTGCCGGTTAGTTATGTCAACGCCAGGTCGCGAATCATTCCCCTGCGAGATGCTACGGTCGATCTGCTGGTGATGAACGGGTCACTCCGCCAGGTGCCCTCTGCCGCACTGTATCCTCTCTTTGAAGACGTCTGGCGCGTGCTCGTTCCCGGTGGCCAACTCCGCATCGCAGACATCGTCGAGCCGAGCGAGGCGCCCTATAACAACGCATGGCGGCAGCGGAACGCGCTGATAGCCAGGGTCGCGGACGCGCTGAATCGCCCCGTTGCTCTGTACGCCAATCTGAAAGCGACAGCCGAAACGCTTACGTCAATAGGCTTTGAGAATCTGGGGGTGTCATTGCTTCCGGGTTATCCTTTGACAGACACCTGGCTGGAGAACACGGAAGAAGCCGTCATGGCGATGGCCTCCAGGCTGGTTGATCCTGAACTTCGCCAACAGGTTCTTGAGCACGATCTCGCGCGCCTGCTGAGTGCCTATCGCTCGGGTCAACAGCGGGCGTCCGAGCGCTTTGTATTGCGAGGATCCAAGGTTGGCAACCTGTCTCTGGATATGGAAGCGTCCTTTACCGAGGACGATCTGGTTGACGATGATGAGCCCTAGACAAGCGACTGTGGAGCGTGTCCTTTGACCATCTATGTCGACGTTTCTGCGGCGGTGCACGGCAAGGCGGGGCTGAGTCGTTACGCCGAGAGCCTGGTCAATGGTCTGGCGCCCTTACTCGGTGAGCGCCTGGGGCTGTTTCAGAACAGCCTCGGCACGTACGGTCCGTTGAAGGGGTTTGCAGACAACCGGCTGGCCGGTGTGAAGTTCGGCTACAAGCCCTGGCGCGCGCTGGTGCTGGCTCGCCAGATGTTGCGCTGGCCCATGAAGGGGCTGTTGCCCAACGCCGAGCTCTTCCATGCCACCGAGCATCTCTTGCCGCCACTGGGAGATCTCCCAACCGTGCTGACGGTACACGATCTTATCTTTGAGCACTATCCTCAGTACCACAAACGCGCGAACTATACGTATCTGCGCGCGGCGATGCCGCTATACTGCCGGCGCGCTACCGCCATCATCACGATCTCTGAGAGTACCAGAGATGACCTGGTCAGTCTGTACCATGTCGCGGACGAGCGCATTCATGTGATTGCCGAGGCTGCCGCTCCGGGCTTTGGCCCTCAAGCGCCTCAGCGTGTGGCAGAGGTTCGAGCACACTACCATCTTCCGGAGCGGTACGTTCTGGCGGTGGGAACTATCGAGCCCCGCAAGAACCTGTCACGACTCGTCGATGCCTGCGGATCTCTGTTCGATCGGGGTCTGGCCGACGGCCTGGTGGTGGTGGGTTCTCGGGGATGGCTGGTGGATGAGTTTGATGCCCACCTGGCGGCGTCACCCTGGCGCGATCGCGTGATCCTGCCGGGCTTTGTGCAGGAGGCAGACCTGCCTGCAGTCTATGCCGGCGCCCTCATCACGGCGCAGCCCAGCCTTTATGAGGGATTTGGTCTGCCGGTGCTGGAGGCGATGGCCTGCGGGAGCCCTGTGTGTTCCAGTTCGTCATCGAGCCTTCCAGAGGTTGGAGGCCCAGCCGCCCGGTATTTTGGCCCAACCAGTGTGGAAGAGATGACTACCGTGTTGGCGGAGGTGGCCAGCGACGAGACGCTGCGTCAGCAGATGGTTGATGCCGGCCTGGAGCGTGCTGCGCTGTTATCGTGGGAGCGAACGGCGCGAGAGACGCTGGCAGTGTATGAGAAGGTGCTGGGTTGACGCTGAAGCTGGCCAGTTGTTGACCGTAGAAAAGCATCGTCACCGGGTTCAGCCGAAGTGCTTGTCTTGCGTAATCCTCGAAAAGTGCGGAGTAGCCCGATAGACGCGCTGCGATTAGGAGTGGTGAAGAGTGCTACAAGTCTCGCCTGGCGATATTCGTGGTGGGCTGTTTGGTATCCTCATCCTGTTATGTCTATGTGCAGGCTGGGGATATCTGCTCGTAGGCCGAGCGGCGCGGCATGTCGTCGGTGATCTCGCGGAACAACTGGGCCTGTCGACGCTGGTTGGTTTCGGCGCGTTGTCATGGCTGGGGTGTATATTGGCAGTGGCCAGTCTGTTCAATCCCTGGTCTCTTGTGCTCGCCTCGCTGGTTCTATTCGGCCTGTTCCGCAGCTTTTTTCATTTTCAAGCGCACACGCGTGAGATAAAGTACTCGACTGCGAGTAGCCTTGGCGTCCTCTGTGTAGTGGCCGTTGCTGCGTGGTTGTTCGCTCGTCCAGCGGAGCCGTTTCTCTTGTTCGACGACTCAGCCGTGTACACTACGGCGGGAATCCACCTGGCTCGACATGGGACCCTTTTCCCGCAAGTCGCACCGTATGCATGTGACCCGATTCAGGCGATCCGCTACTGGGGACCTTATCGGTGGTGGGATGGATGCTCGAGTGCACTCGCAGTGGGGTTTGCGCCCCTGCCAAAGGTGTGGACAGCAATCGCTGCCTGGCTGTTTGGCGACGGAGGCGCGGTTTGGATAGCGCCGTTTTCGGGTGTTGTGGGGATTCTCGCACTGTTCTTGTTCGTACGCAGAGCCATCGGCCCCACAGCGGCGCTCGTGGCGACGACGCTTGTGGTCATTTCATTCCCACAGATCTGGTTTTCCCGCATGCTGATGTCAGAGACGTTCTCGATGATTGCCCTTTTCAGTGGTCTGTTTCTTATGTCGTTGGCGCGTCAGAACGATGATATCGGCCATCCGTATGGTCTGGGTACCATAGCAGTTCTGCTTCTTGGCTTATTGAGTATGACCAGGTTTGAAGCCTTGCTGCTGCTGGGTATCCTGGGCGCGGCCTTGCTCCTGTCTCAGTGGTCTGGCTCGAACGTTGAAAGCGAAAGACTCGGTGGTGACCCGATCAAGCGCTGGATGCTGCGGCTAACAGCCGTGAGTGCAATAGGGTTCGGTCTGAGCGTGGCTTCAACTCCGTACTACTACCTGGCGCAGTTAGTCCACTTGATGAATCGAAATACACTTCGATACGCGGTAGTAGCAGCCGTGGTGGGGTGCTGCCTCCTGGCGCTCTTTCGGCGCGAGCGGATCAGAGAGACACTATCCGTGTCGACTCGCAAACACTGGATTGCTCCTGCGCTCATCACGTTGGTGATCGCTGTCCAAACAGCGTTCTTTGTGCTTTCCATCCTTAATATTGGAGTCGCGTCGGAGTATCTTGCGTCCTGGATAGTTGCCTATTTGGGTGTCCCGCTCGTGGTTCTGGGGCTGGTGGGCATCACATATATGATATGGGACAGCCCGACCCCAGAGCTCTATGCGATTGTTGCTCTGGCGATGATCATGTGCCTGCAGTACTCGATTCTTCCGCTCGTCAATCCGGTACACCCCTGGGCGATGCGGCGGTCGGTGCCATTCATCTTGCCCATCTATGCGTGTGGCGCCGCTTGGGTGCTTCAAGCCGTTTGGGACAAAGTGCTCCATAACCCCGGGCGCGGGAAACTCGTGACGAGTATGCTTCAGGTAGGAATTGCGGTTTGCTTCGCGCTCGCTGTGTACCCGATGCTCCGCATAACGGCACCTTTTGTATTCTATCAAGAGACTGCTGGGCTTTGGGCGCAATTGGCCGAACTGGAGGAATCATATCCAGATGATGCTGTGCTCGCCTTTGATACAGGCCCATTGGGAACACGACTGCCGCAGGTGATGGAGCTGGTGTTTGACCGCGGCGTTATCTCGTTTTGGGACAAGTCTTATGCTGGCAGCATGCTACAGCAACAGGAAGCGATTGCAGAGATTCTGTCCGCTGGCGGCCGCGTCCTCTTTAACAACATTGATGGTCGTGTGAGTCTTGATCCTGATCGGTTTTCTCTCAGAAGTGTGGGATCCTATGATATCCAAGCCCCGCGCCTGAAGCAGGTTAAGCCCCCCCCTCCTGCGTTGTCCGATGTATTGGATATGCAGTTCACTGTCAACATATACGATGTGACATTGAAGGCCGAGTAGAGTGTCATGTCTAGCAGCGTCTGCCTCTTTGCGCCGTCGGCATGAATGTACGCAACTCCCTGCGGGAGGTCTATAGCGGCAGCGGGAATCAGTTCCCCGGGACAGGGCAAATGTCCCAGTGCGCTCCCTCTGACCTGGTGGCTACGCCTGGAGAGCCGAGGAGGGACCTGGCACAAGAAGAGACCCCATGCGCTGGTTTTCCGACCGGCATATGGGATCTCTGCTTGGGTTGCGCCTGTCGGGGCGAGAGGACTTGAACCTCCGACCTCACGGACCCGAACCGTGCGCGCTTCCGGACTGCGCTACGCCCCGACGACGACATCAGTATAGGTGTAACGGACTCGCTGCGCAAATATCGTGAATCCACGGGCAAGCCGTTGATACTCAGCTTCGCAAACGACCCACTTTGACGATGAGGTCAGCCAGTAACCCAATGGCCGCGAGCTGAACGGCCCCCAGCAGAATGATCACTGTCGATGCAGGGATGTGCCCGGTAAAGTCAAAGCGTACCATGTCTACGAGGAGTTTGATCAAGCCAACCAGAAACAAGATCACAGTCGCCGGTATGAAAAGCCGCAAAGGGTTAAAATACATGATGGTGCGAACGACTAGGGTCAGGTAGTTGTACGTATCTCGGATTGGATGGAAGGTGGACCGCCCGATCCGTTCATAATATTCGATAGGAATCCATCGCACACTGTATCCGCTGCTGATCGCAGCCATCGTTATCGTGCTCACCCAGGAGTGAGAGTTGGGCAGGATGCCGTAGAACCTCTCAATGAGATCCTTGCGTATGGCCCTCAAGCCCGAGTTGAGATCAGGGATCTTGTACTCTACCATGTACGATGCCAGTGCCTTGATAAAGCCCTTGGCAGGGCGACGCAGCCACGGCACGGTGCCCGCCTCGCGGTTGCGTGCGCCAATGACCATTGCTGCACCCTCATCCAATAGCCGCAGCATCTCGGGGACCGCGTCCAGAGGATAGGTGCCGTCGGCGTCTGTCATCACGATGTACGAGCCCTGTGCGGCGCGGACACCGGTCGTTCGGGCTGCGCCTGTGCCACGGTTATGCGTGTGTGAGATCACCTTTACGCCAGGGACCTGCCTGGCACGCTGCGCTGTATCGTCAGTGGAACCATCGTCCACGACGATGATCTCATAGCTCACCGCGAGCGTGCGCATTATGTCCTTGATCTGAGACAGCACTGTCTCGATAGCATCTTTTTCGTTATAGGATGGCAACACAAAACTAACAAGGATCGGGCTGTCCGCCATGCTGGAAAACTCCGTCTGCGCATACTTCGCGGATGATTATAGCCTTGCCCAGGACATCCTACAAGGAGCCTGGCAAACCCGGGTTGTCGCCGTCAACGCCGGCCTCTATAATCTGCTCGTACCGTAGACCCTAACATGGAGCATCCCAATGAGGATTGTGCTGGGACTGGATGTGGGCACCACCAGCCTGAGCTGCGTGGGATATGACTGTGATCGACGCGAAATTGTGGCACAGCTTGCGCTGGAGAACCGGGCCGCGCGGTACGGACCGCTTCCCGGGGGGCTCCAGGCCGCCGAACTGGATCTGGACTGCCTGCGCGAGCAGCTGGTTAAGGCACTGGGCGGTCTGGTTGGCAAGCTGCCGGGCAGTGCAGACGTGCTCGCGCTGGGCATCACGGGTCAGCAGCACGGCATGGCCCTCCTGGATCGCAACCTGCAGCCCCTTGGCAATGCGATCACCTGGCAGGACCAGAGAACGCTGTTGACCAGGCCCGGCAGCGCAAGCACCTGGCTGCAGGCCTTTGTGGAGCAAGCCGGAGGGCTCCCTGCCTTCGCCGGTACGGGCTGTGAGCCGTCAGCGGGCTTTATGGGCCCTTCTCTCTACTGGCTGCACCATGAGATGTCGGGATTTCCTGTCGGTGCCCTGGCCTGCCTTATCCCCGATGTTGCGGTGTCCTTTCTTACCGGGTTGCCGCCCGTCACGGATGTGACGGACGGGGCGAGTTCCGGGTTGTTGGATATCACTGCCGGTGACTGGGTCTGGGAGATCATCGACAGACTGGGGCTTCCGCGCGGTGTCTTTCCCCCGATACAGCCAGCCGGGACCCCGCGCGGTCCGCTCTTTTCCACGATCGCGAAGGCTATCGGTGTCGAGCAGATTCCCGTGTGTGTGGCCGCCGGCGACAATCAGGCCAGCTTTGTGGGTTCTATGAGTGACCCATCGCAGGGCCTGCTGATCAATGTTGGTACGGGAGGGCAGATATCCGCGTGTATCAGCTCGTTCCAGCGTGTGGGCGGAGTAGAGACTCGGCCGTTCTTTGGAAACAGGTACCTTCTGGTCGGCGCGGGGCTCTATGGTGGTCGTGCCTACGCCTATCTCCAGTCACTCTTTCAGGAAGTCGGCCGTTCCTTTTTTGGCGCCTCGGGTGACGAAGAGCTGTTTGAGGCGATGAATTCCCTGGCGGCCACGGTTCCTCCTGGCTGTGATGGGCTACGGTGTCTCCCCCTCTTTACGGGCACGCGAGAGGATCCGGATCTCAGGGCGAGTTTTACAGGGATCGGACCGACGAATCTCTCACCCGGTCATCTGGCGCGCGCACTACTTGAGGGGATCACGGAAGGCTTTTACCAGCAGTACGATGCCATGCGGAGCGTGCTTGGGCAGCGCACTTTTCTTGTTGGCGCAGGTAACGGCCTGACGCGCAACCCGGTCCTGGCAGAAATTGTGTCTCGCCGGTTTGAGATGCCGGTGCACATCAGTGCGACTGCAGAAGCTGCGGCCCTGGGAGCTGCGCTGCTGGCAGCCGATGGCGTTGGTGAGCTTTCTCTCTCTGAGGGCATGTCGAGCATCACCTATGATCGCGTTGTAGACTATACTAGGAGGTGACGCAATAGCTGCTGGAGTTGCGCCGGCGGCTCAGCGTGTGGCGTACAATGAGGCGCTGTGTCTGGCTGTTGAAAAGGCCAATGCCCTCTGCGAACGTTCCGTCCTCGGGTGAACAAAGCTGTCGAACGGTACCTGGTACAGCCGGTCCCGAGTGACGTCAAGATACGGGCGGACCGGCTGGAGTTTTCCCGGCTGGAAGCAGATTCGGCTGCTCACCTGATGACGGCCATCGGGTTCGAGCCGGATACACCGGCTGCTTGTCTGCTAAGGAGCGGCCCATCTTTGCCAAGTCCGCTACATGAACGCCCGGCGGCTGGAACGCAAGTTCGACATCCAGTCCTATGTAACCCATGTGGCAGCGCTGGATCGGGAACTGGATGCTGGTGGGTAGCTCGGGCGACGCGCTTCGGACTTGTTCTCCATGCTGTTCTTCTTTGTCAACCCAAAGTAGAAATGTCCTCATCTGTCCCAGATACAGATGTCCTATGCCTCCCCTGAGAAGGGGGGGACACTATCTCCGATACGGCGCCAAGGGTGCAACGGTGAGGGA
>ENA-OSEO01004117-OSEO01004117.1-sediment-metagenome-genome-assembly--contig:-NODE-4117-length-15845-cov-3.695015_pt1 | contig 15845 bp, 13 predicted proteins | sample MGYA00237883_ERZ534232 | MGnify/ENA metagenome assembly ERZ534232 | reverse complement strand
CCTCATCAGAGACACTCAAAGGCCTGGCGTAAACTCGTACCATTGGGCTCAGTGCGACAATGAGAAACATGGTGATGAGACAGATCTTCAACTTCAACAACATAATACACATCTCCTGCGATTCTATACTGAGTCTGGTAGTAACTAGTGTACCTCCACTGCTTGTCCAAAACTGAGGCGTTCAAACGTGGAGACTCCTGTCAGTTCTTCCAACATGAAGTCACGACGAAACACCAAGCTCTAACCGGTACCTCTTGCTTGGTGTCCGAATTGATAGGGAACGGGCATCCGGTGCCCAGGTCAGCGTCACAGTAGGGTATTGAAAGGCGTCCAAATCCGCAAACGATTTCTGTTTGCTGCCGTCCGCACTGGAAATCCACAGAACAAACTTCTTGTGCTCACCCCACACTGCTTCCTGGTATGCCAGCATGCTGCTGTCAGTGGTCCAGGCAGGTCGCCCCCCCGTCGTGTACTGATTCGGTGCTTCGAAGATCGCGTGCCTCTCACGGGTTACAACGTCGAAAACTGCCAGGTCCACGTCAAAGGCACGCTCCTCCGGCAACGGTAACGGTGCGTAGGCCAATAACTCACCATTAGGTGACCAACCGTCTCTCAATGTCGCCGCACTCTCGTCAACCAGAACAGCATTCTGTCCGTCGAGGGCCGCCACCCACACGTCGTCTCTATAAGCACGTGTGGGATCTATCGACTCCGGATTTGCCACGACTCGCGTGTACGCGATGTGCTTGCTATCAGGAGAGATGTCAAAACTCACAACATTGCCGCCATACGCAGCAAGCTCTTCAGATTCTTTCGGCCTGATGTGCTGCAGGTGCAGGCCGTTCAGTTGGTGGGGATTACTTCCGTCGGCCTGCACGACCCAGGGGTAGCCCTCATAGACGTACACGATCTCGTCCGTCGCCAACCACTCTGCGTACCGGAACCCTTGCACGATGTCCACCGCGGCGAGCCGGTGTGGCGTCTTGTCCACCAGATCGACAACGTACAATTCGCCCGCGATCCCGCGACTTGCCACCGGCGATACGTAAGCTACGGATTTGCCATCGGGAGACCAAGAACAATCAGTCACGGTTTCGGCGATCTGTTCTTTCTCGCCACTGGCCTCATCCAGCACCCATAGATCGAACGTTCTGACCGGTAGCCTGTCAGCCAACGCATATTCTCTGTATGAACCACCGACCAGCGCCTTCGTGCCGTCCGGCGATGGTATCCGCCAGGCATACGGATCCCTGTCAAGTTCTTCTATCGCAGTGATCTCGAGCCTGTCGATGTCATCTGCGGAGATGGCACTCCGTATTGGGGTCGCTGCAGGTTCCTCCGCGTGGACCATGCCCGGTGTCGTCGCTCCACTCCATGCCAAAGCGAGCACGGTCAGAACCACCAGCATGGCGGCTGACCGGTACAGCAACTCAAACCAACCCTGTCGCTTTCTCATTGGATCGTCTCCTTCTCATCAAAGGTCCTGAACCCAAAACGTTAACTCGATTCACACTATTACTATATCAAGAAAACTGATGTTTGTCTGTAGGGAATTCTTGACACTTTGTGTAGGGAATTCTAAACAGTTTCGCCATGTAGTGTACTGAGAACGGTGGAAATTCGAGAGTCAGGCTTTATGTCATCCTGAACGCAGTGAAGAATCTCATGCTACGATGCAGAACGAGATTCTTCGCGATGCTCAGAATGACAGCTGGTAATTTCCACCGAGATGGATACACAGCCCCTGCTCGCGGCTATTGACACGCACAGCATTTCGTGGTACAGTAGGTGGTGTAACAAGTTGAATAGGCTTTGCTGGGGGAGCTTGGCTTTGCCGGGCTGAGAGGATGAGCGCGACGATTCGTCACGCAGATCATCGACCCCTTAACCTGACCTGGGTAATGCTAGCGTAGGGAAGCAAGTGTGTCAGCGATTTGCATATCGCACACCCGCCAGCCTTAACCGGTTCGGCGGTTTTTTTATGTATTGGCAGCGGTTCGCCCAGACCCGCACGCGGGCCGCGACAAACCCACGAGGAGCCGTAATATGCAGGCTATTGTCGTCGCCAACGGGGAAATTCACAACACAGAACGGATCCTGCGCGGGGTGACGCCCGGTGCCCTGATCGTCTGTGCCGACGGAGGTACAGCAAACGCGCTCGAATTGGGGCTTGTGCCCGGGGTGGTGATTGGTGACATGGATTCGGTAACTGTCCCACAGCGCCGCGAACTGGAGGCCACAGGGGCGCAGTTCATCGTCCACTCGGCGCACAAAGACGAGTCGGATACCGAACTTGCCTTGCGCTACTGCATCGAGCAGGGCGCGGACGAGATTCTGTTGCTCGGGGCACTGGGCGGCAGGCTGGACCACATGCTGGCCAATCTGCTGCTGCTCGCCGACCCGACCTGGCAGGGGATTCCGCTGCGTATCGTCGACGGGGACACACGCATCGAGCTGTGCACCGCGCGCTGCGAGATCGCCGGCGCGACGGGCGACATCGTCTCGCTGTTGCCGTGGGGCGGGGATGCGCTGGGCGTGCACACCGAGGGACTGGAATATCCGCTGGTGGATGAACCGCTGTACTTCGGTCCCGCCCGCGGCCTGAGCAACGTGATGCGCGGCGAGCGCGCCGCTGTGACGGTGCGCGCAGGGCGACTGCTCGTCATCCACCACGGTCAACGGCGACGGCGCGAAGCCGTCACGCAAGATTAAGGAGATGAACGCCAGATGAACGAGAAACACACTGTGACTGTCGCCGTGCAGGTCCTGCCGCTGACGCCGGACGCCTACGCGGTCGTCGACCGCGCCATCGAAGTGATCGCACGGTCAGGCGTGAAGTACGAAGTCGGGCCGATGGAGACGACGATGGAAGGCGATCTGGACCAGCTGCTCGAAGTGGCGAAATCCGCCCATCGCGTTTGCCTCGCTGCAGGCGCCGAGCGGGTCGTGACGATCATTAAGATCGGTGATGCGATCGGCGGATCGACCATCGCCGACAAAGTGGGCAAGTATCGCCAGTAGGAGGCCGCGATTGAAAGCGCTTCTATCCGCACGGCCCCGGCTCGGACAACATCTCTCGCCGCTCATCCTGGTATTGGCCATCCTGGGCGTCTGGGAATGGGCTTGCTGGAACTGGCAGATTCCACCCTGGTTGCTGCCAGCTCCTTCCCAGATCGTGCGGGCGGCCGGCGAAGCCAGGACGATTCTCCTGCCCCATGTCCGGCAGACATTGCTGGAGACCTGGCTGGGATTGTTGCTGGCGCTGATCGCCGGGCTGGCGCTGGCGGTGACCATCGACGTCTCGCCGTTGCTGAAGAGAGCGATATATCCCCTGCTGGTCGTATCGCAGACGGTACCGATCATTGCAGTCGCTCCACTGCTCGTGATCTGGCTCGGGTATGGGATCCTACCCAAGGTGCTGGTGGTGAGCCTGGTCTGTTTCTTCCCAATCGTGGTGAGCACAGCCGATGGGTTGCGCGCGGCCGACCCCGAGCTGATCGCCCTGGTACGCACGATGGGCGCCAGCCGCTACCAGATATTCCGTAAGATCCGCGTGCCCGGTGCCCTGCCGGGGTTCTTTTCCGGCATGAAGATCGCGATCACGTACAGCGTGATCGGCGCAATCATCGGCGAATGGGTCGGGGCGAGCCAGGGATTGGGTGTATTCATGTTGAGGGCGTCAAATTCGTTCCGGACCGATTGGGTTTTTGCAGCGATCGCCATCGTATCGTTGCTGAGCATCGTGCTGTTCCTGGTCGTGACGGTTCTCGAGCGGCTGGCTCTGCCGTGGTACTACTCCTCTGCGCGCGAGGAGCAGTGGGAAGAACTGGCGGCGCGCAGCCGTCCCGCAGCGCAGTGACGCGCGAGCGGCCAGGAGGGCCATCGTAAGTAAGCGAATGGAACCGGGGGGCGGCGAGCAGAGGGCTTGTCACGTTGAAAACGTGAGCTGTCAGATTCACACGGATGTCGTCTTGTTGGTCAAGACTGTGCCAATCTTGAACGCGTTCCGTTTGCGAGGAGGCCGACGGGAATGGGCCACCAGACCCCCGCACGATCTGTGCGGAGATTGGCCCAGTCAGACCTCACACCCACGACTGGGCCAATCTCCGACGCTACCGTCGTCGTCCCGGGAGTGCTGTGCCTGGGCGGGCAGTGTACTGGTCTACACCACGGTAGATTGGCACAGTCTGGCCCAGCGGGCGTGCTCTCCAGCGCATTGGTCGCGTCAAAGGCGCTGCAATTATCGCCAGAATTCATGGATGCAGCCGCTGGGACCACCCGGTAAGACTGATCCCGGCAGAACAGCGCGGGCAGGCGCTCTGGTAAGCCCACGTTACCGGGCCAGGTACGCGAATGACGGACCGCAGTGGTTCAGCACGTACGAAGCGAATGGAACGGTGCGTTCCGGCATCGACTTCGTCGCAACAGGTTAAGAGGGCTTTCCCATACGGTTGGGATCGCCTCAAGTCAATTTGGAGGTGCAGAAATGAAGAAGCGAGTGTTTTCGTCAAGCGTCGTTGGAGCCGTCCTGGTGGCGGCGTTATTCCTCAGCGGATTCGGTCCGGCCGCTAACCCGGCGGCAGCACAGTCTGCGGTGGATCTCGAGAAAGTCACACTGTCCCTGGATTGGATGCCGAACACCAACCACACCGGCATCTACGTCGCCCTCGACAAGGGCTGGTATGCGGATGAAGGGCTGACGCTGGATGTGCAGATCCCAGCGGATCCGGCTGCGGCGCTGAAGCAGGTGGCGTTCGGGCACACGGAGTTCGGGGTGAGTTTCCAGGAAGAAGTGAGCATCGCCCGCTCGCAACAGATCCCGGTCGTGTCGATCGCGGCGATCATCCAGCACAACACGTCGGCGTTCTCGTCGTTGAAAGGCGCGGGGATCACCAGTCCGAAGGACTTCGAGGGCAAGCGTTATGCGTCCTATGGCGTGCCGCTGGAGAGAGCCGTCATCAAGGGGCTGATGGAGTGCGACAACGCGGATATCAACGAGGTCGAGTTCATCGACATCGGGTTCGACGCACTGCCGGCATTGCTCGGCGGCAAGGTGGATTTCGCCTGGACGTTCCTGGCGTGGGACGCGCTGCAGGCGGAGATCATGGGATATCCGCTCGACAACATCACGCTGGCGGGGAGCTGTGTACCGGACTACTACACGCCGCTGTTCATCTCGGGCAGCTCGACCATCGCCGAGCGACCCGACACGGTGCAGAAGTTCCTGGCGGCGACGACACGCGGCTACGAGTACGCCATTGCCCATCCGGACGAAGCGGCCGAGATCCTGATCAAGTACACGCCGGAGACCGACCCGACACTGATCCGCCAGAGCCAGGTGTGGCTGAGTCCGCACTACCAGGACGACGCACCGCGCTGGGGTGAGCAGCAGCTTGCGGTCTGGCAGGGGTTCGGCGATTGGTTGAACGAGCGCGGGCTGTTGCCGGGCAGCGCCTTCGTAGCGGAAGAAGCCTTCAGCAACGCGTTCTTGCCGGAGAAGCCGGCAGCCACCGTGACGCCGGCGGCAACGGTGGGGCAGTAGACTTCCGTGCGGTCGCGGGTCAAATCGCGGCGCACGGTGCAACGAGATGGCGGATGGGCCGAAACGCTCATTCGCCGCATTTTACCACTGATGCACGAGGCAGCACATGGCGGAAGCAGGCAGCAACACAACCAGTAACCACAACGGTGGCGTGCAGCCACCCAAGATAGCGATCGGCCACGTTGACAAGGCGTTCCGGGTGAACGGCGAACTGGTCGTCGCCCTGCAGGACGTCAGCGTGGAGGCGTTCGCCCAGGAATTCGTGACGATCATCGGGCCGAGCGGGTGCGGCAAGAGCACGCTGTTCAACATCATCAGCGGTTTGTTGCAGCCCGACGGAGGTGAAGTGTGCATCGACGGGCACTGCGTGTCCAACCGGCTCGGGCGGACCGGCTACATGCCGCAGCGAGATCTGTTGCTGCCCTGGCGCAGTGTGCTCGATAACGTCATCCTGTGTGCGGAGCTGAACGGCGTGCCGAAGGCGCAGGCCCGCGCGAAGGCGCGGGAGCTGCTGCCGCTGTTCGGCCTGGAGAATTTCGCCCACAGCTACCCGGCCACGCTCTCGGGTGGCATGAAGCAGCGCGCCGCACTGCTGCGGACGTTCATGTGCCAGCAGGAGATCGTACTGCTGGATGAGCCGTTCGGCGCGCTCGACGCGATCACGCGCGGCGACATGCAGGAATGGCTGCTGAACGTGTGGGAGCGATTCCGGCAGACGATCCTGTTCATCACGCACGATGTGGAGGAGGCGATTTTCCTGTCGGATCGCATCTATGTTATGTCGCCCCGGCCGGGGCAGATAGCACGCGAAGTGACTATCGGATTCCCGCGTCCGCGTAACCATCGCATTACTGCTGATCCGGAATTCGTGGCGCTGCGCGAGGACCTGTTCGAGGCGCTCAGAAAGAATGGCGGATAAACAAGGGGAGCTGCATGGCTGAAGAACTCGTATTTGACCGCGAGGAGGCAAAGCAATATGAAGCATGGTTCGATACCGCAGAAGGACAGCGCATCGATGCTCTCGAGAAAGCGTTACTACGGCACCTGTTGGAAGACCTGCAGAGACAATCGGGCACCATGCTGGAGGTTGCCTGCGGAACGGGCCATTTCTCACGCTTTTTCACAGAGCAGTTGTACTGGACGGTGACCGGCGTGGACATCTCGCGGCCGATGCTCGAAGAAGCACGCACCCGCGACGCGAAGTTTCCGGTCGCGCTCGCCGACGGTGCTGCACTGCCGTTTCCGGACCGCTCGTTCGACGTCGTGACGATCATCACTGCGCTCGAGTTCATGCCGGAGCCGGTGACGGCACTGCGCGAGGCCATGCGCGTCGCCCGGCGCGGTCTGCTGCTCGGCGCGCTGAACCGCTGGAGCCTGCACGCCCTGTGGCGACGGCTGGCCGGGTGGTTCGTCCCGTCGCCGTACGCCAGCGCACACTTCCTGTCCGCCGGAGAACTGCGCCGTCTGATCGGCGCCGCTGCCGGACAGTCGCCGGTGGAGATGGAGACACGCACGGCGGTGTGGCCGGGAGTGCTGTCCTTTCTGGAGGCGTCGCGTTTCCCGCTGGGCGCCTTCCTGGCAGCGCGCGTACGCTGGTGAGACCACCGCAGAAGCGGAGCGGACCCAATTGGCATGGGTAGGAGTGAGAACAATGGGAGTGGCGGTACAGGTGAGTTTCTACGCGCTGGATGGCGCGGAGCTGGCGGCGGCGTTGCAGACGTTCATCGCCGTGCTCGACGCGTACGGGCTGGACTACGAGGTCGGGGCGATGAGCACCGTGATCCGCGGCGAGCTGGACGGCATCTTCGCCGCGTTGCGCGACGCCTACGGACAAGCGAGCGAAGGGACCGCCGCGGTGATGGTGATGACCGTGTCGAACGCCTGTCCGGTGACGTGAACGGCACGAGCGCATCAGGGGCCGTTTGAAGGGGGCCGGCGAGCAATGGGCGCAGGTCACGCTTGCCGCGTGGCCGGCCAGGTTCACCCGAACCCCTTCCTGTTGGTCGCGAGCTTGTCAATTCTGAACGCATCCCGCCTGCGCGGTGACCCACGGGAACGGGCCGCCAGACACCAGGCACTCACACGCCTTATTGCGGAGATTGGCCCAGTCTGGACCAACTAGACGAAGATGCTGCGGATTGGTACATGCAGGGCGGAATAGCCGGCATCAGCAGGCTTAGTATTGGCTGGTCTGGAAGCGCAGTTGCGAGCATCCCACGCGGACAGCCGCACCCAGGATCCCCTGCGCTGAATTCACCGGCCTATTGCACGACGGTCGAGGAATCGAGTTTTGCCACCGGCTGCACGACGTCAAGCCCCCTTCAGCGGGCGCAGGCACATAGGGGCTGTCCCAAAAGCACCGGACAACCTATGCGTATTGTGTCCGAACGCTAGAGAGTAGCGAAGTCTGTCCCGGCCGCAGCGCCCATGCCCGTGCGACGGCATGCCCGCCGTCCACGAATCAAACTCGAATACGCGAATAGACCCTCGCCGGCCGCCAGGCACGCGGTTCAACCGCGGTGCATCTCGGCGAGAAGGGCAAAACCTTCGCGATTACGCCGGTTTCATACGTGGCAAACCTCTGCTGGACGTCATTCGTGTACCCGGCTTGCGATACGGTGGGCATCGTGTAGCATTCGCGGACGGCGGGCACTGGCGCCATGCTCGTGTGGCCGCACGACGGTCTCGTTACTGCCATGCTCTTGGGACAGCCTCCGCCGCCCACCGGGCGATCACGCAGGACCGCCCCTGTGGCCGATGCGCCCGCGCACGGTGTCGATCCCGATCACTTGCGAATTCCTCCAAATCCGCTATACTGCTTTTTCGTGGAATCGCGAACAAGCTGCAACCGAAAGGAGTTATCACATGCCTGCAAGAGAAGTGAGACCGGGGGTGTACTGGATCGGTGTCAACGATCGGACGACAGATTTGTTCGAAGGAATGTGGCCGATCACGCAGGAGGGCGTTTCATACAACACGTACCTGGTCAATGGTGATAAGAAGGCACTCATCGATCTGACCAAGGACCTCAAACTGGAAGAATTCCTGGATCAACTCGCGGACGTCATTGATCCGACACAGTTGGACTACATCGTGCTGAACCACATGGAACCGGACCATACCGGCGCGCTGAACATCCTGCATCGCATCGCACCCAATGCACAGATTCTGGCAACCGCCAAAGCCAAAGAGATGCTGAATATCTACTACCATATCACGGACAACATCCGCGTCGTCGAGGATGGTGAGATCCTGGCGCTCGGCAGCCATACGCTGCAATTCGTGTCAACACCGTTCGTGCACTGGCCGGAAACGATGATGACCTACGAGACGACGCAGCGCATCCTGTTCTCGTGCGATGGGTTTGGCGGGTACGGAGCCCTGCGCGGGGCGATCTTCGACGACGAATACGAGGACCTGGCTTTCTACGAGAAGGAATCGCTCCGCTATTTCGTCAATATCGTGGCCGTGTTTAGCCGGGCAACCAGCAAAGCCATCGATAAGCTGGCAGACGTTCCGGTAGATATCATCGCACCCTCCCACGGGCTGATCTGGCGGAAATCCCCGGCGCGCATCACCGAGCTGTACAAGAAATGGACGACGTATGCGGAAGGCAAAGCGGATCACGGTGTGACGCTGCTGTACGGCACGATGTACGGTAATACGGAAGAGGTGATGAACGCGGTAGCCCAGGGAGTCTCGAGCACGGGATTGCCGGTCAATATCTTCGACGTAGCGCGGACACATGCCAGCTATATTCTGCCTTCGCTGTGGGTCCACCAGGGCGTACTGGTCGGCGCCCCGACCTACGAAGTCGGCTTGTTCCCACCGATGGCCCACGTGTTGGACGTCATCAAGCGCAAGCACATCAGTAAACGTACGGCGGCGTACTTCGGCAGCTACGGCTGGAGCGGCGGCGCCAAAAAGGAATTTCTCCGCCTGGCCGAACCGCTGCAATGGGAAGTCGTAGACGATCTCGAGTTTCCGGGAAGCCTGACGAGTCAGGACATGAAGCGGGCGGTCGAATTCGGGCGTCGTTTTGCACAAACGATCCAGGGAAGTTAAACCACGGAACCGGTCCAGTAACAGCGGGCCGGTTTGTTTTTTCTAGCAAGGTGCTACTGCTACGGACGTACCAGCCCGTATAACTTCAGGTACTCCTCGGCGGCAGTGCGCCACGCGAAACGCATCTCCATCGCGCGTAGTTGCATTTTCTGCCAGCGCGTTCGATCGGTTCTGTAGAGCTCGAGCGCACGGTCCAACGTGTCCAGGAGCGCGCGGCGTGCACCCACGCGCGATTGCCCGCTGTACACGAAACCGGTACGCATGTCCTGCACGGTGTCGTGAAGCCCGCCGATGTCGTGAACCAGAGGCAAACAACCGTAGCGCATGGCGATCATCTGGCTGATCCCGCACGGTTCGAAGTCGGACGGCATGAGAAACAGGTCTCCGGCGATGTACATTTCCTGTGCAAAGCCCGGGTCGAACGCACACACGAACAACCCATTGGGCCGGCTGTTGATCGCTTCCAGCTCGTCCTGTAGTTCCCCACTCCCCAGAATGAGCAGCGACAACTCGCGCTCGAGGAGCGCTTCCCATACCGGCGTGATGTCATCCAACCGTTCGCGGAGGATGCTTACCTTCTGAGCCACTGCACGGGTGACAGCCACCACCAACGGACGGCGCAACCATGCCTCTGCGTCGTAATCCGACATCCGCGCGGCCACCTCCGCGCGATTCCGGAAGCGATCACCCAAACGCTCCGCCAGTCCGCCAAGCAGAGCGGGCAGATTACGGACGAAACGCTCTCGGTGCGCCGCCCTGGCAACCGCCCAGCCTGCCATGTTCGCAGCGAAGGGTGGCTCCAACCGCTCCGGATCGTTTAACGTATAGTCCAGCCCATTCAAGATCGCGTGGAGACGGCCCTGCTCGCGCGCATATTGCAGGTCGGTTTGCAGACCTCGGCCTCCTGTGAAGTTCCGTGCCGGGTCATCGGGCTGGATAATCTCCGACGCATAGGTCGGGCTGACGGTATTCACATTGTCCGCCAGGGCAATCCCCGCCCGCAGCGGATTGTATGTGCCGGGCGGGTGTCCGGCAGCAGGGGGATAGAGGATGTCGGCCATACACATGTCGCGATAAAGCCTTGGGAACCAATCCGCGAAGGACAACAACCGTTCGGGCGCATCACCAGCGACGAAGGGGCGCACGCCCTGGTAGTCCAGGTTGTGAATGGTGAACAGCGTGCGTACTTGACAGGACAGGGAACGGTACGCTGCATCGTGCCGTAATAGCACGAGCAGTGACGCGGTGTGCCAGTCGTGGCAGTGCAGTGCATCGACGGGCCGGCCTGCCATGCGCCGCCGGTCGATCCACTTTAGCGCAGCCACGGAAAAGAAGGCGAAACGCTTCGCATCGTCCTCGAAGGGACCGCCGCCCCGCCGGTCGCTGGGGATGTACACCTCCCCGTACTCACCGCCGAAGAAATCGTCATTGCGCAGCAGATAGACCGGCACACCATCCAACTCACAGGTGAAGACGTCCACGATCCAGTATCGCCCGCCGAAGGGGACGTTGTACTGCTCGAGGTACGCGGCTGGCTGGTCGATGACGTCGTAGCAGGGCAGCACCACCGCGACCGGAACGTCCAGGTCGTACAGCGCCTTCGACAGATCGCATACGACATCGCCCAAGCCACCGACTTTTGCCAGGCCCCGGCATTCGGCGGCGATCATGTACACATGAGGGGATTTGATTTCGCGCGCACTATGGGTCTCGGTCATCGGCAACCTCCCGATTATGTCGCCGCTGCCACGCCCCGTTCTACAGCTTGATGTCACCCACCGCACCCAGGACACGGGTCGGCTGATACGGGAAGCGGTCGATCTCGCTACGCTTGGTTACGCCGGTCAGCACGAGGATGGTCTCCATGCCGGCCTCCATGCCGGCCTCCATGCCGCCCTTGACGTCGGTCGCCATGTTGTCGCCCACCATCACGGTATCTTCGGAATGCATATTGGCAAAATTGAGGGCGGTCCTCATCATCAGCGGATTAGGTTTGCCCACGAAGTACGGCGCAACTCCACTGGCCTTCTCGACGAAAGCCGCCGTTGCCCCACAACCGGCAACCCACAGGCCGCCATCGCCGGGGCCGCCCGTGTCCGGATTGGTCGCGATGAAACGTGCGCCGCCAGCTACGAGACGAATGGCTTTGGTCAGATCTTCCAGGCTGTGCCGGCCTTCGCCCAACACAACGTAGTCAGGGTTCAGATCGGTAATGATGTAGCCGACGCTGTGCACCATCGACGTGAGGCCGCTTTCACCCAAAACGAAGGCCGTTCCGCCCGGCTTCTGGGCTTGCAGAAAATAAGCCGTCGCCATCGCCGACGTGAAGATGCGTTCCAGTGGAATACCCATACCGATCGTCTGCAAGCGATGGGCCAGATCCCCAGGCGTGTAGTTCGGATTGTTCGTCAACACCAGGTACTCATAGTCGCCATCCTGCAGACGTTGGATGAACTCTGCGGCGCCCGGGATTACGCTGGCGCCATGCACCAGGACCCCATCCATGTCGATCAGGTAATTCTTACGTGCAGTCATGGTTTGTCTCTCTTCCTCCTCTGCGACCATCCGCTTCCCGTGTGCAGCCGGCTCAACGAATCTGTTTGTAGTAATCGATCAGCCCGTTCGTGGAGCTGTCGTGCGCCGTCACCGCCTCTGTACCAGAGAGCTCGGGGAGAATGGCCGTCGCGAGCTGCTTCCCCAGCTCCACTCCCATCTGGTCGAACGAGTTGATATCCCAGATCACACCCTGAACGAAGATCTTGTGCTCGTACAGGGCGATCAGTGACCCCAATGTGTGCGGTGTAACAAGCGGGAACAGAAGGGAGTTCGTGGGCCGATTGCCACTGAACGTTTTCGCCGGGACAAGCGTCTCCAACTCCTCGCCCGAGACGCCCTGGGCCTGGAGGTCGGCGCGCACTTCCGCAGCCGTCTTCCCACGCATCAACGCCTCGGTTTGCGCGAAGAAATTCGACAACAGCAACCGGTGATGATCGCCTACCGGGTTGTGCGTTTGCGCCGGGGCCAGGAAATCGCACGGGACCAGCTTGGTGCCCTGGTGGATAAGCTGGTAGAACGCATGTTGTCCGTTGGTGCCCGGCTGTCCCCACACGACCGGGCCGGTCGTGTAGTCCACCCACTCGCCAGCTTTGGTGACGCTTTTGCCATTGCTCTCCATGTCTCCTTGTTGGAAATAGGCCGGGAAGTGCGCCAGGTACTGGTCGTAGGGCAGGATAGCGTGGCTTTGCGCCGCAAAGAAGTTGTTGTACCAGATGCCGAGCAGGGCCATGATGACCGGGATATTCTCGCTGAATGGGGCCGCCCGGAAATGCTCGTCCACTGCATGAGCGCCACTCAACAGGGCCTCGAATTGCTCCATCCCGATTGCCAACACGATGGACAGGCCGATCGCCGACCACAGCGAATAGCGACCTCCCACCCAATCCCAGAACTCGAACATGTTGTCCGGATCGATACCGAACTCGATCACGCGCTGCCGGTTGGTGGACAGCGCGACGAAGTGCCTGGCGACGGCCGTTTCATCACCGGCGGCGGCGAGCAGCCACGCCCGCGCCGTCTGCGCGTTGGCCATCGTCTCCTGGGTCGTAAAGGTCTTCGAGGCGATCAGGAACAGGGTGGTTTCCGGGCGCACGCGTTTCAACGTTTCGGCAATGTCCGTCCCGTCCACGTTGGAGACGAAGTGAAAGCGCATCTCCGGCGTGACGTAGGGGGTCAGTGCGCAGGTGACCATCTTCGGCCCCAGGTCGGAACCACCGATGCCGATGTTCACCACGTCGGTGACACGTTCACCCGAGTAGCCGCGCCACACGCCCGAACGGACGGCCTCGCTGAATCGCCGCATCTGCGCGAGCACACGATTGACTGCAGGCATCACGTCCTGCCCGTCCACGAAGATCGGACGGTTCGAACGGTTGCGCAAAGCGACGTGCAAAACGGCGCGGTTTTCCGTCGTGTTGATCTTTCGCCCGCTGAACATCGCCGCAATCGCCTCCGCCAGCCCGGCCTCCTCTGCCAGCTCCAGCAGAAGCGACACGGTTTTCTGGGTGATGCGGTTTTTGGAATAGTCGAACAGGATCTCACCGAAGCGCAGCGAGAACCGCTCGAAGCGGCCGGGATCCTGCGTGAAGAGATCGCGCATGTGGACCTCGGCCATCGTCCGGTAATGGTCTCCCAGAGCACGCCAGGCAGACAATTGGGTCAGTCTCGTCATGGGTAGATGGCTCCCCCTTTCGTTCTATCGAACATCGTGACCTGCCGCCCTCTACGGTTGGCAGATCACTAACGATTGGTGCGAATCCGCAGGCAGGAATCCGGCGGGATCCGCCAGCGTCTCAACTATCGCACCGAACGGAACACCCACGGTTCCGCTCATGTGCACCAGAAAGTCTATCCGTTCGCCAGGCGCGCGCGGCCTATCCCACCCGAGCTGATAGCTGACGGGAGACTGCACCCCTGGCTGCACCAGCGCTTCGTAAATGGCCGCGGCACTTGTGGTAACCGTGCCGGTTAGGCTTTCCATCTGCAACAGGGGCTGACCCCCCGCGCCAAACACATCGACCTGCAGAGGCTCGATGATCGTTTGGCCCTGTTCATCCTTGTTCGGAACGGGCACGACCTGCAGGAAACGAGAATCGTTATCGAGCACGCTGAAACGCACGCCCACATAATCCATCAGCGGATAATCGGGCTGCTTTTCGAGTCTCAGGGTGAAATATAGCTCGTCACGCGAACAAAGCTGGTCGCCGATCTCGACATGGTGGAAAGGCAGACTCGCAAGCGGAGTCGGCGGCGGTGTGACCATGAAGAAGCCGGTACTTCCTGCGATCACGATATCCTGCGTCACTTGCTGGCTCTGATCGATATCGATATTGACCTCCTGCTCTATGTTCACGGTCGTATCCGGGTCATACATGACCACGACAGGTCCATCCAGGCTAAACAGGTCGAGGTCATCGGCTTCACGCCTGGCGTAGGTTACGTAGATGTGCACGGTTCGGCCGTCCCTGAGATCGAGGGTCAGCTTGTTCAGGGTCATTTGCCCTTCATACTTGTAGGCAAGCTCCCGTGCCGCCATATTCTGTTCCAACGTCTTGCCCCCGCGCGATTCCCACACCCAGCCGAACACCGCCAGCGCCTCAACGTAGAACGAGATCATATCAGACGGGCTGTACCGCTCCCAGTTGTAGCGATAATCGATTGTCAGCGATGTCGGGCCCGCTTTCCAGCCGGCGATCACCGCGTCCGGTGGACGCGGCACGCCCTTCAGGTCGTATGTCCCCGGCAGGTCCTCGCCCAACAGCAATGGGTGCCCGTCGAACAGGCTGAGGTCTTCGAGGTCCCGAGACGGGTAAGTCACGTACAGGTCCACGGTACGGTCGTCAGTGACCTGCAATTGCAAGTTCTTCAGCGGGTGCGCGCCCGCATAATCGTAATACAACTTGCGCTGGGCGATGCTCTGTTCCAACGTCTGCCCGCCGCGCGAGACCCACACCCAACCCAGTTCCGGCAGCGTCCGGACGTAGTAATCGACGAGGTCTGCCATGCTGTGCTTTTCCCAGTCATAGCGATATCCGATTTTAACCGAGGTCGGCGTCGCTTTCCAGCTAGAGATGATCGAATCCGGCGGACGGGGCACTGCCTTCAGGTCGTAAGCGCCCGCCATGTCCTCACCCAGAGCCAACGGATAGCCTGCGAACAGGCTGAAATCGCCGCTTTCCCGTCGAGCATGCGTAACGTAGATACGAACCGTGCCGTTGTTGCGTACTTCCAGCTGCAGATTCTTGAGCGGTTGGGAGCCCGTGTAGTTATAGTTGAGCTTGTTTTCCGCAATGCTCTGCTCCAGAGTCTTACCACCTCTGGACTGCCACACCCAACCGAGGCCGGGCAGCGTATCTACGTAGAATTGCGTGATCGCTTCCGGCGAATGCACCGAGCTGGGATACTTGTACACGATGGTCGTCGAACTGGGAGGGGCCTTCCATTCGATGATGACGCCATCCGGCGGACGCGGCACTGCTTTGAGGTCCGCAGTCCCGCTGGTATCCTCGGCAGAGACAACACGTGCGGAATCTGGCGCAGCAATAGTGAGAATACTTGTAGCAGCCTGCGCCGGCGTGAGAGGCGCAATCGACAATGAACCGAGCAACAACACCACGAGCAGTAACGTGAACCGTCTCATGATCGTCTCTCCTTTCCATATCTCTAATATGAACAGCAAATG
>ENA-OSEO01004115-OSEO01004115.1-sediment-metagenome-genome-assembly--contig:-NODE-4115-length-15848-cov-3.826707_pt1 | contig 15848 bp, 11 predicted proteins | sample MGYA00237883_ERZ534232 | MGnify/ENA metagenome assembly ERZ534232 | reverse complement strand
TACAATCACCGGCAGCATCGTCCTGTTGGTGCTGGCGGCGGGCGAAGTGACGTACATGCAATGGACGCACGTCTCCTGGCAAGGCTGGCTGGGACTCTTCTATTCTTTTGCCCTGGCCAGCGCCGTGGTCTACGCCATCTGGACTACAGGCATTCAGAAGGTCGGAAACGCGCGCACGGCTGTTTTTATGAATGTCACGCCCATCGCAGCCGTGATCGCCAGTTGGTTGTTACTGGGCGAAGTTCTGGGAACCTGGCAAATCGTCGGGGCAGTCATTACTCTGTGCGGGGTTACGCTCACACGGGTCGCTCCGCACGGCAATCTGAAAGGTGCAGACAAAAAGCCAGATGCATAACAGCTCTGAAGTATCGCAAGATCGAAAGTCACGGCTTCCCATGAGCCAAACCGACCTGAGCATGCTGTTCGTGGCAGTGATCTGGGGCATCAATTTCGCAGTGGTGAAACAAACGCTTACTGAGATTTCTCCGCTGGCATTCGCCTCGATCCGGTTCGTGCTGGCCTCCGTATTCATCCTATTGTACTTGCGAGTTCAGAAGGAATCGTTACGGTTCAGACGCGAAGATGTCTGGAAGATCGTCCTGATGGGCCTGCTTGGCATTGCCATCAGCCAAACCTTCATGGTCGGCGGGATCTCGCGGAGCACCGCCGGAAACGCGTCGCTTCTGGTAGCGACGAACCCGCTTTTCGTCACCCTGTTCAGCGTCGTGCTCGGCGTGGAGCGGATATCGCTGGGCGGTGGGTTGGGGATCATCCTGTCGTTCGTCGGAGTCGCAATCATCATGACCGCTTCCGGAAGCCTGGACCTGTCCAACGCAACTCTCACCGGAAACCTGCTGATCCTCGTGTCGTGCGTCAGTTGGGCACTGTACACGCTGCTGGCCCAATCGCTATCGCGCCGTTACTCGCCGCTGAAGGTCACGACGCTCGCGATCGTTGTCGGAACGCCGTTCCTCATTCTGATCTCTGCCGGGCAACTGCTCAACCAGGACTGGGGAAGCGTGTCGGTAGCTGGATGGCTCGGGCTGTGCTACTCATTTCTGTTCGCGGGCGTGATCGCCTTCGTGATGTGGACCATCAGCTTGCACCGCGCGGGCAATACGCGGACCGCCATCTTCTCGAACCTGGTGCCAGTCGTCGCGGTGATTGTCAGTTGGCTCTTCCTGCACGAGAGCCTGCACTTCTGGGAGATCGTCGGAGCCGCGGTGACCCTGGCCGGCGTGACGATAACGCGCGTGGCCCCACGGGGAGTTGTCAACAGCTTGGAGGAGTTCGTATGAGCCTGGCGTCGGAACGGCACACAGCGCCAGTTCAACGCAAAGCCCAGTTCTCCGTGACCTGGGCTGATCTCGGCATGCTGTTCACCGCGTTCATCTGGGGGGCGAACTTCACCGTCGTGAAACAGGCGCTCACCGAAGTCAGCCCGCTGGCTTTCGTCGCGCTGCGCTTTCTGATTGCGGCACTCTGCCTGCTGGCGATATTGCTGCTCAGCGGCGAGAACCTGCGGGTCGCACGCGAAGACGTCGCTGCCATCATCCTCTTGAGCCTCATCGGACACGTCGGTTACCAGGCCCTGTTCATCACAGGCATCGCCTTGACCACTGCCAGCAACTCGTCGTTGTTGCTCTCTACGACACCGCTCTTTGTGGCATTGCTGAGCATCGCCCTGTGTACGGAACGGATCACACCGGCCATCGGTGCCGGCATCTTTCTCTCGTTCGCGGGCATCGCGCTGATCGTGGGGATGGGTTCGGGCGATCTGTCCGCCAACATCGATACGCTGCCGGGGAACCTGCTAACGTTGGGCGCAGCCATCTGCTGGACGCTGAACACGCTGATCTCCAAGCCACTGCTCAACCGCTACTCGCCGCTGAAACTGACCACGGTGACGATCATGATCGCGACGCCGTGCCTCTTCGTCCTCGGGAGCGTCGATCTGCTGCACCAGCAGTGGGCCGGCGTATCTGCGCACGGCTGGCTGGGGGTGATCTTCTCAGCGCTGTTCGCAAACGGCGTCGCCTACGTGCTATGGAATCTGAGCGTCCAGAAGACGGGTAGCACGCGGACCGCTGTCTTCTCCAACCTGGTGCCGGTGATCGCGATCACGGTGAGTTGGCTGTATCTCGGCGAGACGCTGGGCGTGTGGCAGGCGCTCGGCGCCATCGTCACGCTGACGGGGGTCACGCTGACGCGCTTCAGGCCCAGGCGGCCGATCACCGGGCCGCAGACACAAGCGATTTAGAGAACATGCAATTTTGTAAGCGAAAATGCGATCAAACGTCATTATCTGCGACAAAATGTGAGGAGGAAGTATCATGAAGGGCAAGGTCAACAAAGTAGTACTCGCTTATTCGGGGGGATTGGATACATCGGTCATCATTCCGTGGCTCAGGGAGAACTACGGTTGTGAAGTAATCGCACTGACCGCCGATGTGGGCCAGAACGAGGAGTTGGACGGGTTGGAAGAGAAGGCCCTTGCAAGCGGCGCCAGCAAGATCTTCATCGAGGACCTGCGCGAGGAGTTCTTGACGGACTACGTCTTCCCGACAATGCAGGCCGGTGCGATCTACGAGCGCAAGTACCTGTTGGGAACATCGTTTGCACGCCCGATCATCGCCAAACGGCAGGTAGAAATCGCCGAGCAAGAAGGCGCAGATGCCGTGGCGCATGGCTGTACCGGCAAAGGGAATGACCAGGTGCGCTTCGAGCTGACTTTCAAAGCGCTCAACCCCAAGCTGAAGGTCATCGCGCCCTGGCGCGAATGGGAGATTCGCTCGCGCGAGGATGCACTGAAATATGCTGCGGAGCGGAATATCCCGGTCACCTCGACCGAGAAGTCCATCTACAGCCGTGACCGCAACATCTGGCACATCAGTCACGAAGGCGGTATTCTCGAAAACCCGTGGAACGAGCCCGCCGAGGACATGTTCGTCCTGACGCGTGCGCCGGAGGACGCCCCGGATGAGCCACGTTACATCGAGATCGACTTCAAAGAGGGAATTCCCAAGCGTATCGATGGAATCGCCTACGGGCCGGTCGAGCTGTTGACCCAACTGAACGAACTCGGCGGTATCCACGGCGTGGGCCGGGTCGACCTGGTCGAGAACCGCCTGGTCGGCATGAAGTCCCGCGGTGTGTATGAGACTCCGGGCGGCACGATCCTGTATGCAGCGCATCGTGATCTCGAAAGCCTCGTGTTGGACCGCGAGACCCTGCATTACAAGGACATCGTCGCGCAGCGCTACGCCGAGCTGGTGTACTATGGGCAGTGGTTCACGCCCACTCGCGATGCACTCGACGCCTTCGTCGCCAAGACACAGGAGAAGATGACCGGCACAGTGCGCGTCAAACTGTACAAAGGCACCTGCACCGCTGTGGGGCGTAAGTCCCCGTATAGCCTGTACCGCGAGGACTTCGCCACCTTCGGTAAGGACGATGTGTATGACCAGAAAGACGCTGAGGGATTCATCAACCTGTTCGGCCTGCCGATGAAGGTCAAGGCGTTGATCGACCTGGAGGGCACTGGCATGTCCAGCTACCGCCAACCCGATTACAGTAAGTTCAAGAGAGATTAGAAGGATCAAAGAGGGATGCAATTTCGCGAGTTTGGGCAAACAGGCATGAAAGTTTCCACGCTTGGCTTCGGAGCGATGCGCCTGCCCATGACCAGGGGTGAGCAGCACGTGGATGAGCAAGAAAGTATCAAGGTCATGCTGCGCGCCCTGGAATTGGGCGTGAATTACCTGGACACCGCCCCCTACTACTGCAAGCGCGAGAGCGAGCGTGCAGTGGGCAAAGCCATCAGGACCTGGATCAGAACCGGCGGACCCAGACCGTATGTTTCGACGAAGAACCCAATCGAGGATCGGACCGGCACGCGCTGGCGATACTGGTTGGATAATTCGCTGAAACAGCTCGACGTAGACTATATCGATGTTTATCACATGTGGAGTATCACGTGGCGTGAATATCGCGAGAAGATCGATGTGAAGGGAGGTCCTCTGCACGAAGCCCTCAAAGCAAAGGACGAGGGCCTCATCCGCCACATCGCTTTCTCGCTGCACGACAGCACTGAAAACCTGTTCAAGGTCATCGACACGGACAACTTCGAGACGATGACCGTGCAGTACAACCTGCTGAACCGTGAACATGAGGCGGCGATCTACCACGCCCACAGCAAGGGGATGGGCGTAGCCATCATGGGGCCAGTGGCCGGTGGCCGGCTGATCAGCCCGGCGCAGGACGTCGGTAAGATGCAGCCCGTCGGGGCGATGAGCACACCCGAGCTCGCATTGCGCTTCGTGCTCTCGCACCCGGGCGTGAGCATCGCTCTTTCCGGCATGAACACGGTCCAGCAGGTCGAAGAGAATTGCGCCACCGCCAGTACGGCTTCCCTGCTGACAGCGGATGAGCGCGAACAGGTCCAGCGCGCGCTGGATGATGTCGCAGGTTTAGCAGAGCTCTATTGTACCGGCTGCGGCTATTGCATGCCTTGCCCGCATGGGGTGAACATCCCGGCCAATTTCGAGTACCTGAACTACTTCCGCGTCTACGGCCTGAAGAACCGCGCCAGAGAGTTATATGGGAAACTGGGCGAAGCAGGCAACCCGGTGAGCGGGCTGAAAGCCGAAGACTGCCAGCACTGCGGGGCATGTGATGACAAGTGCCCCCAGAACATCCCGATTCAGGAATGGTTGGCTGAAGTAGCACGGGCGCTGGCGGGATAGGGCGTGGCGGTGGGCTGACAGGTGACACAGATCTGTGTCCATCGAATACCTGCCCCGCACTATGCTGCAGAGACGGAGCGGCGTTTGTCCCGCCGATCTTACCACAGTACATTGCGTGACCAGGCATTATCAGTTTGTCAGGTAAGGAGAAAGAGAAGATGAATGTATTGCAGGATGGGCACATCGCTATGGTGCCCGGCATCAAGGCCTCCGGAATTTCCTGTGGGATCAAGAACACCGCAGGGAGCCCCGACCTGGCACTCGTTGTCAGCGAAGTTCCCTGCAGTGCGGCGGCTGTGTTCACGACGAACAAGGTAGCAGCCGCCCCGGTAAAGTACGATCGGACGCTGCTCAGCGCGCATAATACGATCGCCCAGGCTCTGGTCATTAACAGCGGGTGTGCTAATGCCTGCACCGGAGAGCGCGGCATGCACGACGCACGGGAAACCGCTCGCCTGGCTGCTGAAGGGCTCAACGTCCCGCCAGAGGCAGTGTGGGTCATGTCCACCGGTGTAATCGGACAACACCTCCCGATGGACAACATCCGCCACGGCATTGTGTCCGCCATCGACCATCTCTCAAACGAAGGCGGACACTCGGCGGCGCGCGCGATCATGACCACGGACACGAGACCCAAAGAGATCACCTTGCAGATCGCCATCGAGGGCAAGACGTGCACGATCGCCGGCATGTGCAAGGGTTCCGGCATGATCCATCCAAACATGGCGACGATGCTCGCGGTAATCGCGACGGATGCTCTGGTCGCACCGGATGTGCTCCAAACCGCGCTGACAGAGGCCACGGAGAAAAGCTTCAATATGACCACCGTCGACGGGGACACCAGCACCAACGACACGTTGCTGTTGCTCGCCAACGGGCTGGCGAAAAACCCCGAAATCCGGATGACCGAAAGCGCAGCATACCGCGCGTTTTTCGAAGGGTTGCTGCACGTCGCACAGGCGTTGTCAAAGATGATCGCTGCGGACGGCGAGGGTGCAACGAAGCTGGTCGAGATCACCGTGCGCGGCGCGAGAGATTTCGCCGAGGCCAAGACGGTTGCCAAAGCCATCGCCCATTCTCCGCTGGTGAAGACCGCGATGTACGGCCAGGATGCCAACTGGGGGCGCGTGCTCTGTGCAGCTGGCTACAGCGGTGTGGACCTCGATCCGGATCGGGTGGCGTTGTGGTTCGGTGATCTGCAGCTGGTCAAGGCTGGGGCGCCGTTCGACGTGGACGAGGACCGAGCCTTGCAAATCCTGAGCGAGCAGGAGATCCAGGTCGTGGTCGATCTCGGTCTGGGCGATGCCGCAGCGACCGTGTGGACCTGCGACCTGTCACACGACTACGTCAGCATCAACGCACACTACCGCACGTAGTCCGGGACCAGCCGTCTCGACGGCTGGCTGTCCGTTCCACGAATGGAAACGGCAAGAAAGAACGCCGGGGAGCCCCTGCAGCGTTCCTTCTTGCCGTTTTGCTATCCAACGCAACCCAGGCAGCGCCAGGCTCACGCCTCCAACAGCCGGTTATGCCTGCGCAGGATGTCGCGCACACGCTCGTGCGGCAGCGCGTAGAGCGTATTCCCGTTGATACCGCTCATGGTCTCCGCAGCAACCAGTGCGTTGACAATGGCTTCTTCGGTAGACTGGACCACCGCATTGAACAGCGCGTCCACGCGGGCGTTGGGCAGCATCTCCAGGCTCACCACCCCATCGGAGCGCCACGCGCCGGGATTGGCTGTCGAGAAGGCGATGAAAATATCACCCGACGTGTTCTCGCCCATGCCACCGACTTTGCCGATGCCAATTGGCACGCGCCGTACCAGTCGCTTGAGCTGGTGTGGCAACAGCGGAGCATCGGTTGCGACCACGACGATAATAGAATTTCCAGCGACGGGCAAGGCTTTACGGTTGATCTCCGGCATCAGGCCCGTAAGCTCGTACCCGACCGGCACGCCGGCAATTGTCAAATTCTGGCGCCGTCCATGATTCGCCTGCACCAACACACCCACAGTATATCCGCCATCCCCTGTTTCCAGCACGCGAGACGAAGTCCCGATCCCGCCTTTGAACTGGTGGCAGCGCATCCCGGTGCCGCCGCCGACATTGCCCTCCGCCACTGGCCCCGTTGCTGCCATATCCAGTGCGGCAAAAACGTGTTCCGTTTTCACGTGGAATCCGTTGACGTCGTTCAGAAACACATCCAACGTCTCGGCGACCACTGGCAGTGCAGCCCAGAACCCCTCATACGAGGGCCGGTGGTAGCGGTTCTTGTCCATCCAGGCGATCACCGCCTGATGGACGGCGCCAACGCTGTGCGTATTGGTCGTCATGACCGGACCATCAAGAAAACCGCTCTCCTCGATATTGATCGTACCGGTCATCTCGCCGCTGCCATTCAACGCATACGTAGCAGCGAACACCGGGTCATACGTCCTGCCCCGTGGCAAGACCGCTGTTACACCGGTTCTGACCGGCCCCTTACCAACTTCCAGAGCGCCATCGCCCGAGATAAGCGTCACCTGTCCAACCCACACACCTTGCACATCCGTGATGGCATTCCACTTTCCAGGAGTCCCCTCGAATGGGATGCCCAGATCGCGTGCTCTGGGCTTGTTGCTTGTAGCGAAAATCAATGGTACCTCCCGATATTCTGCATAACAAGCTTCGCGTTCGTCACGCGAGAGCCTGAACCACAGCCTCGGTCAAACGGGCTGCATTGCCAGCGGCATAGGCCATGTTGTCGAGGAATCGTTTGGCCCGGACCACGGCGTGCGGATCCCGTACGAGATAGGCCAGCCGGTCGCGCGCACGTGCGATCCGCGATCGCGTCGTCTGAGGGTCGTCGATGTAATCCTGCCACAACTCGAATGCGAAATCGAAATGGTGGTTGGCATGATCGCTCACCGCACGAATCAGCAGCCACGGCAAACCATTCGCCCAGGCCACCTGGGCGAATGCAGCGCCCTCCATTTCGACGACCAACGCCTCGAAAGTCATGGCCAGCCAATCCTTCTTGTCAGCGGATACGATGACCTGATCGCCCGTGACAACGGGGCCCACATGAATCTGCAACGGCTGGTCTTGCTGGCCCAGTCCCCACTCGATCGTGCCGGCGATACGCTGTGCCAGAGCCACCATCTCTGCCGGAGCGCAGATGCGATGCGCCAGGCTCTGATCGCCATCGTCGCTCAGGAGCATGAAGCCGGTCGGAGAGAACCCGCCTGTGCGATGTGCTCCTACGTCATGAACTGTTACGCAATCGGCAATGACGATATCACCGACAGCCACCTTGGGAGACAAACCACCCGCCGACCCGGTGAACAGCAGACAGGCCGGCCGGTAGCGATCGATGAGCGACTGAGTGGCGGCAGCCGCGTTCACCTTACCGACGCCGATTTCCACCGCAACGACTCGCTTGTCGTGCAACCACCCGCGATGAAAGCGGGCAAGCCCGCTCCGTTCTGTCTCCGTCTCAGCCATACGCTGCAGAATCGGCGCGATCTCGCGCCGCACGCCGACGATTCCGATCAAATTCTCAGAGCTGCTCTGTTTTTCAGTCACTTCCACTCCCAACGATCACCATGCACGCACGTGGTTACATCCGGTTTCCACCAGTGTCTAGCTATCGGCGGTACCTGCGATCTGCTCCGCTTCGAAGAGTTCCTTGACCAGACCCAGCTCTTCCGCAAAGGAGGATACCTGACCATCAAGCCGCGCGTTGCGCAGTGCGATCAGCAGGCGACCGTAGATCGGGCCGGCCGGGATACCCAGGCTCTCTTTCAGATAGCTGCCATCGATTTCCGGCATGACATAGCGCAATTCGCGTTGATAGAGCTCGATATGCCCGCGGATCGTCTCGGAATCAGTCGCCACCCAGTAGACAAAGAGAGCCTGGCTCGAGAAGGGTTTCAGCAGCTCACACAACGTGCTGGCGCGCTGGGTCCGTGCGAGTACCGGCGTCAAGTTGCGCAGCGCCTCAGCCTCGTGCAACTTTTCCCCATCACCCCGTGCCATTTTCAACCGCGCGACAAGCGTATCCAATTCCTCTGCGATAAGCCGGTACGTGAACAGCGCCATATAGATGAACGAAACATCATGGGCCGGGGCGGCTTCGGGCAGAGCATGGACGTAGGCCGAATCGCCGTCATGGTTACGGAGAGACAACGAAGCCCAGCCCCTCTCTTCCCACTGCTGCAGATGCTTCTGCAGAAACTTCGCTTTCCTGACGAACCACTCATCACAGCGTAAAGCCGGGTGGATCTGCGTGAGGATCCCCAGGTCCTCCAGTCGTCGCAGCGCCCGCACAGGATCTTCCTCGTTGAAGATGAGATACAGCTCATGACGGATGCGCTCGCCGGAAACCCGGTCGAGGAGCCCGAGGGCACCTCCGATCAGCTCGGCGGTTCGTTCCTCGATGCGGAAACGCAGGCGCTGTTCCAGACGGACAGCCCGCAGCATACGCGTGGGATCTTCGACAAAGCTCAGGCTGTGCAAAACCCGGATCAGCCGGTCCTGCAGATCTTTCTCTCCACCAAAATAATCGAGCAGATCGCCAAATCGCTCCGGGTCCAGGCAGATCGCCAGGGTATTGATGGTAAAATCACGGCGGTGCAGGTCCTGGCGGATCGAGCTGCGTTCCACTTGCGGCAGCGCGGTCGGGTGTTCGTAGAATTCGGTCCGGGCGGTCACGAAATCCACCGAAGCAGGGATCCCGTTCGATATCTCGCCGGCGAGTTCTTCGGGAGCGAGCCATTTCGCCGTTCCGAACTGCGAGTGGCTGCGCACCCGCCCCCCGTTCCGCTCGGTCATCTGCTGCGCCAACTCAATCGCATCACCCTCGACGACGATGTCCAGGTCCAGATTAGGTATCCCCAACAGCAGGTCACGGACGACACCGCCGACCAAATAGGCGGAACTCCCCATCTCGGTCGCAACCAATCCGACATCCCGAAGCAGGTGTAGCAGTGGTGCCGGCATACTGCCTTCCATGAGTCGCACCATTCTGTCCGCTTGCGAAAGACGCGGCGGCTCGCTCCACAGCTTGATCAGATCCGTGCGGGTCACGATTCCGATGATCTGCCCATCCTCGACGACCGGAACCTGTCCCAGGCCGTGCTCCATCATCACCTGCTGTACACGTTCCACAGGATCCCCTGGAGCGACACTGATCCGCCCGGGGTGCATGTAGAGACGAATAGGTGCCCCTCCCAGATGGTGATGCAGCGCCCTGTCGATCTCCGGACGGGTCAGAATGCCGACGATCTGTCCTTCGCTATCGACCACGGGAAATCCCTCGTGGCCATAGCGACGCATCGCGATGTCGGCGTGTTTCACCGTCGCATCCTGAGAAAGCGTATGCACACCAAACGACATAATCTGACGGACCGTGACCCGTGGGCTGGCATGAATACGCACGGTCTCGATCAATTGGTGGTACGCATCGTCCAGTGACTTATCCCGGATCAGCGCAGCAGCCGCGCGACTGTGTCCGCCACCATCGAAAACTGCAGCGATGTCGGCCACATTGATCGCCGAGGTCGTGCTGCGCGCTACCATCTGGATGTGCTCGCCCAGCGACACCAGGAGAAAAAGCGCATCCGGCTGATACAGATCTTGCAGGTGGTGCGCGAGTACCGATATTTCTTCCACGTACTCCACCATGTGCGCCCGGGCAATAATGACCGATTGGCCGGAAAAATCAAAGGTCTCCAGGTTCTGGTTCAACCGGTCGTAGAGAGCGTGCTGCAACGGCGTAAGCGGGTAACGCAGAAAATCGTTCACCACTTCCAGGCTCGCGCCTTTTTCCAGCAACCAGGCTGCCGCCCGGACGTCACGCGGGGTCGTGCTGACATACGACAGCGATCCGGTGTCCTCGTAGATACCCAGAACACAGAGGGTCGCCTCGATAGGAGTCAACGTCACCGAGCTCTGGCTGAGTTTCTCGACGAATAGCGTGGTCGTCGCACCCAATTCCTCCCCATCGAATGCGACATCGGGCGGCAGTCCAGGATTCATCGGGTGGTGATCGATGATAGATAGAGTTGCTTCACGAGGAATCCCGCGGTATTTCGGCAAGGTCTGCGTATCAACCAGGATGATTTCCTCGATATCGACGCTTCGTGGCAAATCCTCGATCCGTTTGAAAGGCAACTCCTCCCAATAGAGCGTCAGGAAATCACGGACGTTCCGGTTGGGATGCCCGGGGACGATGGGCACAGCACCCGCATACACCTTCGAGGCTGCCAGCATCGCGGCCAGAGCGTCGAAATCTGTGTTGTCGTGCGTCAAAATGACCTTCACGATCTCTTAACCTTTCCCGTTCCGCCTGTTCGACGGTATGCTGCGATTATACCACACTGGTATCGATAACCACATAAAATAAAAGAGGTCCGAGTTCGACGTTGCTCAGACCTCTCGGTATTCTTCTCAACTGATTCGCGAGCGATTCAGTCCAGCAGGGCCTTATTGACTATCAGAGTCTTAACGCCAGAGGTCTTCTTGTTGGCAGTATCTTCGAATGCCTGAGCGGCTTGCTCGAGTGTGTAGTACTCACTTTCGAGCGGCAGAACCTTCAGCAATCCGGAGGCCATCAAGCGAAGCGTACGCGGGAAGCGGTTCACTCCCGCGATCATCGTATGGATCTGCACTTCATTCGCAATGAAGTTGTTGAAATTGAACGTCACTTCATTGCTGGGGAAGAAACTCACCACGACGACCTGGCCACCCATACGGATCAGACTGGGAATGGCATCCATGACCTGCGGATTGCCGGTTGCCTCGACGACGTGATCGGCTTTCCCTCCCAATATCGCAAGCACCTGCTCGACGACATCCGCGTCGTGGCGATTCACTACGTGCTCGATCCCGACTTCTTTCAAAATCTTGATCCGGTGGTCACGGGAACCAACCACGACCAGTGGCGAAGCGCCGGCAGCCTTCGCGACCTGTGCGGCCAACTGCCCGATCGTGCCATCACCTAATACCACCACCTTCTCCCCGGGCATCACACCGAGCAAGTCGACGGCATGCACAGCCACCGCGGCAGGCTCCGTCATCCCGGCCTCCTGCAACTTAACCCCGGCAGGAATTTTGATGCAGCTCGCTGCGGGCATACGCACGTACTCAGCGAAGGCACCGGGATAGCGTCCTGTCAGACCGATCTCGGTCCGCGTTTCGCAGAGATGGTAATCCCCGCGCACGCAGGCGGGACAGGAATTACAGGAAACACTGCATTCCCCGACGACACGATCGCCCGGCTTCAGGCTCGTAACCCCCTCACCGACCGTATCGACCACACCGGACCACTCGTGGCCCGGCGTCCACGGATATTCCAGCATACCCATTTCGATATAGGCCATCGTCCCGTGGTAGATCTCGATATCCGTCCCACAGATGCCGGCAGCAGCAACTTTGCACACCACTTCGCCGGGACCGGGTTCAGGCTTGGGAACTTCATCAATCCGCAAATCGTGGATTCCGTGGATAACGACTGCTTTCACTATCGAACCTCCTCGCTCGCTGGACAAATCCGCGGTACCAGATCCGCACAGCTCAAAATTGCAGGTAACCAAAGACTCCGCGAAGGGACACCTGCACACGGGCCGTCATTCTAGCATACGGGCAGCCTTTAGTCAAATCGCGAAAACTGGGAATCGTTTGCAGAACGTGTTGACATTCATTCTCCAGCGTGATAAACTAGCCCCGCAACATCATCGAGCAGCCGCAGATACGGAGAGGTAAATTGAACGGATCACCGCACGAGCACAGCAGCCTTCTCCTGGGGATCGACACAGGGGGAACGTACACAGACGGTGTCTTGCTGGACTACCACACACACGAAGTCGTGAATACGGTCAAAACCTTGACTACCAGACACGATCTCACACGCTGTGTAGGGACCGTGTTAGAACAACTTTCCATAGCGCATCCTGAGCAGGTCAAACTGGTCTCGATTTCGACGACGTTGGCGACCAACGCCATCGCCGAAGGACGCGGACGGCGGGTGGCACTCGCGTTGATCGGTTACGATCCGGAATTGGTAGCGGCGTACAAGCTCGCGGAACGGTTCGGGACGACTCGCTTTCGCTATTTCCGCGGCGGACACGACCTGCAAGGTGCTGAGCAGGCCCCCCTGGAGCTGGATGCCATTATCGACTGGATCGTAGAGCTGGCGCGGTGTGGAGAGGCCGAAGCGGTTGCGGTGTCCGCCTATTTCAGCCCGTTGAACAACGAACACGAAGAGCGTGTCTTTCACGCATTGACGCAGGTCACCGACCTGCCGGTCGTCCTGGGACACGAGCTTTCGATGGACCTGGGCTCCATTCAGCGCGCCACGACAGCCACGTTGAACGCATCGCTGCTGGCAATCCTCAAAGATTTCATGACGGCGGTCGCTGCGGCAATGGCGCAACGCGGGATCGACGCCCCGCTCATGGTTGTGCGCGGCGATGGGACACTGGCGAACGCCGAAGTGATGGCCCGCCGCCCGGTCGAGACAGTTCATTCCGGGCCGGCGGCAAGTGCGGTCGGGGCACGCTTCCTTTCCGGGCAGGACCGGGCATTGGTGATCGACATCGGCGGAACCACCACAGATCTGGCAGTGATCGACGGCGGGCAGGTGACGATCAGTGATTCGGGAGCGATGGTTGGCGAATACCGGACCGCAGTCAAAGGGGCCGACCTGCATTCCATCGGGCTGGGAGGCGACAGCCACATCTCGTTTGCCTCCGACAATACGCCGACGATCGGGCCTCATCGCGTCGTACCATTGGCATACCTGGCTCATTCCTATGGCAGCGTGCACAAGCAGTTGTGCGGTCTGCGCTCGCGTGCGGTGAAAGACCTGTCGCCCAACGACCTGGTCTACTGGTACCTGGTAACTGAGCCGCCGGCGAAGGTGCGCAATCGACATCCGATGGTCGGTAGCGTGTTGGACCTGCTGCACCACAGGCCACGTTCGTTGCATGAGCTTTTGAGCCATCTCGGATTGTTCCATCCTATGCAGTTGGCTTCGGCGGTACGTGATCTGGTACAGGAGGAGATCGTCGGGGTATCCGGGCTCACGCCGACGGATCTGCTGCATTTCGCTGGCAGTTACACATCGTGGGATCAGGAAGCAGCGCGCGTCGCTGTTTCCGTAGCGTGCCGGCTGACCACACAGACCCCGGAAGCGCTGTTGCGCACGGTGATGACGTCCATGACCGAGTCTATCGTCCGCGAAATTCTGGCGTTTCTGACGAAGAAGCAACTGCCGGAACAGCGCCGCTATCGCAACTCGGATTTTAGCTGGTGGTTCTTCGAGAACAGCCTGTATGCTTCACACCCGTATCTGCAAACCAGAATCGCTCTCGACATGCCGATCATCGGGATAGGTGCTCCTGCCCACATTTTCCTGGAACCTGTCGCCCGCTTGCTTCACACCGAGCTGATTCTCCCACCGCATTTTGGAGTCGCGAACGCCGTGGGCGCCGTGGCCGGCAGTGTAGTTGCATCCAGGGAAGCCGTGGTGTTTCCTCATCTCGTGGACTACAATGTTGTCGGGTATTACGTCCACGCTGGAGAGGGAAGGCAACGTTTCGACCAGCTTGACGATGCACTGGCATACGCCCGCAGCTCTACGGAACAATCAGCGCTCGAAGAAGCGTTCTGCGGCGGAGCAGTCTCTCCGCAGGTTGTGTTTGACACGCGGCCTGAAGGCGCCGATTCTTACCGGGTCGTGACGCGGGCGATCGGAATGCCGGCGCTGGGGAAATAAGTGCGGGTTCGGTTACACAGGCACGGGCGTGCAGCTAAACGGGGGAAGGCCCCTTTCAGACGAAGTAGTACACTGCCAGGCCGACACCCAACAACGTCACCAAGGCATATTCAACGATGACGCGCGCTGTCAGCCTTCCGAGCAGATGCTGGTGGGCAACGCCTGCCACCACATGAAAGGTGAGCAGCAGGAAGATTCCTCCCATCACGCCGGGCACACGGGAGTAGTTCAATGCCCAGACGGATTCAGCGATGAGCGCACCATTGACGAGCGCATAGGGCCCAGTGACAGAGAGGGTATGCCCCGTGAAGCGAAGCCTTTCCAGCGCGAGCAGAACCGTCACGACGAAGAGAATTGTCGCCGAGAAGAGGCTACGGTATTTGGCACCGTAGACCAACACGAATGAGGCCAGCGCCAATGCGTAGATCATACCTGTCAAGAAAGCTTGAGACAGCTCATATCTGTTATCGGTAAGATCGATGGTGTGATATTCAGCCGTCATGGACAGGCTCAGGAGTCCTGCCGTCACCACGAGACCAGCGAGCCAGGTGAGACGGTTTGGCGCATGGGGCAGGAGCAGTGCCGCAAAGAAGACGAGCACCGCGGGCACGGTCCACAGCACAAATGTGTTGGCGAGTTGCCGGCGATGGGCCAGCGAATGCGTTCGTATCAGCGCCTCGGTTCCTGTGCACGTGAGACCGACCAGCAAGGCAACGACGAGATAGCGACCGGAAATGTGCAGCGCTAAAGGCGATCCCAACAGATGCAACGTCAATGTGCGTGATGGAATATCAATCAGCAAGGAGGCAACAAGCCCGAGGAGCACTATCCCAACCGTGATACTCAGTCGCTGGGTATAGCGCAGGTTTGGTTGTAACGATTCGTTTCGGCTGGATGACAAGCCTCTCTCCTTGCTGCAAGCTGGACCACCTGCGAGGACCAGTGCAGGCAGCCGAATGATTGAGGTAATTCTACAGCCAGGCATATCTTTTGTCAACCGGTGTTTGGTGGAACCATCTGGAGGGTGGAAGTGACCGTCTTGATTGCCATCTCGGCCCTTATTGTCGGTAGCGTCTTGAATCACCTCGCCGACCGCCTACCGGCGCGTGAGCGCATCGACACCGTTCCGCGGTGCGATCACTGTGGGACAGCCCATCCGCCGTTGGCGTGGATAGCGCTCTCCGCTTACCTGACCGGACGGTCGCGATGTACTGCCTGTGGTGCGCCTGTGTCTTTCCGGCACCCGCTTCTTGAGCTGGTTACCGTTCTGGCGTGGGTGTGGCTGTACCAATCCAGGGGAGCCAGTCCGGAGTTTCTGTTAGGGGCTTTCTATGCCTGTGTGTTTCT
>ENA-OSEO01004113-OSEO01004113.1-sediment-metagenome-genome-assembly--contig:-NODE-4113-length-15855-cov-3.655787_pt1 | contig 15855 bp, 8 predicted proteins | sample MGYA00237883_ERZ534232 | MGnify/ENA metagenome assembly ERZ534232 | reverse complement strand
GAGGCGGGAATTTACCGGTTGGAACAGCCGCTGCTGATTGATAAAGAAATTTCGTTGATTGGTTCGGGAATGGACCTTACCAAGATCATCTCTTCGGCTGGAGATTATGTAGGCCGGTTTGATGGGGCGGCGCCATTCCGGGTGTATGATATCACCTTCAGCTATGAAGGAACCCAGCTGAGCGATGTGGTTGTGGTGAAGAGCGGCGAAGTGCTTATCAATAACTGTCGTTTTGTGGGAGCGCGATCTTCTGAGGAGGATGAGTTCTACAGAGCCGGTCTGGCTTTGTTGGGTGAAACCAGCGGTAAAGTTCAGAACTGCGAATTCTTGAACAACCCTTATGGTATTGGAACAGAAACCAGTGCGGCTGATGTTCTTTTTGAAGGGAACAGGCTGCATCACAACACCTTCGCGGGGATCAAATACTTCTCTGGATCGGGAGGCATTGCCCGGAATAACGAGGTTTACGAAAATGGTCTTTCGGGGATCATTCTGGTTGGAGAAGCGGCACCCTTGCTGGAGAACAATAAACTGTATCATAATACTGAGAGCGGGATTGTTTATTTTGAAAACAGCAATGGCACAGCCCGTAACAATGAATGTTTCGCGAATGGTTTCAACGGGATCTCGGTGACAGAGTCCGCGCGGGTGGTGCTGGATAGTAATACCTGTGTCGAAAACACAGATAACGGCATTCGGATCGCGGGCAATGCCAGCGCGACCGTGAAGGGGAACAACTGCAGCCGGAATGGCCTGCACGGTATTCTGGTGCGGGAACAGGCCCAGGCAGAGTTGGTAGAAAACACTCTGGAAGGGAACACTGAGTTTGGAATCGCGTTCTTCGGCACATCAAAGGGTACCGTACAGGGCAATACCAGCACCGGAAATGGGCTGCACGGGTTGGGTACGCAGGACGAGCCGAATGTGCGCGTCCTGGATAACGTTTTTAGCCGGAATAAAGAAGCAGGAATGCGGATCAGCGACAACAGCGTGGTTGAAATCCGGGGGAATGAGTGCATTGGCAACCAGCTCACCGGAATCATCATCCGTGCCCAGGCCGAGGCGACTCTGGATGGGAATCGGAGCAATGAGAATATGGAGTCCGGGATCGCATTTTTCCAGAACGCGAGCGGTATCGTTACCAACAATGAGTGTGCCAATAATGCCCTGAATGGGATTTCTGTCGGGAAAGATAACAGTGTCACACTGGAAAACAACAACTGTTATGGCAATGGTGGGGAGGATATTTACCAGGAATAACTGGCCAAACGCGTGCTTTGAACAGGGCAACCGCCTTACAAATCACTTTGGGACAGAAAGGTGCGAAATTTCGTGCTGTTTAGCGTCGTTTCATGGGAAAAACATCAACGGAGAAGGAACGACTGGAAATGAAAGTCAATTCTGAAAAGCCGGCTCAAAACAACATCCATTGGGCGTCGAAGGGGAAATCTGCAGAGATTGTTTTTCAGATCTTCATCGCGCTGTTGGTGTTCGCGATTCTACTGCCTGAGAGTCCGCTGTATAAACTATATCTGGAGCGAGACTCTGGTGTTTTCCATTACGTTGGTTGGTTAATCACACAGGGTAAAATCCCTTACCGGGACGTGTGGGACCATAAGCCCCCGGTGATATTTTTTATTAACGCGCTGGGATTGTGGCTTTCTGGCGGTTCACGGTGGGGGGTGTGGGGCGTGGAAGCGGTATTCCTGACCCTTTCGGGAATGATCAGTTTAGGTTTGCTTAAAAAGCGTTTTGGGTTGGTTCCAGCCTTTTTGGCAACACTGGCCTGGCTGCTAAATCTGCCGCCGGTGCTGCATGGCGGAAACCTGTCAACAGAATACGGCCTGTTGTTCCAGTTTTTGTTCATGCGAATCTTCGCGGAAAAAATCTTTAATGGCAGAGCAGGCAAACACTGGTTCGCTTTGGGTGTACTTTCGGGTTTGTTGTTTCTTACCAAACAGAATCTGATTGGGATCAGCCTGGCCGCGGTGATGGTCGCTGTTGTTACAGGTGTGCGGGAGCACCAATTGAAGCGGGTGGTTTCCTGCCTGGTGATGTTCACTTTGGGCGGGCTGTTGATTCTGATTGTTTTTGGAAGCTACTTTGGAGTTAACCATGCGCTCAAAGACTTCTGGGACGCGGCATTCCGGTACAACTTTGCTTATTCTTCCACGGATATGGTTTCCAGGCTTTCTTCTTTGGCGACCGGATTGCGATATTTAAAGTCGGGTGTGGTTGCCTATATGGGACTGATGGGTTTTGTGATGGGTGTGTTATGGAGACCAACCCAAAAGTTCCTCCCACAGTCACTGCGAAAAGCCATTGAGCCCGGCCCGCTGCTGTTACTTTGTTTGCTGGATTTTCCATTGGAACTGGCTTTTTGCGGCCTTTCTGGCCAGGCATACCCGCATTACTATATGGCGCTGTTACCGGTGTTCGCGTTTTTTACGGCGGTGTTACTGAGCATACTATTGAAGATATTGGAGTTTATTTTCTCTGCGCGGAACGCGGGTATGTTGTTTTGCGCGGCGGTTGTTGGCCTGTTGCTCATTTTGCAGGTGCCTTACCGGAGCAATTTTTTTCCTTTCTGCAGGGTAAAGACTAGCGAACAACTACAACAGACTCTCCAATTTATCCGGACAAATTCAAATTCCGGGGACCAGGTACTTGTGTTGGGCGCTGAAACCAGCCTTAATTTCCTTTCTGAGCGTACTGCGCCCACCCGGTTTGTGTACCAGTATCCCTTATTGCAGATTAGTTACAGCACGCCGAAAATGCGGGCTGAGTTCCTGAACGAGATCACTGCCGGTAAACCCGTCCTTGTGCTGGATGCTACCCGGACCAATCCAAAATTCATGCTTCATCAAGCAGGTTATTTGGATGGCAACGCGTTTGTTATGGAAATTTTGTCATCTCATCCCATTCAACGTAACTGCCGGTTGGACGAGACGATCATGGATTGGGATATCTACCACTGTGACTGGTGAGAAAGAAGCGCGGCGCATGTCAGGCAGTATGACACCCGGTTTGTGACAGGTCTAAGCGTTCACCTGAGTGCGGCAGCGGTGGATTTGGAAAATATTGACAAAGTTTTAACTTGTTGATAATATATGGATGTTGTTGTGCAGCATGTTTGTTCGTCTCTGAGTACAGTAACACCCGGTTCGAACGAAACAGCTCGTTTGAAACGGGTTTTTTTGTACAGGGAGAAACATGGATCATGCGGATTGTACGATTTTTTTTCTAGTTTTAAGGAGCAAGTTGGTAAAATGAGCGAAACTGTCTACGGAACCGTGAAATGGTTCAACAACACCAAGGGGTATGGTTTTATTGCTCGCGAAGATGGCCCCGATGTCTTCGTTCACTACACTGCCATTACATCCGATGGCTACCGCACCCTGGAAGAAGGTCAGCGCGTCGAAATGACCATTGAACAAAGCGCAAAAGGTCTTCAGGCAGCAAATGTCCGCGTGATTTCCTGAGAAGCACACGAAGATTTGCATCACAGCCCATCACAGGTTGGTGGGCTGTGTGATTTTAATATGCCGAGACAACAACCCGATCCCGCCCTTCTGCTTTGGCCTTGTACAGGGCGGTATCCGCGGCCCTGAGCAGGGCTTCTGAAGCCTTGCCATGATTGGGGTAGGCGGAAACCCCAATAGAAACGGTCACTGTGTCCAATAAATGCCCGCGATGGCGGATAACCAGCTCTTTGATCCCGGAGCGCAGTTCTTCCGCCCGGTACTTGGCTTCTTCCAAATTGGTCTCTGGCAAGATGATGATGAACTCTTCACCGCCATAGCGGCAGGCTACGTCACTGCTGCGAACGTGCTGCATGAGGAATTCCCCCAGGGACTGCAGAAGAATATCTCCGGCCTCGTGCCCATGTGTGTCGTTGTATTGCTTGAAGCGGTCGATATCCAGCATCAGCAGACAAATTGAATTTTTCTGCCGGATTGACCGAAGCAATTCGCGTTCCAGTGTTTCATCCATGTAGCGTCGATTGAAGAGGCCAGTCAATGTATCGCGGATGGACTGCATTTTCAGCCGGTTCTGCAGCGTGATGTTGGAAATTGTCATGGCCGTATGTTCAGCAATGGTCAGGGCAAGTTGTTCTATGTGCTCATAGGTTTTCGCCTCACCACCCTGGAGATGGAACATTCCGATTATATTTTCCTGCGTGGTCAGTGGGACGCACAGAAAAGCTTTCCGTTTCTGGTGAAGCTCTTCATTCATATGTGGACAGCGCAGGGTGATATGAGGGTGGTCAACCCGGTAAACAGCATTACGCCGAAGCGCCCAACAATCATTGGCAAAGAAGGCCTGCTCACCCTGGAAGCTTTGACCCCATTGGAGCACCGCGTGGAAAGATTTTGTGTCCTGGTTCTTGATATACAACGCTCCGGCCTGGTCAGGGAATAACTGTTCGATGTACTGGGTAACGACTTTGTAAACCTCATCAATGTCCTGGCAGTTCTGGAACAATTCTGCCATCTGGTTGAGCAGCGTGGCTTCATCGTGTAGTTTTTTCAACTGCTTGTAAGATTCATTCAGCGCTTTGTTGGTCTCCCGTAATTCTTTTTCTGAGCGGAGGCGTTCGGTTATGTCCTGACCGGTGGAGAGTACACCGATAATCTCACCTTTTGTGTTCTTTAAAACACGGCTGTGCCATTCGATATTTAACTGCTGCTCAATCCGGGTTGTGATAGGGTAAACTTGGGTGCTGATTTTTCCGAATTGGATCGCGCTGAGGAAAAATTCGCGCTGAACTTCTCGATGTTCTTCGGGAACAAAAGCGTCAAACCAGTTTTTCCCCACTGTCTCTTCCATCTGATAGCCGGAAAGCATCTCAAAATACGGATTGAAGCGCGAGATCTGCCCTTGGGTATCGAGGACAAGAACGATAACCTGAGCAGTTTCTATCAGGCCTTCCGCAAAATCCCTTTCCCGGCGCAGCGCGTCTTCAGCTTCTTTTCGAACAATGACATTGATCAAAACATCACCCATTAACTTCAGGATCAGCAGGTCATCCTCCTGCCATTGTTTTGTTTTGTGATTAGAAATAAACCCCCAATAGCCAATCAGCATTTCATTCAGAACCAGGGGAATTGCGAGAATGGATTGGATATCCTGTGCAAGCCAATACTCCCGCTCTGGACTGGCTTCATCTGGCAGATCGCTCACCAGGGGAAGGAACAGGTTTTCATGACGCTTTAATTTGGTCATCGACCAATCAAATTTTTCGACCGAAAAACCGGTGCTGCCAGTTGTATATTGCGGCTGTATATCCTTGGCGAACCAATCATATTCTTTGTGGATCGTTTTTCCATCGCTGGAAAGAAGCGTGATAAACCCGCGGTTGCTGCCCACAAACTCAGCCAGCTTCCGCAATGCTTTATGAATTTCTCCATCAACCTGATATGCTGAGAGGTTAATAAAATGGGTGGACAGGTTGGTAACCAGTTCTTCAATGGTTACCCTGCGCCATAATCGTTCTTCGGCAATGGCACGTTCGGTGATATCCAATGTGGTTTCCACCACGCCAATGATTTCACCCTTCTCATTGCTGATCGGGTTCCCGGCAACATGCCAGACCCGCCCATCTAAGCCTTTAATTTGTCCTTCCTGAAACCTGCCGGTCTCGAAACTCCTTTTGACGGGGCAATCTTTGCAGGGCTCGTCGCGGTTGTGCCATAGATTGAAGCAGTGTTTTCCAATCAAATCCTCTTTGGATAAACCAAGACTGTCCGCTGCCGTTTTGTTCGCCCAGATAATATTCAAATCCAGGTCAAGGTAGTCAACGATCTCTGAAAGGCTGTCCAGGATGAGGGCTTTTTCGCGTTCGCTTTTCAGCATTTTAAGCTCAGCCAGTTTGTTTTCGGTAATGTCGTTGCCAGCCCCAAAAATCAACGGGAGCTGGTTTTCAAGATCCGTTTCAGAAATTTCAGGCCAGCCATGATCGCGTAACCAGCCAAATTGACCGTTGGGACGTATGTAGCGCAATTCTATGGAGTCAAATTGCCCTGAAAGCACTTTCTCCAGGTGCTTTTCGGCGAGCGGAATATCCTCAGGATGGATGAACTGGATCCATTGATTGGATTCTTTTAGAGCGGGGGCAGCCCCATCAAACATGTTTTGGGGTGGGGCGTTCAGCCATTGGAAGGTGGTTTTTCCCGAAGCGGTGAACTGGATGGAATAAACGTAATCGGAGACGATTTGGGAAATGGTGCGAAACCGCTCTTCAGACAGGCGGAGTGCGGTTTCCAGTTGCTTTTTTTCTGTGACGTCGCGCCCAACCGCAAGAAACTCAACCACTTTACCGGTCTTATCGAAAAACGCCTGATTTCTCCACTGAAAGATCCGATTTTCCCCTTTTGCGCTGACATTGATGTGCTCAATGGTGAAAATTGGATGCTGCGGTGTAAGTTTGTTCAGACCATCCAACACTGGTTTTTGAAATTGCCCGGGGATCAGGATTTGGATATTCTTGCCCAGTATGTCTTCTTTTCTCAGGTCGTAATACTGGCAGCAAGCGTCATTGACAAAGTTGATAAGATGATTCGAATCGAAACGGGTGATCAGGTCGGTCTGGTGTTCTACAATAGAACGGTAATTGTGTTCACTGCTGCGGACCTGCAAAGTATCACTGTGATGCTGGATAGCCTGGGTCAGAATCAGACAGCCAGCTTTCAGGGCGGCCAGCTCGTCTTCAGTCCAGTGATTTTGAGGCGCGGATTGCTCAAAGCAGAGCCCGCCCCACAATTGGTTGTTAATGTGGACGGGTAGGATGAGAATGTTCTGGATTTTGTATTGGGAAAGGATTTTCAGGGCGGGTTCGTCTTTGCTCCAGTCCGTGCTGGAAACCGGGTTGTGCGATTTCAACTGGTTAATCTTCAGCTTTTGGAAATTTTCCCAATCCGGGCTTTCGATCAGACAGACATTGTTTTGTGCTTCTGGGGCTTTCCAGAGGATGGCCGGGGTAAAGGTAGAATCTTGCCGGCGGTTGGATGGATTTCTGTAAAGGCTGATACAACTGGCATTTGTGGCCTGTGCCAGGAGCTTGAGCGATTGCTGATCTGTGGTTGCCCACTGTGAGGTTCCGGTAAGTATAAGATTTTCGGCGACACGGAAGATCGCGTCAATAATGGCATGCAGCCGTTTTTGAGGTGTTTGCTGTAAATTTTCTGTTGTCGAATCTGGTTTCGATTTATTCGACATAAACGCTCCTGGAAGACGTTAAAATCATTATAAGAGATTTTGACAACATTTTAAAGCCGCATTCTCCAGAGCTGTGATGGCAGAATAATAAATTGAGTGGAAATAAAGAGTTGTGAATTTGATCGTGGTCACTGAAAATGAACCAACGCGCCCCCTTCCTTAAATCAGATTATGATCAGCCTTCTGTTTGGTTTTAAGTAAACAATTTTAATCCTGGTCTTGCTCCTGGATCAATTTAAGAAAAGCTTTAACAACTTTGGGGTCGAAGTGTTCGCCGCTCTGCTGTCGGATATATTCGAGAACCTTTTTGCGGGACCACGCGCCGCGGTACGGGCGTTCGTAGCTCAGGGCGTCGAAAACATCCACCACAGCGAAGATTCGCGCCGCGAGGGGAATATCTTCACCTTTCAAACCCTGAGGGTATCCGGTCCCATTCCATTTCTCATGGTGACAGTAGGGAATATCGAGCGCGGGCTGCAGAAAAGGAATTCCCGAAAGGAGTTTCATTGCGTAATCTGGATGAAGCTGCATGACGCCGGTTTCCTCACCGTTAAGCGGTCCGGTTTTGAGCAGGATGGAATCAGGGATTCCAGTTTTTCCGATGTCGTGCAGCATCGCACCCCGGCGCATATGCAGCAATTCCGAGTCGGAAATGCCCATCTCACGCGCCAATTGCAGGGTTAAATCTACTACCCGCTCAGAATGTCCTTTTGTTTCATGGTCCCGCAGTTCAAGAGTCCTTGACCAACCCTGAATGGTGGCATCATAGGCCAGGGTTAATTCATCGTTTGAGACATGCAATTGCTGGATCAGTTCCGCGTTATCTATGGCAACGGCTGCTTCCGCAGCGAGCGCTTCAAGGAAGTTGATCCAATGATCGTCTAAATGGACGGGGCGGCGTGAGAATAATTCCAGAACGCCCTTAACCTGGCCTTTAGAAAGCAAGGGGACAGCGTAATAAGATATAAAACGTTCGTTTTCAATCATCCGCACGCGCAGGAATTCCTGCTTATGATCGGCAATGCAGTGATACTGTATTATGCCTGGTTTAAGCGCGATCTGCCCCGGCAAATCTTCGCCGGGTTTCAAAAAAATGTGTTCGCCATAATTTGTCCAGAAACCACTGCGGGCTGTATGTTTGAGCAGGCGGGTATCTGGGTCGCACAGGTAAATATCAGCGGCATCCACATGAAGCTGGTTGGTGATCTGGTCCAGGAGGACGTTGAGGGTTTTGTTCAGGTCGAGACTGCCGCTGACGGCCAGGTTGAGGATGCGCAGCGCGGTCAGGCGTTGAAGGTTCTGGTTTGCCTTTTCGTCCAGTGAGGAACGCTGGATAGCGCCGGAGGTGATTCCAGCGATAATGCTGAGAAGATTGAACTGGCTTTGAGTGATATAGCCTCGTTTCGCGACAGCAATTGCCCCGATGTGCTTTTCATCCATGATCAGGGGGAAAAGAGCCGCGGATTGCATGTCGTGAAAGTAATCCAGAAAGGAAAAACTGCTTTTTGGCGAAATATCTGCGATCCAGAGTGGTTCCTGCCTTTCAATGAGATTCGAAAATGAGAGATCCTCTGGCAGTTCGCGCCCGATATACTCCTCACCAATTCCCCGCACCAGTTCGATAAAATATCTGGAGGTTTGGGCGTGGGGACTGATGATGATTGCCTTTTCGATCCCCATCAGGTTTTCTAATTTGTTCAAAACAGTTGAGAATATCTGGAAGCGGGTTTGCATGCCGCGTAATGCGGTTGAAATGGCGATAACAGCTTCGTGTTCCTGATCCTGCTTTATTTGATCGGTAATATCGCGCATCACAACCAGATAGCCATCGTATCCTGCTTGAAGGGCGCCGGAAACCTGTATCTGGAATGTCCTGCGGCGCCCATTGGGTGTGGTCAGGTCTATCTCAATGGCTCCTTCGGGCTGAAAAGGCCAGCCTGTCACGGGGGTGATGGTCTCAACCCAGGAATCTTCAGCAGGGAATAATTCCGCCGCGGCATGATTTTGATGCAGGATCAGTCCCTCCGCCGTAACGACCATCGCAATATCCGGCAGGAGTTTGATGAACTGCTCCAAACCGGGCAAGACGAATTCAGTGATCGTTTCGGCAGGACTTTTTTTGTTAATCATTTTTTGCTCTGCTCAAATCCCCCAGGTTGTAACGCAGAAGTGTTGAGGAATGGGTGGTATCAAGCCTATAACGAAATCTGTTACAGGTTCCTGAACATAGACAATTGGCTGCCTTTAGTATAGGAAATGCCCTGGAGAGAGTCAATTCTTTTTAGCGAATTGTAAGGTAATCGAAAGCTTTTACTCGTTGATTGGCATGACCCGTTCGAAGTTTTAGGCAAAGCCGATCAGGTTTTGTTCAATTGATTCTTTGGGTAAAAGCGTAACCCAGGTTCTAAATTGCAGGAAAGAACTTCAGTCAAAAATTTAGCAAAAGGTATCTCAGTGACACGAATAAGGATTTTGATCATTAGGTGACAAATTGTTCTTGGAGAGGCGGCAGGCGCGGGGAAGCGGCATGGTTCAGGAAAGAGATTTGGTCTATGGGGCATGTGGTGGATGGATTTTGCCGCAGCACCAAATAATTAATGTTCTGATATTTTTGTCAAAATCTTCAAAGGGTATGGCAGGAAATGGGTACAGCCTCTGTATCTATAAGATTCGCCGCTCTTTGGAAATCCAGCGACTCTTTTCGGGAACTTGTTCGTTTAATAAGTAGAGTACCAGTATATATCCTTGGTGGAAGGAAAAAATAACCAAACTATATACCAAAATATAACCAGTTGATAACGCTAAGGCAAAAAGATGCAGGGGAAATGATTGTAATGATTTTATTTTTTAAATGGTAAGTCTGGACAGATTATGGAGAGCAGTTCGTTGCAAAGTTTGGTTAAGTCTATAGAGGTAAAGGACAGTTTTTATTGGCCCAAGGACATGATCATTGCTTTTTGTTTTCGAACTGGCAACCACATCGGATATTAAAGTTTGCGATTTTATCAGCGTTATCGTCACCAAAGCAACGGGGAGCATTTTAGAGAATGAGAGATAACAGGTTTTGCAGGAAGGGCATCCAGGGGCAGGGAATGGTGGAATTTGCACTGGCCTTTCCGTTGTTCTTACTGGTTCTTTTTGGCATTATTGAATTCAGTCATCTGTTTTTTAGCTTCAGCATGGTGTATGCCGCTTCTCGGGAGGCGGTTCGCTATGGTTCAGCCTCCGGGATCAGTGAAAATGGAGTGCCTTATTACCAGGATTGTGATGGGATCGCGGCGGCCGCGGTCCGGATTGGTTCTTTGGCCGGTGTAGAAGCCGATGATGTCACCATCTCTTATGATCATGGACCTTATACAGAAGGAAGCGCGCCGCTGACCTGTCCGGCAGATGTGGAATTGGGCGACCGGGTTGTGGTGGCGGTGGAAGTCCATTTCACGCCGATCCTTCCGCTGGTGAATTTGCCGCCGATCCCGATCAGCAGTTCCGCTTCGCACACCTTGATCAAACAGCTGGATGTGGCCGGCACGCCGCCTTCTTCTCCGACGCCCAAACCCCCGACAGACACCCCAACACCCTTGCCCACCGCGACGACCGTCACACTGACACCCACCGAGACGGAACTGCCCACGGAGACCCTGACGCCATCGCAAACCGCGACTTTTACGGCGTCTCCTACCGTTACGGCTACCAGCACTTCAACCCCTTTGCCGACTGATACACCAACACCTACTGCGACACCGACTGAAGTGCCGACCGCGACGGTTTGCCCGCCTGAAGTCTGCACACCTATTCCGCCAACGATGACCCCAACTCCGGATTGCAGCAAGTTTTTCCTGGGTAATTCACTTGTAAATGGGAATAAGTTCAACATTGACTTGTTCAATATCAGCGCGGATAACACTGTGACCATTTCAGAGATCCGGATCCGGTGGTCGAGCCGGACAGACCTGAACTCACTGGCTTATGGTGATGAAGGAACTCTGTGGGCCGGAACCAGCCCCTCTCCGTTTACATACACCAGTATGGCAGGAGAAGAACCAATCCTGGCGCCTTTAGGCTATCAGAGAATTTTCCTTTTGTTCAAGTTTGCATTGAGTTCTGACCCAACCGTTGAAGTTGATTTTACAAATGGCTGTTCAGCATATTATCAGGCGGCAAATTGATATGTCATTAAAGAGAGCCTTGAAAAGTTTGCTGATTGGCTGGATCATCACCGGACTGATCCTGCCATTCTTCGGGTACACCGACAGCCAGGCGGCGCCCCTGGCTGCTTCGGTGAGCAACAATTACTTTGGATACATTTTGGATGATACACTGGATTTTCATGCAAATAAAATTGATATTCAGGCTGACGGCACGGAGATCACTTTCAACGATACGGATGATGGTATTTCTGATCCAATCGATCCTGGTTTTCCGATTAAGTATTATGGAAACACATATTCAGACATCTATGTGAGCGTTAATGGTTTTTTGAGTGTTGGCATTCTTCCACAGAGTGGGACTCAAAACGCGCGTTTTCCGTCACAGACCAAACCGGATAACCTGATCGGTGTGTTTTGGGATGATTTAGTGTTGTATACGGGGGGTGGGGATGTTCAGGGCCGGGTTTATTACGCCACCGGTGGGGCGGCGCCCAATCGCTATCTGGTTGTTGAATGGGTGAACGTTAAACGCTATGGGGATAGCGGCCCGCAGCTCACGTTTGAAGCGGTGCTCTATGAGAATGGGAATATCCACCTGAATTATTTCACCCTGAATGGTGACCTCACCAAGGCGGCAGTTGGAATTGAAGATATAGATGGGGTTGATGGTGTTGAATATATTTATCGTGAGCCAGGTCTGAGCTCTTCTTTTTCGTTGGGGTTTTTGTACCCACCCGATGGGCCACGGTTGAAGGCGCTTCCGGTTTATCAGAGCAAGTTTCTGATCAATGAGGTAGCGGATTATCCGGTTCGTATCCTGAATACCGGTACGGTGGCTGATACGTATAACCTGACCCACACCACAGAAGGGACAGGAGACTGGGAAGTGCGCTATTTTGATGAGAGCGGCGCGGAACTCATCGATACGAACGCGGACACGGTGATTGATACGGGCGTGATCGATGCTTCGGCGTCGAAACAGATCCGGGTGAGAATCACGGCTCCGTATGGAGCGGCTGTGGGAGATTACAGCCTGGTAAATACCGTTGCCGAATCCACTGTGGATCCTTCCAAGAAGTTCACCTTCAAAGCGCAGGCCGCAGTGCCGGTCTCTTTCGTACAGGCTTACAACGAAGACAGCACGGGGAATGTATTGTTCACGACAACAGACTACCAGGAATCGGAACAGACCGCAGAAGAGTCGATCACTTCGCTGCCTGCGCTGGCGCGGATTTCCGATTACAAGTACCTGCTGGCCTGGGATCGGGGTTTTGCTTCCTATACCAATATAGAATATGCCATTTTGAGCTCGCTGACACGCGCCAAAGTGGCCGAGTTTGTGCTGTATGATAACAGCAGCATCTCCGCGGGGCAATTGAGGAACGACCATTCTCCCGCGGTCGCGATCGCCCCGGATGGGACCATTGGGCTGGTATTTATCCGCGACAATTACGATGGGGTTCAATGGTCGTCAGCGATTCACCTGGTACTGTTGAATCAAAATGGAAGTATCCAGAGCGACCACCAGATCACAGGTCCATTGACCGGCTCTTCATACTACGACTCGACCACCATCACTGCGACCCGCGACAACCATTTTGTGCTGGCCTGGGTGAAAGATACCGCTTCAGGAGACGTCCGGGATATTGAACTTGCTGTGGTGAGCTCAGGCGGGACAGAAGTGAAAACGCCGTCCCAGATCACCAGCAGCCAGCTCGATAATTTCCGCTTTTACGAACCGGTAGTGACTGGCTTAACGCAGCGCGGGGATGAAGACGCCGTTCTGGTTTATACCCTGTTTGACAATAACACCCAGACCTATCTTCTTCAATATACTTATTTATCGGATAGCGGCGATTACACTGTGTCTCAGGTGACAATGGGTGGGGTGAACGGGCGCAACCCGGATGTGGTTGAAATGGATACCGGGAATATTGTGATCGCCTGGACGAATGAGAACAGCAACCAGATATCTTTTTCTGTTCTGCCTTATGAACCGGATCCGGGTTTCACGGTGGATATAACGACACCGATTGGCCGAACAATGGATTATGTATCCATTACACCAGTACAGTCGGGTTATGCGGTGCTGACCTGGGGAGATCTGGAAGAAAGCAATTTGTTTTATGCTTTGATTGATGGAGAAGGAAATATCCATACGCCGCCAATGGTTTTTCATTCGGGGGATATTCCTGGTGACAATGATTATCCATTGAATGGTTCCATGGGGAGCGCCTCCATGAAAGAACCCTATAAAATTTATCTTCCACTGCTAACTATTACTCAATAGGATCGTGATGCAATGAAAACAGAAAAACGAAAAAATAATTTGAAAAGTGAAAGTGGACAGAGCCTTGTTGAGCTTTCCATCGCGATGATATTACTTTTGACCATATTCGCCGGGGTGGTTGATCTGGGCCGTATATTTTTCCATTTCATCGAAATGCGAGATGCGGCAGAAGAGGCCATGATATATGGCTCGGCGTTCCCTACCCACTGTGACCAGATTGTGGAGCGCGCTCACAGCGGACTGATTGACCCCACCAATATTGCGGTGACAGTGACGATGGATGGCGTGGCGTGCGCGAGCGCGACCATGGCAGCGAACGCATGCACCGGCAATGAAATCCGGGTGGAAATTGAAGATCCGAACTTCCCGATCACAATGCCATTTTTAGGAATAATTTTGGGGCGCCAGACGATCAGTCTGAATGCCGGTATCAGCGGAACCATACTCAGGCCTGCCTGCACTGCTGGCCCGTAATCAGAAAGTTGTTGGAGGCATGCTATGAAAATTCAGAGTAGAAAACAGGAATCTGGTCAGATAATTATCATCATGGCAGTGGCCTTTGTGGCCTTGCTGGGGTTTGCCGCGCTGGCCATTGACACAGGAACGATTTATGCCGACCGGCGCTATGATCAAAGCGTGGCTGACGCTTCTGCGTTAGCAGGAGCGGCAATCGCCGCCCAATCGATGGATAACTATGGGGTGATGTTGGGTAACTTTACCTGCGGCGCCTCGGGTGTGCTGGCTACCTGGGCTGATGCCGAGGACGCGGCTATTGCCAGGGCAGCTGACAATAACTTTGTGATTGACACCGATATCACAGATAAGTTGGGGGTGGAAGTGACCTGTGGGAATGAAGACCTGGGCGCGGTCAAGAAGAAATATATTGATATCAAAGTGGTGATCACCTCAAAGGTGAATACCGCTTTCGCTCACCTGGTTTTCCCCGGCGCGGTTCACAATACCGTAGAATCGGTTACCCGGGTCTATCCTCGCATGCCATTCGCCAGCGGTTTTGCCATCTCCTCAACCAGCGAGGATTGCGGCGAGAGTCTGTATTTTGACGGCGATTCCACAGTGACCGTGCACAACAGCGGTGTTCATTCCAACTCATGCCTGACGACTAACGGCGGCATTGAAGTGGAAGCCACAGGGCCAACAGCCGGGATTTTCTATAATGACACCCTTAAGATCAATGGCGGCGGTGTTCTTACCCCGGCAGCATCACAAACAAGCATTACCCTGCCAACCCAGGAACCGGTCCGGCTGGACTGCACATTTGCCGATATGACGGTCAAGAGCTCAACCGGTGGCGGTTCGATCACACCTGGTATCTACTCTCAAATTAAGCTCAACGCGGGAAACACACTGAACCTGGCGCCTGGTCTGTATTGCATGGATGGGGATTTGAAAGCAACTGGCGGCACGCTCACCGGGAACAACGTCACCATCTATTTAAGGAACGGTGACTTTGATATTGGCGGTAACGTCACCGTCAACCTGGCCGCGCCCACCAGCGACGCGTACGAGCCAGCGCGGAAAGGACTGTTGATTTACGCTGATCCCTCCAATGACGCGGTTGTTAATGTGCTTGGCGGCGCATCTTCCTCCTACGTTGGCACCATTTATGTGCCGTCCGGTGAATTGGGAGTGGGAGGAAACAGCGGCATCAATCCAACTTACAACACCCAACTCATCGCCTATACCATTAAGGTGCACGGCACCTCGGATATTGATATCTGGTTTGATGAGGCGCTGGCTGCCAATAACCCGCCGATGATTGACCTGCTGAAGTAATTCACTTTTTGTGATACTTGTTAAAAACCAACCGCAGTGCTGTTTCCGGCACTGCGGTTTTGACTACAGGAGGTCAGGAGTAAAATAGACTGCAAAGGGTACAGGGATTTCTGAGTTGAGATTTATGACTTGATTCTGGCCAGAATATCGCTGCCTTCCATCAACAGAAATTCTTCACCATCGAACTTAAACTCAGTTCCGGTGTATTTCGGGAACAGAATTTTGTCATTAACCTTAACCGGGATATCTTCATCCTCGCCGACAGCCACCACCAGACCGGTCTGGGGTTTCTCTTTGGCTGTTTCGGGGAGCAGAATACCGGAGGAAGTGCGATCTTCCTGAACCAGGGGTTTGATGAGAACGCGCGTGCCTAAAGGTTCAATCCGGATTTCTTTTTCGCTCATT
>ENA-OSEO01004111-OSEO01004111.1-sediment-metagenome-genome-assembly--contig:-NODE-4111-length-15868-cov-3.168514_pt1 | contig 15868 bp, 20 predicted proteins | sample MGYA00237883_ERZ534232 | MGnify/ENA metagenome assembly ERZ534232 | reverse complement strand
GGACCTGCTGCGGCGCCACGGCGGGCCACCAGACCGACCGCGTGCTGGCTGCGGCTCTTGCGGCTGCGACGCTGGTCAAGGTTGCCGACGCAGGTCTCGACATGATCGTCAACTGTGCGGCCTGCTACAACCGCATGAAAGTGGCAAACCACGAGGTCGCGACAAATAAGCAGGTGCGGGCGAAGGTCGCCGAGGCGACGGGTCGAGACTATGACGGTTCCGTGAAGATTCGTCACTTTCTCGAAGTGCTGCTGGAGGACATCGGGGTCGATGCCATCCGGGAAGCCCTTCGCGGCTCATTGGCCGGCATGAAGGTGGCGAGCTATTATGGCTGTTTGCTCGTTCGCCCGAACGAGGTCACGGGCTTCGACGATCCCGAGAATCCGACTTCGTTGGATCGAATGGTTGCCGCCATGGGGGGCACGGCCCTCGAATGGCCGCACAAGGTCGAGTGCTGCGGCGGGGGCTTGTCCATGTCCCGGACCGACGTGGTCGTCAACCTCACGGACAATATCGTGGGATGGCCAAGGCCGCAGGGGCCGAGTGCATCGCGGTCAGTTGCCCGATGTGCCAGATCAACCTCGACATGCGGCAGCTCGATGTTGCCAAGATCAAGGGCAAGCATCACGATCTGCCGGTCCTGTACATCACACAGTTGCTGGGCCTGTGCCTGGGCATCCCGGCCGAGCAACTCGGCCTGAACAAGCTGATGATCTCGCCGACCAAGGTGGTCAAAGCCGTCGTCGCCGCGTGAGGAATGCCATCGATATGAGTGAAAACGGTCAGAAGAAGGTAGGTGCGGTGCTCGTGCAGGGCGGCGGAATCGCCGGCGTGCAGGCCGCACTGGATTTGGCGAACTCGGGCTTCAAGGTCTACGTCGTCGAGCGGGAGGCCGCGATCGGCGGCATGATGTCTCACCTCGACAAGACGTTCCCCACGGGCGATTGTGCGACCTGCATCCTGTCGCCCAAGCTCGTCGAGTGCGCCCGCAACCTCAACGTCGAGATCCTGACGCTTTCCGAACTGGTCGATCTCAGGGGCGAGCCGGGCAACTTCAAGGCGATTGTGAAACGCCACCCGCGCTATGTCGATGAGGACAAGTGCAACGGTTGCAGCGAGTGCACCCAGGTGTGCCCGGTGAACGTGCCGGACCGGTTCGACCGCGACCTCGGCAAACGCAAGGCCATCGCCAAGCACTATGCCCAGGCGACACCGAACATCTTCGGCATTCTCAAGAACGGCCACGCTCCCTGCAAGATGGCCTGTCCGGCCAATGTCAACGTGCAGGGCTACGTGCAGCTCATCAAGAAGAAGGAATACGCCAAGGCGGTCAATTTGATCCGCGAGCGCAATCCGCTGTCCGCGATCTGCGGCCGGGTTTGCACGCATCCGTGCGAGAGTGTCTGTACCCGCAGCAAGGCCGACGACCCCATCGCGATTCGCTTGTTGAAACGCTTCGCCTCCGACAAAGAGACGGAGATGATCGGATCGGGCGAACTGGTGTTGCCCGAGGAGCGACAGCCGGTGCCGAACGCGAAGAAGGTCGCCGTGATTGGGGCGGGGCCCGCGGGCCTGACCGTCGCCAGCGATCTGGCGGACCAGGGCTTTGCCGACAGCCCCATTGACATCGTCGAGGCCCTGGCCTTTGCCATGTATATCATCGCCGACACCTATTCTTTGGCCAAACCTGACAAAGAGCAGGCCATTGCCGTGATCCACGCTTTTTATGAAGATATGCAGGACCATTTCGTCAACCAGGTAGTCGTCAGGGATCATCAGATGGACGATGAAGCCGAGCTTCTGGCGGTGGCGGCTAAATTCCACGAACTCAGCCGGGACCGGTTTCACCAGTACGGCGCCAGATTCAAAGAGGATATCGCCGACCCCATGTCCATGTCCTGCCCGGTGACGGTGAGCTATCTGCTGGACAACCTCTTTATTGACCCCATAACCCCGGAAGAAAAGATCAACCTGGTGGGCGCGGTGTCGGAAAAGGTCCTGATTTATTGGTCCGGCTGCGTCCAGTCCTTTAGAGCAGATATGAGTACTAGCCCATGACAGATTACGTCGACCTCCACACCCATTCCACCGCCTCGGACGGCTCTTATCGCCCGGCGGAAGTGGTGCGCCTGGCTAAAGAAGCGGGCCTCAAGGCCATGGCCTTGACCGACCACGACACCGTTGACGGTCTGGATGAGGCCCTGGCCGCGGGGGAGGAACTGGGGGTGGAGGTCATCCCCGGAGTGGAGATCAGTACCCGCCACTCCGGGGATACCATGCACATCCTGGGGTATTTCCTCGATTTCCATAGCGGCAGGCTGGCGGAGCGCCTGGCGGTGCTGAAGCAGGCCCGGAAAAAACGGAACCCCAAGATCGTCGCCAAACTCAACGCCCTCGGCATCCCCGTGACCATAGAGCAGGTGGAGCGGCTCTCCGGCGGCGGCCAGGTGGGGCGGCCCCATATCGCCCGGGCCCTGTTGGAGTCGGGCTACGTCACCAGCATGCAGCAGGCTTTTGACATTTATCTTAAGAATGGCGGTAAGGCCTACGTGGCCAAGTATCGCTTTCCCCCGGCCGACGCCCTGGGAATGATCCGGGAAGCCGGGGGAGTCCCGGTCCTGGCCCACCCCTTCACCCTGGGGTTGGGCTCCGAGATGGCCCTCCGGGACCTGCTCCGGGACCTCCAGACCCTGGGCCTGGCCGGTATCGAGACCTTCTACGCCGATCATACCCCGGAGCAGGAGGCCCTGTACCTGAAGCTGGCCCGGGAGCTGGGCCTGCTGGTCACCGGCGGCTCCGATTTCCACGGCGACAACAAACCGGAAGTCAGCCTGGGCCAGATCCGCTCGAAAAACCGCCTTACCTATGATTTGGTTATTGCCCTGAAAGAATGGCGGCAGCAGGAGTATGGCTTGGATTAGGACTTTTGGAGGAAAACGGCTGACACCAATTCTTCAGCAAATAAAGATTTTTTCGTAGGGGCGAACCTTGTGTTCGCCCGCAATCTTACGGGGCGAACACAAGGTTCGCCCCTACAGTTTAATGCTTAAAACACCGCTGTCCGGTAAAGACCATAGCCACCGCGGGCTCCGCTTCGTTGCAGGCCTCGATGACTTCGTAGTCCCTCACCGACCCCCCGGCGTGGGCGATGGCGGTGACACCCTCCCGGATGCCCACGTCCACCCCGTCCCTAAAGGGAAAAAAGGCGTCGGAGATCATGGCCGCGCCGATGAGGCCGCCTTTGGCTTCCCGGGTGGCGAGGTCGATTTCCACTTTGTCGGACGCGTCCCGTTTGGCCTGGAGGATCTCCAATTCCAAATTTTTATAGGGCATGCCGAACTGCTTAAAGCACAGGGCGTCGGCGTACTTGGTATAAGCCTTATAGATGGCGATCTCCGCCACCCCCACCCGGTCCTGTTCCCCGGTGCCGATGCCCACGGTGACCGCGTCTTTGACATAGAGGACGGAGTTGGAAGTCACGCCCTGTTCCACCCACCAGCCGAAGAGCAAGTCTTCGTATTCCCGCTCGCTGGGTTCCCGGCGGCAGCGGTATTCTTTGCCCTGGTAGGTGGCGACTGCGGGTTTGAAATCCTCTTTTTTCAAAATGGCGTTGAGGGGTGACTGCTGCACAATAAGTCCGCCGTCGCAGAGGCTTTTGAATTCCACGAAGCGGTTGTGCACCAGATGCTGCAGGCGGTCGAAGCGGGCGATGCGGATGATGCGCAAGTCCTTGGCCTTCTTTAAAATGTCCAGGGAGCCGGCTTCAAAATCCGGCGCGGCCACCACCTCCAGGTAGTTCTGGGAGACCAGTTCCGCGGTATTTTTATCCAGGGGCCGGTTAAAGACCGCGGCGCCCCCGAACGCGGCGATGCGGTCGGCCATGTTGGCCTTGTCGTAGGCCTCGGCCAGGTTGTCGGCCCAGGCCGCGCCGCAGGGGTTGTTGTGTTTCAGGATCACCACCGCCGGCTTTTTCTGGAGGAACTTGATGATATTCAGGCCGTTGTCCACGTCCGTCAGGTTGGTTTTGCCGGGGTGCTTGCCGGCCTGGACCATGGCTGCTTCGTCAATGGCGCTGGTCAAGGCGTAGCCCGGCTCCAGGAAACGGCAGTCTCCCAGGGTGAGGTGGCCGCCCACCAACTCATAGAGGGCCGCTTCCTGGCCGGGGTTTTCCCCGTATCTCAGGCCCATCTCGATGACTTCGCCTTTGGAGTCGGGCAATTTCCAGGTGCGTTTGCGGTAGGTAAGCTTCTGGTCGCCGAAAGTGATGGTCATTTCCGGGGGGAAATGGTCCGCCATCACCGTGCGGTACATGGCCTTGATGTCGCTCATAGGGGTCTCCTCGACATTAATTGAACCTCCATTTTGGCACGAGAGCCGGGGGATGACAAGGGACTTTCCGGTGGCGCAGCGAAATTGACAGAGGACGCAGCGAATGCTAATATTTTAAGCACGTTTTGGCATAAAGCTTTTACTGAAAACTGAAAACTGAAAACTGAAAACCGAAAACCGTCTTTAAAATGGAGATCAAGCCACTGGATTTCTTTCTGGGGTTATCTCTGGGAGCCATCCTGGGGGTGGGCTTAACCCTGGCGGTCATCAAACTGCGGGGCTGGCTGGGCCACTCCGAGGCCGGCCGCCTGAAATCCGAAAACCGCACTTTGAAACGCCGCCTGGCGGAGAAAGACCGGCACATCGGCCGCATGCTTTCCGAAACGGAGCGCCTGGCTCAGAAGTTGAAAGAGGGTAACTTACCCAATAAAATTAACGACCAAGCCCCAGGCTTAACTGAAAAGGTGAAAGTCTGATAATATGTGTCTGCCAGAAACCATGAGGAGGATTTATGGCTAGAAAAGAGCTTTCCCTTACCGGCGCCCTGGCGGGGGGCATGGCCGGTTGGGTGGCGGAGGTGGCCATCCAGGAAGTCACCGGCCACCACGTCACCACGGGTTTACTGGAATTGCTGGGTGCGTCCGTGGGCCTCTGGCGTCTGGACCGGCGTCTGGCCGAGGCGCTGAAAGACACCTTGGAGCGGACGAAAAACGGCCAGGACGACGATTACCGCCAGGTGAAGGCCCGCATCGAGGAACTCACCCAGGACCTGCCGGAACTTAAAGAAATCCTGAACAACATGGTGGACGCGGGCATCCAGGCCCAAAAGGCTTAAAGATGCTGGGTCTTGGCCTTTTGGTGCGGGCCGGGCGGAGTCTTCTCGCCGGGCCGGTGGCCGACGCGGGCTGGCTCCCCGGGAGCTACTACCGCCACCTGGTCCTGGAGGCCCTGGAGGAAGACGACTTTCCCGGGGCCTTGAATTACCTGCAGTGGACCGATGATCCCCTCTTGGCCCAAATGTTGATCCTGCGGCTGCGCCTGCTGATCCGGGATCACCAGCAGCAGTGGGAAACCTTGGAGGGGATGCTGGGCAACGGCCTCCCGGCCGAACGTCAGGAGAAATGCCGGGACCTGTCGGACAAGCAGGAACGGGCCCTGGAGTTGCTGCGCGGCTATGAAACCCGGGCCTTGGCGTTGGTGCGAGGGCCGGGGACCCGCCAGGGCTGACTTGTCTTGGCCCTGAGCCTCCGCCTTACGCGGGCAAAAGGATCGCTGGGGCCGGCTGATTGCGGGTAAGGTCTTAAGCGGGAAGCGCGAAGGGGAGCAACGTGCCGCAGCGTCTCATTGAAATGGTGCTGCCCGAAGCCAGCGTCGATGAAGTCCGGCAATTGTTGGCAGAACAGAAAGTAATCGACGTCTGGTACAACACCCTTTCGGAAAATCATACCCTCATCAAAATTCTCGTCTCCGTGGAGGAATCCGAGCCCCTCATTGATCTTCTGGATAAGAACTACTCCCAGATGGAAGGCTTCCGCCTGATTTTGCTGACAGTGGCGGCTTCCTTGCCCCGCCAGGAGATCGACGAAGAAAAGCCCCCCCCTTCTAAAGAAGAAAAAGAGAAGCGGGCCGCCCGGGTCAGCCGGGAGGAACTCTATACCCAGATCACGGACACCAGCAAACCTACCCTGGCCTATTTCGCCATGGTGGTCCTCTCCACGGTGGTGGCCGCCATCGGCCTGATCAACAACAACGTGGCGGTGGTCATCGGCGCCATGGTTATTGCCCCTCTGCTGGGTCCCAACATCGCCCTGGCCCTGGGCGCCACCCTGGGAGACACCGACCTGGTCAGGAGTTCTTTGAAGGCCAACGCCGCCGGGCTGTTGGTCACCGTGCTTCTGGCGGTGATTCTGGGCTTGCTGCTGCCCCTGGACCCCTCCGGTCAACAGATCGCCTCCAGAACCAGAGTGGAAATGATGGATGTGGTTCTGGCCCTGTCCGCGGGCATCGCCGGCACCCTGGCCTTTACCGCGGGCGCGCCCGCGGCCCTCATCGGCGTGATGGTGGCCGTGGCCCTGGTGCCCCCCCTGGTGACCACGGGTCTGATGCTGGGGGCCGGTCATTTTATCCTGGCCCTGGACGCCTTGTGGCTCTCCGTGACCAATATTATTTGCGTCAATCTGGCGGCAGTGGCCACTTTCTGGGTCCAGGGGGTCCGGCCCACCACCTGGTGGGAGGAAAATATCGCCAAGCGGGCCACCAGGATTTCCCTGATAACTTCCCTGACGTTATTGAGCGTGCTGATTGTACTCATCTTATTTGCCAAGAGATCTTAGCCTGCCCTGATGCCCGACGATATTTTTTATATGGAAGAAGCTTTGTGCCAGGCCCGGGAGGGGCTGGCTGCGGGCGAAGTGCCCGTGGGTGCGGTCCTGGTGGGGGAGGACGGCGCCATTCTGGCCCGGGCCTGTAACCGGCCCATCGGCTTGAGCGACCCCACGGCCCACGCCGAGGTCCTGGCGCTTAGAGCCGCCGCGGCGCTGGTGGGGAATTACCGATTGCCGGGGACCACGGTTTATGTTACCATCGAACCTTGTATTATGTGCTTGGGGGCCTTGCTTCAGGCCCGGGTGAGGCGCCTGGTCTTTGGCGCTCCCGACCCCAAGGGGGGAGCCTGCGTCTCCCTCTTTCGCCTCCCGGAAGACCCCAGATTGAATCACCACTTAAAGGTGACGGGCGGCATCCGGGAAGCGGAGTGCCGGGAGCTGTTGCAAGAATTCTTTAAAGCCCGGAGATGAACGTCCAGGGGTAGCAAATGCCTCTCTATTTGAGGGACATGGAACCCCCCTCTGCCGAAAACCGAAAACCGTCTTTAAGGAGGGGTACCGAAGAGGCCGTAACGGGGTCGACTCGAAATCGACTTGGGGGCTAATCACTCCCACGTGGGTTCGAATCCCACCCCCTCCGCCATGAATAAAAGTGGTCAGTGGCCAGTAGCCAGTGGTCAGTTAAAAAGAACGCAAACAGCCGGAGGTCCGCATGGGACTCACGTACATCAATAAAAATTGCGAAATATACCTGGGGGAGTCGAATACCTACCGGGAGGATATGAGTTCTCTGCCGCTCGATTGCATCATAACTGAAGAAGAATATAACGAACTCCCGGAAGAGAAGAAGAAGGACTACGAGGTCCTGGTGCCCAAGCCGGAGAAGCAGGGGTGAGGGGCAGGAGCGTAGGGCGGGCGTCTCGCCCGCCGTTCGGATTCGGGGCGGGCCTGGCCCGCCATTTTGGTGTTTGGTGAATTTGCTGGTTAAACAGTCTAAAACTGGGTATATAATAAAAGGTTCCTCAGCGGAGCTTAGAAACGAGTAAGAACAACCATCATCATCCCCGCGGAGAGATGCCCGAGAGGCTGAAGGGGCACGATTGGAAATCGTGTGAGCGCCTAATAAGTGCTCCGAGGGTTCGAATCCCTCTCTCTCCGCCATTTTGAAGACGGTTTTCGGTTTTCTGTTTTCGGTAAAAGATAACCCCCAAAAGCCATTTTTTCCTAAATTGTAGCGTGGTTGTAGGCTTAAGATATTTTGAAGCATTTCGGCTGCTTAACAGAAAACAGAAAACAGTAAACAGTAAACTCCAATGACCTACCAGGTACTAGCCCGCAAATGGCGTCCCCAGAATTTTGAGGAAGTGGTGGGCCAGGAGCCCATCACCCGCACCCTGCAAAACGCCATCTCCCAGGGCCGCATCGCCCACGCTTTTTTATTCAGCGGTCCTCGCGGAGTAGGGAAGACCTCGGTGGCCCGCATCCTGGCCAAGGCCCTGAACTGCCAGGAAGGGCCCACGCCCCACCCTTGCAATCAATGCGTGGCCTGCCGGGAGATCACCCTTGGGTCCTCCATGGATGTCCTGGAAATCGACGGCGCCTCCAACCGGGGGATTGATGAGGTCCGGGACCTTAGGGAGAAGATCAAGTATCTGCCCACCCACGGTCAATATAAGGTCTATATTATCGACGAAGTGCACATGCTCACCAAGGAGGCCTTCAACGCCCTGTTGAAGACCCTGGAGGAGCCTCCGGCCCACGCGGTCTTCGTCCTGGCCACCACCGAGCCCCACAAGGTCCCGGCCACCATCCTCTCCCGCTGCCAACGCTATGATTTCCGGCGCATCGCCACTTCCCTGATCCAAGCCCATCTGGAAAAACTGGCCGCCCAGGAAGGCTGGCAGATCGACCCCGAGGGCCTGTCTTTGATCGCCCGGGAGGCGGAAGGGGGCCTGAGGGACGCCCAGGGGTTCCTGGACCAGGTGGTGACCTTCGGCGGCGAAACCATCTCCGTGGCCGAGATCGCCCGTATCCTGGGGGTCACAGAGCGGGGTTCGCTCTTAAAAGCTTTGCAGGCCATTATCCAGCGCCAGGGCCCGGAACTCCTGGAATTGATCGATGACCTTTATAATCAGGGCCACGATTTGCAGCGCTTTTATCAGGACCTGGTCTGGTACGCCCGGCACCTGCTCCTGGCCGGCCTCCACCCCGAGGCCCGGCACCTGGTGGCGGTGGCCGACCAGGAGTGGGAGGAGATCGCGCAGTTGGCCCGCCAGGCGCACCCGGCCCACCTGCAAAATTTACTCAGCGTTCTCTTGCAGGGAGAAGAAGAATTAAAACGGGCGCCCCAGCCCAGATTGGCCTTGGAAGTGCTGCTCCTCCGGCTGATCCACCTGGAGCCGGTGCTGCCGGTGAGTGCCTGGGTGGCCCGGCTGGAAGACCTGGAAAAGCGTCTGGGTCCGGGAGGGGCACGCAGGAAAGTCACCGCGGCCCCCGCCACTGCGGCGCCGGCAGCCCCGGCTGCTGCAGCTCCGCAAGCCTCCCCAGAGCCAACGGTCAAAGCGGAGCCTCCGGCTTCCGCCGCAGATGCGGCTCCCTCTCCGCCGGTCTCCGGGGGCGAAGGGGAGTTGGCAGACAAGTGGCAGCAATTCTTGCATTTCGTCGAGAAGAATGCCGACGCGCCCTTGTTCGGTAAGATTTCTAAATGCCGCCTGTCGGGGATGACCGACCACCGCCTGCAGGTGGAGGCCGGGAGCACCTGGAACGGCGTCGATTCCAGCCATGAAACGCGGCTGCAGGAGTTGGCCAAAAGCTTCTTCGGTCCCCAATATTCCTTGGAAATTAAGGCCCGGGAGAAAAAGCGGGCCGGAAAAAGCCCGGCTGCTCCGAAAAAGCCGGTGGACCTGGAGACCCTCAAGCAGCAAGCCTTGGAGATTTTCGGGGGCCAGTGGGTCGGCCCCGCCGGGAAGGAGGAACCTCAGTGAAAAACCTGTCGGGTCTGATGAAACAGGCCCAGAAACTACAAGCCAAGATGGCGGAAATGCAGGCGGAGGTGGGCAACCGCACGGTGACCGCCCAGGCCGGCGGCGGCATGGTGGAGGCCGTGGCCAACGGCCGCCTGGAACTGGTGAGCCTGCGCATCGACCCGGAAGTGGCCACCCCCGACGACGTGGACATGCTCCAGGACCTGATCATGGCCGCGGTGAACGAGGCCCTGAACCGGGCCCGGGAAATGATGGCCCAGGAGATGGCTAAGTTAACCGGGGGATTGCAGATACCGGGGATGTTTTAAAGGCAGGGGTCAGGGGCCAGGAGTCAGAAATGTAGGGTGGGCACTGCCCACCAATTCCTTTGAATTTTAAGCGCCCCGAATTTCGGCTTCCCCATTATCTTTAATATTTAAGGAAAATCGATGTCCAAAGGTGCATATCCCGCGGCCCTGCGCCGCGTCATCGCCGCGCTCTCCAAATGGCCGGGGGTGGGCGAGAAGACCGCGGCCCGCATGGCCATGTATCTTCTCCGGGCCCCTAAGGGGGAAGTGGGGGAACTGGCCCAGGCTCTATTGGAATTAAAGGAAAAGATACGTCTCTGCCGGCGCTGTTATGCCTTTGCGGACGCGGAACTCTGCCCTTTGTGCGCCGACCCCGAGCGCCGCACCGCCCAGCTCCTGGTGGTGGCCGACCCCGGGGACCTCTTGGCCCTGGAGAAAGTGGGCTGGTTTAAAGGCCAATACCACGTCCTGGGCGGGCTTCTTTCTCCCCTGGAAGGGGTGGGGCCGGAGGATTTGCGCATCCGGGAACTCCTGGAGCGGGTCAAGGCCGAAGGCATCCAGGAAGTCATCCTGGCCCTCAACCCCAGTATGGAGGGCGAGGCCACCACCACCTATCTGGGCCAGGAGTTGAAACCCCTGGGCGTGAAGGTGAGCCGCATCGCCTACGGCCTGCCCATGGGCGGGGATATCAAATACACCGACCAGCAGACCTTGAAAGAGGCCTTGAACCACCGGGTGGAGGCCTAGGAATTGTCCGTACCAATTGGCATTAAAGTGCACATATGAAAAAGGCCAGCAAAAAGTCGAAGGTTCAGGTTCCCTTTCCCAAAGATAAGATTGCCGAATTTTGCCGAAGATATCATATTAAAAAATTGGCGGTCTTTGGGTCGGTCCTGGGTCCTGATTTTCGTGCTGATAGCGATATCGATGTTCTGGTCGAATTCGAACCTGATCACATCCCCGGTTTAGCATTTTTCGCCATGGAAGATGAGTTATCAGCGATTCTGGGCAGGAAAGTCGATCTCAATACCCCCCAATGTTTAAGCCGTTATTTCCGGGATAAAGTTTTGCAAGAGGCAGTGGTACAGTATGGCGAAGGATGATCTCGTCCGTCTGCGGCACATGAAGGATAGTGCTAAGGAGGCAGTAGAGCTAATTCAGGGAAAATCTCGCTCCGATCTCGATACCAACCGGGTTATATGTTTAGCATTGATCCGGCTCTTGGAAGTCCTCGGGGAGGCGGCTAACAGGGTGACCACCGCCACCAGACAGAAAAATCCTGACATTCCCTGGTCTCAAATTGTCAGTCTTCGGCATCGGCTGATTCATGGATATGATACAATAAATCTGGACATTCTCTGGAAAATCCTGACAGATGATTTGCCGCCGCTGATTGCTCAACTGGAAAAGATTGAATATCCTTAAGCTGGATTAAAAATGCGAGTTCCGCAAAAAAGAGCAGATCGAAGCAGCCAGAAATGGATTCAGCTTCTCATTAACGGTTGTCCTGAGTTACTTAATGCCCGTATTGAACAAAAAATTACTCACTTATCCATGCGAGAAGTTCGCTGGACATCCCCTTTGGAACAAGACGAGTTCGCTGAATATCGGGACAATGCCTTTCTTAAGAGAATCAATCTTCAAGAATTAATCGAAGAGTTGATCCAATTTTGGCCGAAAAAAGGGCCTCAATGGGATGCCCTAGGGATAACATCAGATGGGAAGGCTTATATTCTAATCGAGGCCAAAGCTAATGTGCCGGAACTGGTTTCCTTCTGCGCCGCCAAAGATGAAGAATCCTTAAAGATCATTTCTGAAAGCCTAACCGCAACTCAGCGATGGTTAAATTGCCAAGACCGCAGTGTTGATTGGAAATATGGCTTCTACCAATATGCCAACCGATTGGCCCACCTGTATTTCCTTAGAGAAAAAGCACACAAAGAAGCTTACCTTGTTTTCCTATATTTTGTGAACGATTCGAGTCATATTTCGACATCTGAAGAAGCCTGGAATTCCGCTCTTAAACTGCAAAAGATACTTATGGGGCTCACCACCGCCAGGTTGTCGGGCAAAGTCATTGAACTATTTATAAACACTAACGAAATTAATTTGATCTAAAAACCAAAAACCAAAAACCAAAAACTAAAAACTGAAAACTGACTACTGACCACTGGCAACTGCCATGTTCGATCGCCGTTTACTGCAAAACTTTGATTGGCTGCTCCTGGGGCTGGTGGTGCTCATTGCCGCCATGGGCATCGTCAATCTCTACAGCGCCGGTTATAACCGCACCGCTCCGGGGGCCACCCCCGTCTACCTCAAGCAGATCTACTGGCTTTGCTTGGGCTTGACCCTCGTGGGCCTCACGGTCCTCTATGACTACCGCCACCTGCAGAAACTGGCCTACCCCTTGTATATCCTCACCGTGGTGCTGCTTCTGGCCGTGATGTTCGGCGGGAAGATGGTGTCCGGCTCCCGGCGCTGGCTGCCCCTGGGGCCCTTTTCCTTTCAGCCCTCGGAGTTGGCCAAAATCGCCATTATCCTGGTGCTGGCCCGCTACTTCAACCGCGGCTTATTCTCCGGACCCCTGCGACTCAAGGAACTGCTGGCGCCCCTGGCCCTGGTGCTGGTGCCGGTGGTGCTCATCGTCAGACAACCGGACTTGGGCTCCGGCATCCTGGTGCTGCTGGTGGCCATGTCCATGATCCTGTTTGTCGGCGTCAACTGGCGCACTTTATTAATCAGTGGCCTCTCGCTGGTGCTCCTCTCTCCGGTGATCTGGCATTTCCTCAAGGATTACCAGCGCCAGCGGGTCCTGACCTTCCTCAATCCCGAGAAGGACCCCCTGGGAGCGGGCTATCACATCCTGCAATCCATGATCGCGGTGGGTTCGGGCCAGTTTTGGGGCAAGGGCTTCCTGCAGGGCACCCAGAGCCAGCTCTATTTCCTGCCGGAGCAGCACACCGATTTCGTGTTCTCGGTGTTCGCCGAGGAATGGGGTTTCGTGGGCTCCGCGGTGCTGCTGTTGCTGTTCACCGCCCTGGCCGTCTGGGGGTTGCGGGTAGCGCGGGATTGCAAGGACCGTTTCGGCTATTTGCTGGCCGTGGGCGTCACCGCCTTGATCTTCTGGCAGATTTTCATCAACCTGTGCATGGTCACCGGTTTTTTGCCGGTGGTGGGCATCCCCCTGCCCCTGTTCAGCTACGGCGGCTCCTCCCTGATCACCACCCTCTTAGGGGTGGGATTTCTCCTGAATATTCGCATGCGGCGGTATCTCTATGGGGGATGAAAGCGCCAACAGATAAGCACCGGAAAGGGGCGTCGCCTGCCACTCCATCACCTGGGCCCGGGTCCAGTGATGTCGTCCGGTTTTTGCCGGCCACTGCTCTTTCGGTGGTACTCCAGGTCAGCTTTCGCGGCGTCGGGTTGGTTGATGTCTCATCCCGATTTTCGGGGTTGCCCGGGGGTGAGCATTTTTTTGCAAAAAAAATTTTGACAGGCCCGTGAAAATAGGCTAAAAAGGCATTCGTGAAAAGTTACACATGGCCTTAACCTCACGCAATAACTGCTTAAAGCCGTTAAGTCATTGATCTTAGTAAATAAAATACGAGGTGGCAGCCAGGAATGATTGACATTGATTGGACCTTGTACGCACAACTCATCAACTTCTTGCTCCTGGTCTTTCTCCTGAACATGGTTTTGTTCCGTCCCATCCGGAACGCTCTTAAAGAGCGGCAGGCCAAAATGCTGGCCCAGGAGGTCGACATCAACCTCCTGACGGATCAGGGCCAAAGCCTGGAGGATGAAATCAAGGAGAAACTGGCCGCAGCCCGGCGCGATGGCGCAGGGGCTCGGGAAACCTTGAAGCAGGAAGGGGCCCAGGCCGAAGCTTCCCTTCTGGAGGAAGTGAAACGCCAGGTGGAAGTGGAATGGGCCACGGTGGAAAAGAAAATCAAAGCTGACATGGCCAAGGCCCGGGCCTCCCTGCAGACGCAGGCCCAGAGCTTTGCTAATCTGCTGGCCACTAAGATTCTGGGGAGGGAGCTCTCATGAACGGCAGACGCATCGGGCTCAAGACCTGGGCAGCCTTGGGAGGGGCGGCGGCCGGACTCATCCTGGCCGGAGTAGCCGCGGCTTCCGAAGCGGCTCACGGCGGCCACGGGGGCATATCACCGGAAAAGCTTCAGGACCTGCTGTGGCGTTCCGTCAATTTCGTGGTCTTCGCCGCGATCCTGATCAAGCTGGTAGCCAAGCCGGCGAAGAACTTCTTCGCCAAGCGCTCCCAGGACGTGGCTACGACCCTGGAAGACCTGGAAGCCAAGCAGGCCGCGGCCGCCAACGCCGTGAAGGCCGCGGAAGCCCGCCTGGCCGAAGTAGCCAAGGAACGGGAAGCGATTATCCAGCAGTATATGGCCGACGGTGAGCGGGAGAAGGCCAAGATCCTGGATAAGGCCAACCTGGTGGCGGAGCGCATCAAAGAGATGGCGGTCATGACCATTGAGCAGGAAACCAAGAAGGCCGCCCAGAACCTGAAAGAGGAAATCGTGGGCCTGGCCACGCAGATGGCCACGGACATGATTAAAGAGAAAGCTACCTACGCCGACCAGCAGGGTCTGGTGGAGGAATATTTGAAGAAGGTGGTGGAAACCCATTGATTGACATGACCGTTGCCCGACGTTATGCCAAGGCCTTGCTGACTCTGGGCAAGGAAGATGCTCATTACAAAGAGTATGGGGAGGGGCTCAGTGGGTTCGCCCATCTTTTAGAGCGGGAACCGGAGCTGAAAGATGCCCTGCTCAACCCCATCCATAGCCGGGAGGATCGCAGCAAGCTGCTCGCCAAGATGATCGAACTGCTGCAGATGCCCCCCATGGTGGCCAACCTGCTCCAACTCCTCCTGGAAAAACACCGTCTCAACACCGTGGACGGCGTTGCCCTGGCCTATCAGGAGATGGTTGACGAAGTCGAAAACGTCAGCCGGGCCCGGGTCAAGACCGCGATTTTCCTGGATGACGCCACTCAGGACCGCCTGCGTGAGACCCTGGAGAAGATGACTGGCGGTACGGTGGTCATGGAGGTGGAGGAAGATCCCAACATCATCGGCGGCATCGTCGCCAAGGTGGGGGATCTGGTTCTGGATGGCAGTGTGCGCACCCAGATCAATGCATTGAGAGAATCCTTAATAAAAGGTGAGGTCTTATAAATGGAAATTAGAGCCGAAGAAATCAGCCAAATTATTCGCTCTCAGATCCGGGATTACGAGAAGAAGGTAGAGGTGGCCGAAACTGGCACCGTGCTGTCCGTGGGTGACGGCATCGCCCGGGTCTATGGCGTGGAAAAATGCATGGCCATGGAACTCCTGGAGTTCCCTGGAGGCATTTTCGGACTGGCCCTGAACCTGGAAGAGGATAACGTGGGTGTTGCCATCCTGGGTGAAGACACGCACATCAAAGAGGGCGACATCGTCAAACGGACCGGCCGGATCGCTCAGGTCCCCGTCGGCGACGCGGTTCTCGGCCGGGTCATCGACCCGGTGGGCAACCCCATTGACGGCAAGGGCCCCATCGAAACCAAGGAATTCCGCCGCATCGAAGTCAAGGCCCCGGGCGTCATCGAACGCCAGCCGGTGAATGAGCCCATGTACACCGGTTACAAGGCCGTCGACGGTATGACTCCCGTAGGCCGCGGCCAGCGGGAACTGATCATCGGCGACCGTCAGATCGGCAAAACGGCCATTTGCGTTGATGCCATCATCAATCAGAAGAACACGGACATCTATTGCATATATGTGGCCACGGGTCAGAAGAAATCGACGGTTGCCCAGGTCGTACATATCCTGGAGCGCCACGGGGCCATGGAGTATACCACGGTCGTCGCTGCCTGCGCCAGCGACCCGGCCACCCAGCAGTTTCTTTCCCCCTATGCGGGATGCGCCATCGGTGAA